>Ga0197142_1003030_pt1 | contig 14326 bp, 12 predicted proteins | sample GBS60_MetaG_FD_148614 | JGI IMG/M metagenome (GOLD analysis project Ga0197142, IMG submission 148614) | Sediment microbial communities from Great Boiling Springs, Gerlach, Nevada, United States - GBS 60_MetaG | ecosystem: Environmental > Aquatic > Thermal springs > Hot (42-90C) > Sediment... | reverse complement strand
CAAAAATGGTTTTCCCCTTCACCCGCGAGATGCGAATATCATCCAGCAAAGGCAACACTTCTAATACCGGCATGGGTACGGCGGCAGTGTATTTATCAATCAAATCCCGTTTGTTGGTGCGATTGCCAATTAAACCCGCCAAACGCAGGGGATGGGTACGGGCCTTTTCGCGCACAGAAGCGACAATGCGATTGGCCGCAAACAGAGCATCAAAGCCATTGTCTGTGACAATTAAACAGTAATCGGCGTAGTTTAACGGGGCAGCAAAACCACCGCAGACCACATCGCCCAGCACATCAAACACAATCACATCGTATTCATCAAACGCATTTAATTCCTTGAGCAATTTGACGGTTTCCCCCACCACATAACCGCCGCAGCCGGCCCCGGCCGGTGGGCCACCCGCCTCCACACAATGTACCCCCCCATAGCCCTCATAGATGACATCCTCCGGCCAAACATCTTCGTAGTGATAATCCTTCTCTTTGAGGGTGTCAATAATGGTGGGAATTAAAAATCCAGTCAAGGTAAAGGTGCTGTCGTGTTTGGGGTCACAGCCAATTTGCAACACTTTTTTCCCCCGCCGGGCCAGCGCTACGGAAATGTTGCAACTGGTGGTGGACTTGCCAATGCCACCTTTGCCGTACACTGCAATTTTCATGCCACCCTCCTGGTCTTACGTCTGGTTTCATTATCCCCGCTTTTTCCCCCACACCCGCCATTTGTAAATCATTTGCTGTTAAGGTTTACGTAGCGAAATGTTTATTCGTAAAGGAAAGCATCAGGGAGTGTGGCATCACCCAGCTTCCCAACAAAACCGTCTTGATGCCATCAGCAATTGTACCTATCACCAATCAAGCACCTGCCCATAAAAACTCATTGGGGAATTTCAGGCCAAGGAACCTATAAATTTGCCATTGCCTCAGCAAAGTTTATGTAAAGTTGGTAGTGCTACGTAATGCTCAAGAAAATGGTAACCAGGACTCTCGGCTTTGCCTTTCTAGGGAGAAGCAGCAGGGATGAATGGTGGATGAACCATTGCGCAAATACCCATAAAACAGGACTTGGCGGGAATTAATGACCGAGAACTTAGAGAGCCTATTGTCGGGAATGGCATTCACTTCTTGGGGAAGGCATAACCCTGATTGTAATAAAATTGTAATAACAAGCAATTACTTGGATAGCCCTCAGTTTATGGATTATTAAAATTGCTGCTCTCTGCCCGCGCTGCGATCAACACCCGTGCCGCCTGTTGCAACCCCTGATATTCCGTGTCCGTGAGGGGAAGCGGCACCACCCGGCTGACCCCTTGCCGGTTGACCACCGCCAACAAACTGAGATAGACAGCGCCCAAATCGTAATACCCCTGCGCCAGACAACTGACGGGCATAACCCGGTGCTGATGCCCCAAAATGGCTGCCACCAGATGGTCCACCGCCAGGGCAATGCCATAACTGGTACTGCCTTTGCGCCGAATCACCTCCTGTCCCGCCCGCAACACCTGCCCCCACAACCGCTGCCGGTCAGCTTCGGGAATGTCCCAGGGAGCCCCCCCCACCGTCACCCGACTCCACAGGGGCACCGCCTGCTCCCCGTGTTCCCCCAGCACCGGCGCATACACACTCCCCGGCGCAACCCCCAATTCCTGGGCCAGCAGGGTTTGCCAGCGCGCCATATCCAGCAAGGTGCCCGAACCCACCACCCGCTCCGGGGGCAAGCCTGACCATTTCCAGGCGTAATAGCTCAGCACATCCACCGGATTGCTGACCACCACCCAGACGGCTGCCGCACACACCTGCTTTAATTCCCCAACAATCTCCCGCAGAATGGCCGCATTTTTTTGCAACAACGCCAAACGACTTTGCTGGGGTTCCCGCCGCGCCCCCGCCGCAATCACCACCACCTGCGCGCCCACCGCATCCCCATACCCACCCGCTTGTACCCGCATGGGTTCCAAAAACGGTAGCCCGTGTTGCACATCCAGGGCTTCCCCCACCGCCCGCTCCCGGTCGGCATCAATCAACACCAATTCATCCACCCGCTGGCGTAGGCACAGGGTCACGGCACAGGCCATGCCCACCTGACCCGTGCCCACAATCACCACCTTGCGCCCGGCTCCCTGACCGTGGGGCATCAACCACCCCCTGCCTAAACGGTGGCCTTGGAACTGGGGGCCACAGCTTCCTCGCCGGGGCGCACCCGCCGGGGTTGGAGCGCCGATTCGACGGCGTAGATTTCCACATGGCTAAAGAGGGTGGTGACAAAGGCAAACAATAAAAAAGGCAACGACAGCACCAAAATTAACCCCACGGCAGCCAGGGCAAACACGGGACTGGTTGACAAAAACGACAGAGACACCGCCAGACTCAGGAAAATCACCACCAACCAGGCAATCACCTGGCCGTAGATGTCCCCAAACGTCAACGTACAGACAAAACGATAGCGGCTGATCTTCTCCACAGCAGTCACCTCAAAAACACGTATCTAAAACGTAACAAAGCCCAGCCAGGCTCGCCCGATGTTTGCCCCAAATTTTTATATCCTGCTAAAAAGCGCAATCAATCGTAATTTGTTGCCGACGGTTGGGAAATACCGCCGGTGCGCAGCGTCACCCGCAGTTGGTTGAAATACTGCAACCCCACGACCGTCCGCGGCGTTTGGCTGGCCTGTTCCCCAACGACTGTGGTATTGCCGGTGTTGGCTTGCGGCTCTGGCTGGGCGTGGCAGGGGGCTGCTGGGGCCGCCTGCCCCGTTTCGCCGCAGAGAGAACCGGGGGCAATCACCTGACCTGGGGCAATGGTGGTGTTGTACACCGTACTGGTCGCCCCGATACAGGCTTGCGCCCCCACCCGCACCGTCCCAATCAGCAGCACCCCTGCCCCGACAATCACCCCCGGTTCCAACACAATGCCTTCCCCGTGGGCGTGCACAATCGTCCCCAAACCCAAACACACCCCGGCGGCCACCCGAATCCGGCTGCCGGGATTGGCAATCAGACAGACGCCCGGCGCCACAACCGCCTGGGGGTCAAGTTGCACCTCCCCCTGGATGTGGGTCGGATGCACTGGGGCAGGGATGGTCAGCACGTTAGGGTCGTTGAATGATGTGCTCGAATACCCGGCGTTTGGCTTTGGGGTCAATGCCCAACAGACGCACGTATTCTCCCTGGTAATTCCGCAGCACCTCTGCCAGGGCAGACAGCACCTCCCCCTCCCGTTGGCTGGCAGGTAGGGGGCACCCCAACCAGGAACCCGTCTTGAACCGACGACTATCGGCGTGTTCCGCCCCTACCCGATACCCCTGCGCCAACAACTGCCGCACCTGCGCCACCACCGCACCGTCTAACCCGCTCGGGGGAGGGGTCGTGGGGGCACTGCCAGCGGCTGGGCCAGCACTTTGCACCGGTGGGGTCACCCCGGCGGGCCGCTGAATGATCTGCTCGCTCACCCGCCGCTTGGATTGCGGGTCAACGGCAATCAACCGCACATAATGCCCTGGCGATTCCTGCAACAGCGCCTCAATCGCCGCCACCACCTCATACGCATTGCGGGACGTGGGCAAACCCACACTCAGCCAGGAACTGGTCTTGAACCGGCGTGGGTCGGCCACCTCGGCCCCAACCCGATAGCCTTGGCCCAACCACTGCCGCACCTGTTGCGCCACCTCAGGCGCCAAGGAACTGTTGGTCACCTGCCCCGTCGGCGCCGACTCAGACCGCTGGATGGGAATAGAAGTGGGTGCTACCGCCGTCAGCCGGTCGCCAGGCCGTTGGATCACCTGCTCACCCACCCGACGTTTTCCCTTCGGGTCAATCCCCAACAGCCGCACGTATTCCCCCTCATGCTCCTGCAAACAAGCCTCCAGCGCCGGGAGCACCTCCGCCAACTCCGTCGCCGCAATCGGAGCACAACTGCGCCAAGAACCCGTCTTGAACCGGCGTTCATCCGCGTGCTCCGTGCCGATCCGATACCCCTGCTGCAACCACTGCCGCACCTGCTCCACCACCTGGGGCGCCAAACGGGTACGCACCCCATACCCATTGCGCCCCTGCCCCGCGGCCGCCTCCTGACGCACCGACGTCAGACATTCAATATCCTCAGCGCAGCGATACCCCGCCCGCAAGGCATCGTTGATCCCCACCACATGCTGGGCAAAGGCCATATCCTCCGGTCGCACCGGCGGCAACCGGTCGGCCTGCTGCTGCGTGGTAATCACCGACCCCGAAGCCACATACCGCCCCGGCGGAATTTCCACATCCTGGATCAGACAGTGCATCATGATGATGCAGCCATCATTCACCCGGGCATTAAACACCGTCGACCGAAAGCCGATAAAGCAATTTTTGCCCACGTAGGCCGGGCCATGCACCAGCACCCCGTGGGTAATCGAACTGTTCTCCCCAATCCAGACCGAATAGGACTGACCATCCTCCCCCGTCACCCGCCCCTGCTCCAGGCCGTGGATGATCACCCCATCCTGCACATTGCTCCTTGCCCCGATATAAAACGGACTGCCCTCATCGGCGCGAATAGACGTCCCCGGCGCAATCAACACCTCCGGCCCAATCCGCACATCCCCAATAATGTTGGAAAACGAATGTACATAGGCCGTCGGGTGAATCTGAGGCTCCGCCAAACTCTTCGACCACGGGGTGGGGGGAGCCGCTGCACTACGCACTGCCATAACCATGCCTCAACGCAACATCAGTAAACTCAAGCCCATCGGGCCTCAACTGCGAGCCTGCGCCCGCTTACTGTACAGCAATTGTCCGGCCACCGTCACCGTATCAATGATGCCAATCACCGCGGCATCCACCGGCAGGGCTTCGCCTCGGTCAATTTTGCGGGCGGCGCTGCCTTGGCTAATGAGCACCCACTCATCCACCCCTGCCCCCACCCGGTCTGCCGCCACTTGGTACTCGGTGGTCACCTGCCCCTGCATATCCACCAACTGCACCAGGAGGAATTTCACCCCCTGGAGCGTCGGTTCCTTCTGGGTACTGACCACCGTGCCTGCCACCCGACCGATCCGCATTAGGGTCGCAGGTACGGACGGACATTGCTGGCATCTTCCCGGAACTGTTGCACCTGCTCCGTGTACCGGATGGGCAACACGTATTCCAGGTTCTCGTGGGGCCGGGCAATGATGTGGTGGGACAACAACTGCCCCCCCGCCACCCGCTTGACCGACTCGATCCCGGCAGCCACCGAAGCCTGCACCTCCGACACATCCCCGCGCACCGTCACCGTCACCCGGCCGCTGCCAATCTTCTCGTAACCCACCAGGGTCACCCTGGCCGCCTTCACCATCGCATCCGCGGCTTCCACCACCGCCGGAAACCCCAGCGTCTCAATCATTCCCACTGCAATCGGCATGAATCACCCTCCTTATCAACGACAACTAACTAAACGCGAAACTGCTCCACCTCAGGGGTGTAGCGAATCGGGAGCACATACTCCAGGTTCTCGTGGGGCCGAGCAATGATGTGGTGGGATAGGACTTCCCCCCCCGCCACCCGTTTGGCCGACTCGATGCCCGCCGACACCGAAGCCTGTACCTCCGACACATCCCCACGCACAATCACCGTCACCCGGCCACTGCCAATCTTCTCGTAACCCACTAGGGTCACCCTGGCCGCCTTCACCATCGCATCCGCAGCTTCCACCACCGCCGGAAACCCCTTGGTTTCAATCATTCCCACTGCAATCGGCATGAATTCCACTCCTTTGTTGCACGATGTAAAAATTGGGTTACAATTGACAAAAAATGTTTGTCAATCATAAGAAGGGCCATTCGCTCAAACCCGCACAGGGACGGGGGTCGCGAACTTAGCTTGCGTCAATTTTCAGCATAAATCTTTGCCGTCACCCTTGGCAATCATACACCCATGAATGTTTGCGATAGCAGGGATTAGTTTGGCTAATCATTCCCCCAACTCACCTGGGACGGGGATGGCGCTGGAGCAACTGTTTCACCTCGGCAGCATGGTAGGAACTGCGGGTCAAAGGGGAAGCCACCACCTGCACAAAACCCATCCCTTCCCCCACCGTGCGCCACTGGTCAAATTCCGCCGGGGGCACATAGCGGGTCACCGGCAAATGCTTGGGACTCGGTTGCAAATACTGCCCCAGAGTGAGAATATCGCAATCTACTTGCCGCAAATCCTGCATCACCTGCACCACCTCCTCCCAGGTTTCCCCCAAACCCACCATCAAACCCGATTTGGTGTATATTTGGGGGCACCATTCCCGCACCTTGCGTAATAACAATAAACTGCGATGGTAATCGCCCTGGGGACGCACACGTCGGTACAAACGCGGTACAGTTTCCGTATTGTGGTTAAGAACATCCGGCCTGGCGGCGACAATGTGCCGCAACGCCTCCCAATTCCCGCACAGGTCGGGGATCAGGACTTCAATCGTGGTTTCCGGGCAGAGGGTTCTTACGCTGTGAATACATTGGACAAACTGTTGTGCGCCGCCATCTGGCAAGTCATCCCGGTTGACCGAAGTAATCACAACGTGCTGTAAATTCAAGCGTTTGACGGCCTCAGCCAGCCGCTGGGGTTCGGTCGGGTCGGGGGCGGGGGGTTTTTTCACGAAATCAATGTCGCAGTAGGGGCAGGCACGGGTGCAGGCAGGTCCCATGATCAAAAACGTGGCTGTGCCCTGGCTAAAGCATTCGCCGATGTTGGGGCAAGAGGCTTCTTCACAAACCGTATTTAACTGCAAATCGCGCAACAAATGTTTCACATAACCGAACACTGGTCCTTGGCCCAATTTCACTCTCAGCCAGTCCGGTTTACGCACAGAAGGGGACGATTGGGTCATAAAATCAACGTTGCTTTGGTAAGAAGAATTATTGAAATATTAACAGAACGGTTGTGCGATGAGTGGTCATCTCCCCCGCAGGCAACAAAAAATTTTCTCATTAAGCATTCTGTCCAACGTGAATTGATTAACTTTTGTTACAGGGTTCAACAATAGTGAATCCCGTCTGTTCGTAGGGCCTTCAATGACTTTATGACAAAGGATATCGGCCGCGAATTGAGCACCAATTAAACGGTATTTTTGCCCCCTATATCTCCGAGGATAACTATAAATTTTTGCTCTGGTAAATCCTCGACAACTCTCCCTGTTATTCAGCCACTTCTCGAATGGATGTTCCTCCTGCTTGATTTTGTCGCAAATCCAAGGTCATGTCTTGGCATCAGTTTGTCCTCCCATCTCTAGGGTTTGTGTCCTGTCATCATACAAAAAACTTTAAGCCTGTGCTTCTGGAACTTATTTTTTGATATGTTCGTTAAGCTAAATTGAAGATAGCATCTGTTGTCCTGCTACCCATGCCCACTACGGACAATCAACAGTTACTCTGCCTGAGTTTTCACCTGACCCCCACGACCCAAGCCCTTCTAGCGGCGCAGGAATGTCTGGAAGTGCTACCGCTGCCTGTGGCGCAGGTGGTTCCCATCCCCGAAATGCCCCCGGCGGTCATGGGGGTTGCCAACTGGCGGGGTGAGGTGCTGTGGTTGCTGGATTTGGCCTATTGGCTGGGGTTTGGCGCACTTCTGGAACTCTACCCCCAGCAGTTGACATACAATGTCATTATCATCACCCAGGACAAACACCCGTTGGGTCTGGTGGTGGCGCAGGTGGGGCAGATGTTTTGGTGCCCGCTCAACCAACTGCAATCGCCGCCGGGAACGGAAATGACGCCTGTTTTGGCCCAGTGTCTGCGGGGCTACTGGTTGATGAACCCCCAGCAGGTGTTTCTCGTTTTGGATGGCCAGGGCATTGGGCAGTCGCTGACCGCCCAAGGAGCGGGGGTGGCCAAACCAAACGCAGCCCGACAATAAAATGCCGGATGACCGCTTGGCCCCACCAGGTCAGGCTGGTATGCGGGTTTTGCGCCTCTGACGCTACCTTGAACCCAAGGTGCACAGGCAAAGAACCGTGGCAATCTGCGTAAATGTACGGAAATGGGTGAAATCTCTTTCGCGTACCGTCAAAAAAATTCACAATTGCCCCCCAGGAGCCTTTGTAACACGGCATGATAGAGATTGGTTTTGGCCAGCAGTTTTGTCCTTTCGCCCAGGTGTACCATGACCCGCACCCCCACCAAGCCCGTAACAGCACCTATTTCCCAGACAATAGCCGCTGCGCTCCCAACGGCAGCCCCAGTTGTTGACGAAGGAGCGCGTCCGGTCCGTTCATTGGGCAACCGGTTGGCGGTTTTGGCGATGATCACGGGTCTGTGTGGCGCGGTGGCGGGGGTGGCGACCTATACGGCGCTGGCTCCCCAGACCCTGAACGCTCAGATGGCGCAAAGAACCCTGGCGGGTGGCGCGGCGGCAGCAGTGGGACTGCTTGTGGGTGTGGCGGCGGCGGCGTTGCTGGGGCAGGGTATGACCAAACCGGCTCTGTTGTTGATGCAGATGGCGCAACGGTTGCGGCGGGGGGACTGGCAGGCGCGGATGTCCTGGCCGGGGGAGGATGAGTGGAGCTTGGTGGCGCAGGAGTTGAACGCTTTGGCCACGACCCTGCAGACCCTTGAGGAACAACAGCAGGCCGAACAGCAGCGCAGTCAGAAATTCCGAGAATTGGTGCGGCAATTGCGCCAGACCCAAGACCCGCAAACCATTATGGATACGGCGGTGCGGGAAGTGCGCCAGGCGTTGGCCTGCGACCGGGTGGTGGTCTATCGGTTTGATGCCCAGTGGGTGGGGACAATAGTGGCCGAGTCGGTCGGGCGGGGCTGGATGGCCGCTTTGCACGCACAAATTGACGACCCCTGTTTCCGGGGGGAATACGTGACCCAATACCAGGCGGGGCGGGTGCAGGCAACGGCGGATATTTACCAAGCCGGGCTAAAAGACTGCCACATCAAAATCCTGGAGCGGTTCCAGGTCAAAGCCAATCTGGTTGCGCCCATTCTGGCAGAAGGGAAACTGTTGGGGTTGCTGATTGCCCACCAATGCGGCGAACCCAGGGAATGGACCGCCGGGGAGCAGGATTTTGTGGCGCAGGTGGCCCTACAAGTCGGGTTTGCCCTGGAGCAGGCGCACCTGTGGCAGGCACAGCGAACGCAGATGACCCAGGCGCAGGTCCTCAATCACATCATCGCCAAGATGCGGGAATCCCTCAACCGCCAGACCATCTACCAAACCACCGTGCGGGAGTTGCGCCAGGCGCTGCAATCGGATCGCTGTGTGGTGTATTTGTTTGACGAAAAATGGCAAGGGACGGTGGTGGCCGAATCCGTCCATCCCAGTTTTCCCAAGGCGTTGGGGGCGCAGATTACCGACCCCTGTTTTGCGGAAAAATACGTGGAACAGTACCGGGCCGGGCGGGTGAAACCGACAGCCGATATTTACCAAGCGGGTTTAACGGAATGCCATTTGCAACAACTGGAACCATTTCAGGTGAAAGCCAATTTGGTGGCACCCATTTTGGCGGAAGGAAAATTATTGGGGTTGCTGATCAACCATCAATGCAGTGGCCCCAGGGAATGGCAACCTGCTGAGATCGAATTGGCGCGGCAAGTGGCTTTGCAAATGGGGTTTGCCCTGGATCAGGCGATTGCCTTGGAACGCCAAGAAGAACTGCGGCGGGAGCAGGAAAGCAAGGCCCATCTGGCGCAATTACTCAACGACATTACCCTGCGGATTCGCCAGTCTTTGGACCGGGAAGCCATTTTCCAAACCACCGTGCAACAGATGCGGGAAGCCCTAGAAAGCGACCGCTGTGTGGTGTATTTGTTTGACGAAAAATGGCAGGGGACGGTGGTGGCCGAAGCGGTGGCGCCTGGCTGGCCGCGGGCGTTGGGGGCCAAAATTGCTGACCCCTGTTTTGCCAAAGAATACGTGGAGAAATACCAACGGGGCCGGGTGCAGGCCACGCCCGATATTTACCGCGCTGGTTTAACTGCCTGCCATGTGCAACAACTTGAACCCTTTGCGGTCAAGGCCAATTTGGTCGCACCAATTTTACTGGAAAATAAGCTCTTTGGCCTCCTGATTGCCCACCAATGTAGCGGCCCGCGCCAGTGGCAAAGTGGGGAAATTGAACTGATAAAACAGGTGGCGATTCAGGTGGGGTTTGCCCTGGACCAGGCCAATTTGCTGGCCCAACAAAAAGCCAAGGCAGAACAGGAACAATTGCTAAATCGCATCACCTCAAAAATTCGGGAATCGTTGCAACTGCAAACCATTTACGAAACGACGGTTTGGGAGGTGCGGGCGGCGCTGCAATGTGACCGCTGTGTGGTGTATTTGTTTGACGAGCATTGGCAGGGGACGGTGGTGGCGGAAGCGGTGACTCCCGGCTACCCTCCGGCCTTGGGCGCCCAGATTGCCGACCCCTGTTTTGCGGAAAAATACGTGGAACAGTATCGGGCTGGGCGGGTGAAAGCCACCCCCGATATTTATCAGGCGGGATTGACGCCCTGCCATCTGCAGCAGTTGGAGCCTTTTGCGGTGAAGGCCAATTTGGTGGCGCCGATTCTTTTGGGCAATAAATTGTTTGGGTTACTGATTGCCCACCAGTGCGATGGCCCCCGCCAATGGAGCGATTTGGAAATTGACCTGATGCGGCAAATTGCGGTGCAGGTGGGGTTTGCCCTGGACCAGGCGGTGGCGTTGGCCGAGCAGGAAATGCTCCGGCGGCAGCAGGAATTGGCCGCCAAGCAGGCGCAGTTGGTCAATGACATTACCTCGAAAATTCGTCAGACCCTGCAACGCACAGCCATTTACAACACGGCGGTTCAGGAGGTCCGCAAAGCCCTGCAGGCAGACCGGTGTGTGGTGTATGTGTTTGATGAGCAATGGCAGGGGACGGTGGTGGCCGAAGCGGTGGCGGGGGCGTGGCCGCGGGCGTTGGGCGCCCAGATTGCTGACCCCTGTTTTGCCAAAGAATACGTGGAGAAATACCAACAGGGCCGGGTGCAGGCCACGCCCGATATTTACCATGCCGGTTTAACCGAGTGCCATGTGCAACAGCTTGAACCCTTTGCGGTCAAGGCCAATTTGGTCGCCCCGATTCTGGCGGAAGGGAAGCTGTTGGGGTTACTCATTGCCCATCAGTGCAGCGGCCCGCGCCAGTGGCAAAGCGGTGAGATTGACCTGATGAAACAGGTGGCTTTGCAGGTGGGGTTTGCCCTGGACCAGGCGATTTTGCTGGAGCAGGTAGAGCAGGCGCGGCAAAAAGCAGAGGCGGTTTCCGAAGAACAAAAGCGGCAGCGGGAGGCGATTCAGACCCAGTTGGCGCAGTTTTTGGGGGATATTGAGGGGGCGTTCAAGGGCGACTTGACGGTGCGCGCGCGGGTAACCTCCGGGGAGATTGGCACGGTGGCGGACTTTTTCAACGCCATTGTGGAGAGTTTGCAACAGTTGGTGGAACAGGTGCAAACGGCAGCGCAGGCGGTGGCAGATACGGCGCAACGGAGTGCTCCCCCGGTCAATGCCCTGTCGTCTGAGGCGATGCGGCAGGCCCAGGCGATTGGGGCGGCTCTAGACCAGATTCAGCAGATGGTGCAATCCATCCAGCAGGTGGCAGCCAATGCGCACAGCGCGGAACTGCAAGTGCAGCAGGCCAACCAAACGGTGCAAGAGGGGGATGAGGCCATGAACCGCACGGTGGCGGGGATTTCGGCCATTCGGGACACGGTGGCGGCTACGGCCAAAAAGGTGAAGCGCCTTGGGGAGGCCTCCCAAAAAATCTCGCGGGTGGTGAGTCTGATTAGCAACTTTGCCGCCCAAACCAACCTGCTGGCCTTGAATGCGGCCATTGAAGCGGCGCGGGCGGGGGAAGAGGGCCGAGGGTTTGCGGTGGTGGCCGAGGAAGTGCGTTCGCTGGCGCAACAGTCGGCCAGTGCCACCGAGGAAATCGAGCAGTTGGTGGAGGAAATTCAGGCGGAAACCAACGAGGTGGTCGCGGCGATGGAAGCGGGGACAGAGCAGGTGGTGGTGGGCACCCAGTTGGTGGCAGAGGCGCGCCAGCGGTTGAGCCAAATTGCCGCCGTGACCAGCCAAATTAGCAGTTTGGTGGGGGAAATTGCTCAGGCTGCCCAGGCCCAGTCGGAAACCTCAGCCGCCGTGAGCCGCACCATGCAGGAGGTGGCGGGCATTGCCAACCAAACCTCGCAGCAGTCGGTGGCGGTGGCGGATTCCTTTACCCATCTGTTGGGGGTGGCCGCCAAGTTGCAGGAAAACGTCGCCCAGTTCAAGGTGCGCTAGTCGGACCCGCCGCAAATCGCCTAAATTAGTCAGAATGACGTAGGGAGCAGCGATGCCCTGGGTGCGGATTGTTAGTGGTGCTGTGGCGCTGGTGGTGGCCCTGGGCTGGGTCATGGTGGGGGGATGGGTGTTCACAGCAGGCGTGTCCCTCATGGTGTTTTTGGGGCAGCGGGAGTATTTTGCCTTGGCGCACCTCAAGGGCATCCTACCGGCAACCAAAACCACCCTCGTGGTGAGTCAAATTCTGGTCATGGTCGCTACCGTTGCGCCCCCATTGACGGAGCCGGTGTTGGCACTCGGTGGCAGTTGGATTTGTTTTTATCTGTTATTTCAACCCCAATTGGCGACGATTGCGGACATTGCCACCTCCATTTTGGGATTATTTTATGGCGGTTATTTACCCAGTTTTTGGGTACGGCTGCGGGGGTTAGAACAAGCGGCTTTTAGCAATCTACCCCTGTTGGGATTTTGGCCGCAAGGGGGCACATGGCCGCTGGGATTAAAAGTCACCTTGCTCACCTTTGGCTGTATTTGGGCATCGGATATTGGGGCTTATTTTTTTGGCCGTGCCTTTGGCAAGACGAAATTATCGGAAATCAGCCCGAAAAAAACGGTGGAAGGGGCGGTCTTTGGGGTCAGTGCCAGTGTGGTGGTGGGGGCTGTCGGGGCGGTGCATTTATCTTGGCCGTTTTGGTTGGGCATCGGCCTGGGGCTGATGACCGGCATTACCAGTTTGCTGGGAGATTTGACGGAATCCATGATGAAACGGGATGCGGGCGTCAAAGATTCCGGGCATTTGATCCCAGGACATGGGGGCATTTTGGACCGGGCGGATAGCTATGTGTTTACCGCGCCGTTGGCCTATTACTTTGTCACCCTGTTGGTGCCGCTGGTCGGATGAGCAAATCCCCGGCTAAATACACAGAACCGGGTTGCAATTTCAACTCCTGGATATGCACATCAGCACCCAGAGCAACCCTTGCCTGTTTGGCAGTGCCAGCACATAGCATTAATTCCTGCGGAGCCACGAGATGGACCTGGGTAAACAATTGCCCTTGATCCGGCAACCACCAAGCAATGCCATCAGGGTAAATTCTTACCCCTTGAATTTCGGTTATGTCTGCATGCAATTCCTGGAGATAGGGCGTTAGGGTTTGCTGAATATAAGGCAGGGAAACATTCACATTCTCCTCGGTAATTGTCACTTGTATTTGCACAGAAATCGGCTCTAAAAAGGGCTGTCCTTTCTTCTGGAAAAATGGCCAATGGAACCGTATTTCTTGGGCAGTTAAGGTCACCTGATGTAGGTGAATGTTTTGGTAAATGATATTCTGGGCGCTGATGTGAAGATAGGGCAAACGACCCGCCGACCAAAGCTGTCCTGTTCCCTGGAGCGAGACGTGGATTGCCTGCGCCTGGGTTACCTGCCGCTCAAGCCACCAACGCAACAGCGCCGCCAACGGACGGCTCAACCCCCGATTAGCAGGCAAAGACACCGCTCCGTAGAAACATGCGGGGGCAGCACAGTGCCTCATGAGCGGGCGTGACCAAGACAACGGGCACCGCATCAGAACGCATATCTTCATCAAATAAACGCAAATCCATGTCCCAACTGGTCACACACCGCCACCATGATATAACTTACCCCCGCCCGCAGCGTCATGGCAATCAATTCTGACTCCCGCGGACGTAACCTACCTGTCAATGGTTCGTGGGACAACCGACAACCCTTCCGTGCCGCCGCCCACTGGCCAGAAACGGGTTTGGTCGCGCTTCGGCCACCCCCACTGCCGTCGTCCCGCCATGACCTTGCTCTGCATAAACCTTGCAGGTAAATTTATCCCAGCAAAGCATAGTCATTGATCCCAAACAGGAACAGAATGTTTTTAGATTTTCTTTAGATTTTTAGAACAGTCATGCCCCGATGAATCGCAGTTTTCAGGGAACGATAGCAGCTTGCGAGAGTCGGCAGCAACCAATCAATGCGCTGCATGTTAATGCGAATTCAATGAAACGGGCCAACCCAAAGGAACAGCATCGCTTGTCGATTGCCAAACCCCAGAATTTTGGGCATTTGCTACCTTAGAAATAGGC
>Ga0197142_1003029_pt1 | contig 14327 bp, 14 predicted proteins | sample GBS60_MetaG_FD_148614 | JGI IMG/M metagenome (GOLD analysis project Ga0197142, IMG submission 148614) | Sediment microbial communities from Great Boiling Springs, Gerlach, Nevada, United States - GBS 60_MetaG | ecosystem: Environmental > Aquatic > Thermal springs > Hot (42-90C) > Sediment... | reverse complement strand
ATCAACGTTTTTCTTATGATTTTATCGAATATAAAGTACTTCGATATTTTAACTTACTTAATAACTACGAAAAATTCGAAAGTTTAGTTCAATCCCTTAAAAACGAATTCGAAAGTATTTATTTTTTATAAAAAATATTATAAATCCTATTAAAAATAGAATCAATACAGGTAGATAATGAGTATAAAAGATATGTGCAGGCTCGTGACTTTGGCATATAAAACCTACACAAACTGTTCCAGAAATAGAAGAAGCAAGAATTCCACCTAATATCGTAGTTTTCCAATCGATCACAAATCGTTTTTTAATAAAATTATAGATAAACAAAAACAAGATTAGACCTAGAACAATCGTTCCAGTAGTGCAATAATAAAATTCCGTTAAACTAATTTCATAATTTTCGTGAATATACATCTGATAAAAAATTAATATACCCCATAGAATAAAAAATAAAATCGATATATACTTCCATAAAACATAATTTCTACCGGGTAAAGCAGCAAAAATTGCACAAATAAAAGACGATACAGAAGCAATAAAACCAACCAGAAAAATTGGGGTCATTAGCAGATCCCAAAAAGAATGCTTGATGGAACGAAAAAAATCCGAAAATACATAATAATTCACTAGAATTAAAAGTATAACCAAAGAACACCAAATTATACAAGGTAACTTCCAACCTTTACGTTTGGTAGGTTTTAAATCCTTTGCAAGTGTTTCGATTAATTCTTCGGTGCTTTTTTTATTATATATCATTTTCGTTTAAAATTTTTTTAATTTTTTTGTATGCTCGATGAGCTGCAACTTTAAGAGCACTTTCTGATAAATTTAGTATCTTCGCAGCCTCTTTAATAGAGTAATTCTCTATTTTTAACAATGTGATAATTTTTCTCTCTCTTTCTGTCATTAGTTCTAATATACTCTTGATTCTTTCATCGTTATCGTACGTTTCTTCTGTCTTATAACGAATATTCGATTCATATTGATTAAAAGTTTCAGTGGATGATTCAAATTTTTTTATACGAATATCTTTTCTAACATAATCCACATATCGCCGATAAGCAATAGATAAAATCCAATTCGAAATCGATAGTTTGGGGTCATAAGTATGTTTTGCTTTATGAATGGAAATCAAGGTTTCTTGTACAAGATCTTCTATCATCGTTTGATCATAAACTTTTGTATAAAAATAATTCTTTAACAATTTAGAAGTATTCATCAAAAATTTTTTGTAAGAATGTTGATTACCCTCTTGAGCTTGGAGCAATAATTTTTTTAATTCATTGATATCAATATTTTCCATAAAAAAATAATCATTTAACCTAAAAATTATATAAATTTTCGTAAGATGTTTCTAATTGTATGTTTTTTTGCTTCTTGATAGCTTTTAAAAATTCCCTCCAAAATAAATCTTTTATATTTCTTTGTTCTTTTGGTTCGCACAAAAAACGCAAAGATAAAATTACACTACCTTTATTATATTCTATATAGATTCTAGGTTGAATTTTTTGGAAATAAATAGCATATTTTTGATAAGATATTTTGATTTTTTCGCTTTCTTCATTTATAGGTCGAAGTAATTTATTGATGATTTTTAAAACCAACTCTTCGGCTTTTTCTATATCACTATTAATGGTTAAAGGAATCTTTATTTCTAACCAATTAAAAGCAAATTCTTTACTAAAATTCGAAAGTGGATATAATAACACATAAGAATTAGGAATGTTAACAACCCTACCAGAACTTTGACCTCCCAAATACAAAGGATAAAGCTGAAGCATTGTAAAATCAAGTAAGCGAATATCTAAAACATCACCATAAAAATCGTTGATTTTAATCCTATCTCCTATTACAAAAGGTCTTCGAATAATTAAATAAAAAAAACCATACATATTTAAAAAAACTTCTTTAAAGATTAGTAATATACCAGCACCAAAAATACTTAATACAGTTACTAATTCTCTTAACTTTGGTAATAATGGTGGTATAACAAATAATAATATAAAAAATACAAAAAAATAATTTATATATATTTTATAAATTCTGAAAGATTTTAAATCTTGTATCCTATGTTTTAAATACTGGATAATAAAATTTCTAATTAAAAGTAATAGAAAAATAAAAAGTGATATATAGATAAAATTTATAATAATTTCGGTATACTCAAAATCTTTCATCCTATGATATTTTTTTTATAACTTAATTTGAATCAATCATTTTATATTGTTATCTAAAAACGAATTCACAATCTATAAATATATATTTTATTAAAAATATTTATTATTCTATTTATTAAATATATCATAAAAATAATCTTGGTCTTCGATTGCTAATCCTCTATTGGGATAAGCTTGATCATAGAACAATGCAGCTAAAATTTCGAAACGTTCATCATAAGGTAGTTGATTTTCTTCCCAATAGAGATTTCTTCGTTTGATAAGATAAGCAACGGTATCATCTTCGCACGAAAATGGTATGTTTAATTCATTCAGTTTTCGAATTACCCAATTGATATTCCAACTTATATAATCTCCTAATACTTCTAAATAAGCCAATGTAGGCTCAAACTTCATGATTGTTTCGCACAAATAAAGAACCACTTTGTAGGATTCGGGATTATTCCTTGCTTCCCTTAACGTTTGTGCAACTCTTTCATGGAAATGAAATATTTCTTTGTAAGATTCCAAGATAGTAGTTGTATGTTCAGGATAATCATTCAAAACATTCACCACATCACAAAAACGGTTTTTTTTCATGTGCACATTTAGAATGGGATATCTATCATCAAAGGGAGGATCAATCAAAGGAATATACAAATACCGAATTTCTGTTATAAAACGAGATTCCTTAGGAACGTAATACTCTATCCAAACTGGTTCTACATAATAATTATACTTTTCTTCAATAGGAAGATCTGGTTCAACAGCAAGTGATTTTAATTTTTTTACATCATCTGTTACAACTTTCTTTCCTTCGTATTTAAAACCAGCTTTTTGAATTCGTTTTATATCCCCTTTGGTAGCTAATTGTTTTCTAGAATACAATACATCTTCGGATTTAATTATTTCTTCTTCGAAAACCTTCTTCTTTTTTGGGGTTTTTTCTTGGGACTCTTCTAAAGATTCTGGAATTTTTATATCAATAATATCTTTTTCGAAAGATTCATTCATTTGTTTAATTTATAGATCAAAATGAACGAATTTTTTTAAATCCAATAGAATATTATCTTTCACATAATCTTTTAAAACAGAAAGGATTAAATATTTTTCTTGATTGGAAAAAGAATGTTGCTCCAATAAGTCTACGAATTGATGATAATTTTGGGGTGTAATAAAATGACATAAAGTATAAACTAATTCTAAATGTACTTCTGGGTCATTTTCTATATAAATTAAATTTAATAAATCTTCTAAATAGTTTTGCAAGCTAAGCTTATGTATAGCTTTTAAAGCTAAAATTCTTACTTCTTTATTTTTATGCTGTAATAAAAATACTAATGAACGGAAAGGATCTCCCTTTTCTAGTTCTATTAATGTCAGTATACCTTCTTTTATAACATCCTCGTCATTTTCTATTAATAAATGTCGCGAAATCAAGCTTATAGAGGAATAGTTCTTTAAATTCTTAAATGTTTTTATCGTTGCAAAACGTATATTTTTGTTAGGATGATTTAAAGTATTGTTTAAAAGATATAAGTTGTTATACCACTTTTTTTGTTCAATGAGTTCAATCATAGCCAGTAATACATCGTCCTCTTCTTTATCGAAGTTCCTAAATAGATAAAATGTTTCGCTTTCGTAGTTGGATAAGGCACGAAGAGCAAAGATTCTTATAGAAACATTTGGATGAAACATAAATTCTCTTATAAATGGAATTAATCGCTTATCTGTGTAATATATGCTATTTTCGAGACCATATAGAATCAACAACTCATTGTTAGATTTTAGATATTCTACTATGATAGGAATTACTATGTCATTATCCAATTCTTTTAACGTTAAGATCGCTTCTTTTCTTATTTGGTAATCGGGATGTTTAGTTAATCTTATTAAAGAAAAAACTAAACGTTGTTCCTTCCATTTTCGCGCCAATTCTAAGCAATCTAACAATGTTTCTTTATCCCTTTTGTTGCTTATAAATTGATCTAAAAGAACATACCAATTGGGTAGTATAGAAACCAAATCATCACCTAAAAGTTTGAATATTCTTATAATCATTCTATGTTCTAATACATTATCGCTTTCGTTGAGATATTTTGCTGCTTTTCTTAGAAGATAATATTTTTTTGTTTGATATCCAATCCAAATGGCTTTAATTCTTTCTTCGCCACCTTGGTTCATCATTTTAATTAGATTTTCGCTAGAAATATCTATGGATAGTAGAGACGAAGAATAGATTATAAATATTATAATAAAATTATATATTTTCTTCATACTATTTCCCCATCTTGTCTATAATTATATTTTTATATCTTATAGCAGTTTCGTTTAATGGATCAATTTGTAAAACCATTTGAAATGCTTGTAATGCTCTTTGATATTCTTTATTTTTATAATATGCAATTCCTAACGTTAAATACACATCTTTTTGTATAGAAGGTGGATGATCTTCATAAGTTAACGGTAGCAAGGTTTCTATAACATTTTCTATATCTCTTTGCGAAGATGATTCTAATAAAATTTTACCTTTTACTATTAAGATTTTAGGATCGTTAGGCGAAAGACGAACTGCTTTGTTGATCCACGATTTTGCAATTTCCAAATTGTTGATTTCTTTTGTCAACAGATAACTTTCGGCGATTTGAACAGCTGCTTCTTTTTTTTGTTCCACAGAAGAATCGATTGAATCAAAAACCTTTATATAATAAGAAACAGCAGTGTTGTAATCTTTTATATTTTTATAAAGGTTTCCTAATTCCATGTTAACAGTCGATGCATTCTTTTCGTCAATATTTACCTTTTTTAATTCTTGAACAGCTAAATCATAGCTTCCTAAATTTTGGTAGGTTTTTGCAAGAACAATATGAAATTTATCTTTTTCTTCGGGAGTAATATATGGTTGATTTAATGCTAATTTCCATATTTCTATAGCTTTGTCCTTTCTTCCTCCATAATAATAAGCTTTTCCTAATTCGTAAAATACATCTATTTTTGGGGTTGAACTTAATTCAATAGCCTTTTTTAGAGCGTTTACGGAATCGGCATATCGCTCCATTTTATTATAAATTCTTCCTAAGTTTAATAGGGCATTGATTGTATCTTCTGTTCCTGGTGTTCTATTAACAATTTTTCTGTATATTTCTGCCGATTGTAGAAGATTATTATTTTTTTCATAAAGTTCTGCTAAACGGAATAAAGTAGATAAATGATCAGGATTATATTGCAGAGAACGTTCCATGGTTCTTATTGCAGATTCCATATCGTTAAATTCTTCGAATGCATAAGATAACTTTTCGAACACTTCTGGATCTGTTGCACCTAAACTCATAGCCTTTTTAAAAAATTCTTTGGCTTTTGTTTCGTCTTTTAGCTTTAAATAGATCACTCCAATATTGTAATAGATTTTTGCGTTATCAGGAGCCAATCCAGCTGCTCTTTTATAATAACTCAATGCTCTTTCGTACTGATCAACAGAATAATAAATCTGCCCCAATAATCCCAATACATTTGGTGTTAATGTATGATTGGGGAAGAGTTCCAGAAATTGCTGCAATTCTAGGATTGCTTCCTGTGTTTTTCCTTGTCTGATAAGAGAAATCGCTAGATTATAGCGTGCAACAGGTTCATTGGGTTCAGATTCTACGCCTTTTCGGAATTCTTCTTCTGCTTCTTTCGCACCTTTAATGTTCATGATGATGTTTCCCGTCAAAATGGAAACGAGCGCATCTTCAGGAGCTATTTTTTTTGCTTTTTTCGATAATTCGTAAGCATCTTCTAAATTGCCTAATCGATATTCAGTAATTGCTAAGTTAACGATTGCAGGCAAATAGCTTTCATCATACTTTAATGCTTGAGTAAAATAATGTTTTGCTAATGGATATTTTTCTAAATCTAATGCAATAATTCCTAAATAAGTATATGCAACTACTTTTTCTTTCTCGTTTGTTGTAGAATCAATTAAAGACTGAAAGTATTTCTCTGCTTTGTTTAAAAAACCTTCGCGATAATAACTAATACCCTTCTCTAATGCAGGTGTAGCTTCTTTTGGATAATAATATTTTTCTTTTAATTCTGAACTTATATCTGGTAATCGTTTTTTAAAATCAAATATATTAGGAATTTTTTTACTGTAATAATATAAACCAGCTAAAAAAACAAATAAAACTAACAAAAAGATACCAACACCAATCAAGAACAAATATTTATTCGATTTTTTTTCTTGAACTTCGATTAATTCTTCTTGTGAATTTTCACTTTCAAGAAGAATCCTGTTTTTTTCCATTCCTGTTAACCTTTTCTTTCTTTTTCTTCTTGATTCTCAAGTAAATATTTATAAACTTTGTCTAAAATTGCATTCACAAATTTAACCGCCTTTTCGTCATCGTATTTTCTTGTTAGTGTACAACAAGTATCTATAATGATTGGACCTGGAAATTCTCCTTTTATGATTTCATAAGCCCCCATACGTAATATACATCGGACAACACTAGAAATTTGCCGTATATCTTTTTTGCTATACTGCTGAATAATTTGGTCTATATCCAGTTCGTATTCTGTTACACCTTCTACTATATCGTAAATTAGTTGTTTATTTTCTTCTGTTAAATTACTATGAACCCACGTTAATTTTAAAACTTCTTCTAATGGAGCTGCTCCTAAATCGATTTGATACAATGCTTGCAAAGCAATTTCTCTTAGATTAAAATTCGGATGTTTTGCATCGGATTTTTTTTCAAATCTTGGTCTTTCTTTTAGTTTAACAATGATGGTTCTTTTCATATTTTATTTATACCTTCGATTTGATTGTAAAGATCACACATCTCTATCAAAGCAATTGCACCTTCGAAACCTTTGTTGCCTGCTTTTGTTCCTGCTCGTTCAATTGCTTGTTCAATCGTATCCGTAGTCAACACCCCAAAAATTATTGGTATATTTGCATCCATCGTAGCGCGAGAAATCTGACTTGCCGATTGACCAGCTACATATTCATAATGATCTGTTGCGCCCCTAATTACACAACCTAAACACAAGATTCCATCGTAGTTTTGTGCTTGAGCAATCTTTTTTGCCGTAGCACCTAACTCAAAAGAACCAGAAACATAGAAAATATCATAATTCTCTTCGGGAACTCCATATTTTTTAAAAGCTAACAATGCACCTTCTTTTAGACGCTCCGTGATAAAATCATTCCATCGGGAAACTACAATAGCATATCTATATCTGCTTGCATTCAAAATAGAACCTTCGTAAACCTTCATAACAATATCCTTATGGTTTTTTATTTCTTTGCTTAAATTCTTCGTATGCAGCTTTTCCTTCTTTCTCGTAGACAAGTGCATCTAATAAATTCAAAAAATATTTTTCGTCTGGAGTTCCACGCGATATTAACCTATTATTAACTAATACAGTAGGTGTAGAATTAATCTCCACTTTTTTTGCATCTTCAATATCTTGATTAATTCTTTGTTGTGCAATAGGACTTGTCATACAAGCGAAAAGTCTATCCCAAGGAATTCCTAAGTTTTTACTGATTCGTTCTAACTGTTCTAAATCGATAGGCAATTGTTGTTCTTGCAAACCAAAAATTTCGTGATAAAATTCAGAAAATTGTGGGTAATCTGCTGCACAAACTGCTGCTTGTGCACCATTACATCTCCAATCACCATAGGGCTTTCTTGGTGGAGACTGAATGTCTTTATTACACGTAGAATCTAATGGGAATTGTCTATAATAAACTACAATTCTTCCAGGCCAACGTTCCAATGCCTTTTTTAGAATATAAGTTGTATGTAAACAATGCGGACATAAAAAATCTGCAAATTTATGAATAACAATGTAACCTTCTGGATTTCCTTCGAAAGTTTTTAGATTTTTAGTTGTTAAATTTACTTCTTTTAATGCCCGAAAATCCTTTAAGTATTCATTCACTTTGTCTTCTGACAACAATACACTTTCTATAATTTCTTCTTTATGGAATTTCGATTTTAGATAATAAATCCCCATTATAAGAGAAGAAATAATAATAGATATACCTACTACGGTTAAACCCTGTTGTAGCATTGAAAGATAATTTTCTTCTGGTTTATTTCGATTTTTTAGCACGAGTGTAATGATAAAAAGCGCAAATGTAATAAAATATGTATAAACACATAACAAACATGGAACAATTAGTTTTGTAAAATTAATGTATCCTAAGATAGAATCAAAAACGATTCCAAAAATTGCAGCATAATATAAAATTAAAATACGAGTATGGTTTATTGTTGGATCATGTTGATTCTCTTTAAAATAAGAAATACCGAACAAAATCGTAATAAATGTATAATAAATTAACCCCAAGTAAGCAATGGGAATTCCAAAAATTTTCGAATATCCACTTTCTCCTAATTCTTTACATCCATCAACCCCATCGATAGCACATCCTAACGAAGAAGTACAAATTTCCGGAAAGACTTGTTTACATATTAATAAAATTGACAATATGACACCTATAGCTCCAACAGCAAATCCTACTATATAGTAAATCCGATTTTTTTTATACATAGATTACTAATTTATTTTAGCAATTCGTTTTGAAAAGAAAAAATGAATATAAGAATTGGAATTGTCAAGTATAAATTTGGGAGCTAGTGGATTTGAACCACTGACCTCTTGCATGTCAAGCAAGCGCTCTAACCAGCTGAGCTAAGCCCCCTTTATAATACATGAATTTGAATGGAATCATTGCGTCAAATTTTTTTTTGTGGATGATAGTAAGTTTTTTGCAGGTTAAATTATTTAGTCTGAAAAGATTTCTTCTAAAATTATGTTTAATTTTTGTTCAAGATTTGAATCTAGTTTTCCGTGTGGAATATTCAAGCGATCCAAAACTATTTCGAATCTTTGAAATCCTTTATTGTTTCTTAATTCAACCCATTCAATCCCTAAACTATCAAGTTGTTTTTTGTTTGTTTCAGAAAGTTTATCAGCCACAAATACTTTGCTATCCCTTGCTATTACAGTATCAGCACTTTCTGGATTACCTCTACCCATCAATTTAACTTCACATTTATATTGGTTTTTACCTTCAACTAAATAAAAATCTACCTCTCTTTCGAAATCTAAATCCTGTACCAATCTACCTTTAATTTTGATAGCATAATTGGTTTCGGGAACATCATATAATTTACATAAAGTTTGCATTAACGGTTTTTCGACTCTTTTTCCCGCAGAACTCCATAACCCACCCCTTAACTCTGCACGCTTTACGGCTAATGTATTTATTACAATTAAACTTTCACTTATATTCAAATCAACACTTACGCCCTTAAACTTAATTGTTAATGTAAGTTCCAAATCACGTTCAGATTCCACAAGGGTTTTAATTGTTTCATACAAAGATTTATAATGTTGCTTTGAAGCATCAATCACTATTTCTTTTGTAGAAGAATTAAACATATTATGGATTGTCTTTTTGTTTAAGCCTGCATTTATGGCAATATCTCTTGCTGGCAATAAGGGGTTAAGAAATTCCTTTTTGTACCAATCAATAGTTATATTTTTGTTTTTTAATTTGGCATCAACTATCCTTTTGAAAAAATCTATTGCAAATTGTAGAAATTCTGCATTAATTAACGTAACTACTTCTATTCTGTAGTCTTCGCCCTTTAATAATTTCCTTATAATATTTTTTGTTACTTGGTCGGTTATAGTCATATTTCTTTTTTAGACAATGAAATAAATTGATTTAAATCTACGAATCTTGGTTGTTTCGACAGTTCAAATAAATTAGTATATTTGTTTAATTCTTCTTTAATTCTATTTATGTATTTAGCTTCTTTTTCTATTAAAAAAAAGTTGCGATTTAAAGATAACGCTGATTTTCCAAGTGTCCCAGTACCTGCAAATGGGTCAAATACCAGATCTCCAACAAACGAGTAAAATTTTATAACCCTATTGCATAACTCAAGTGGAAAAACAGCTGTATGGACCTTATCAAAAGTTGGATCTATTCGCCAAACATTTGTTGTTTCGTATTCTTCAAGAACTTTACTCTTTTTTATTTTGTCCCAACTATATTGTCTAATATTCCAATCAATCAATTTGTCTGTTTTCTTACGATAAACCATTAACATTTCAGTTACAGCATTGGGTTTATAGGCCAAAGGTTTTCTGTGCTGCGAAAATCCTGCATTTCTATTTTTTACGCTTGCTTCTGGCTTTACCCATACAATATCATCAATAAACTCCCAACCCATCTTAATTAGAAATGGATGAATATCATAAGGAATTGGGTATCTTTTACTGGCGTGCTGTCTGCTTATTCTCGGAACAATAATTGGTGAGGTGTTTAGAATAAAAAACCTACCTTCTTTTGTTATGCGATGAACTTCTTTAAAAACTTTTTCTAAAAATCTCAAATATTCATCATAACTTTGATAAATTGAATAATCCCGCGCATTATAATAAGGTGGAGACGTAAAAGTTAAATGCACTGATTCGTCCGGAACATACTTGATTACTTCTAGTACATCGCCATGTACAACAGTATTTTCTAAAAACTCGGGGAATTCTTCGTGTTTTTGTTTACCCTTTGATTGATATTGAATACCATTTATTTCTTTGTTTATAACTTCTCTTATTAACTCATTGGGATGATTAAGTAATTTTTTTAATTCATTTTTTACATTTTCCTTGTAAGAAAACACAAGCAATCCTCTTATTGCTTGCATTACTACCTTAGGATCTTTGTCTTTTAATAGGTCGATTAAAACAGGGATTGTTTTTTCATTCCTGAGCCTCCCTATTGCTGATACCGCTTCCCGTCTTACAGTTGTGCTTTCGTCGGTATTGGCATACTTAATAAAAATAGATAAAAGATCAATATCTTCCAGTTTTGCTAAATTTTTAATTGCTAGCGCTCTAACATTCTCATTTACATGATTAAGTAAATTTATTAGCGGTCCTTTAATATAACTATTTTCCAATCTCCCTAGCTTTCCTAAAACGTAAATAATAATGCTATGACTTTGATTTTGAATAAAAGATAAAAATATGTTAGGATCGTTTTTCAATTTATCAATAAATTCTTTGTCTATTTTTTGCATTAATAATTTTCTATTCATAAAATAAATTGAATGATTTCGTTTTAAATTTATCAAAAATCGATATTTAATGAAAATTATAAACTTTTTTTATATTATTTTTCAAAATACTAAAACGAAGTTAATAAAATTCGAATAAAACTTGTAACGGGTGCTTGTTCACGAGTATCTTCTAAATTTTCCCTCATTTCGCGGACAACAATTTTTGCGTCCGAAACAACTGTGTTTGCATTATCGTGCAATTTGCTGTCGTTTATCAACTGTCCAATAGTACCTTGCCCTTGATTGATTTTATCTGTGATTTCCGCAATATTATTTAATGTTCTTTTAACATTTTCGCGATTTTCGCTAATTAATTCGGAGAGCCCAGCTATGGGATCTCCTGCATTGATTCCATTTAAAACTATTTTAGTTTTTCCTTCGTTTATATCTTTTATATTTGATTTAATGGCATTTCTACCAAGCCTTTCCATATCGAGACTACTATACCACATTACATCTAATCTCTTAGGATAATAACCTTTAATAGGTTCGCTGTTACCCGGCTCAATAGCAACTACTTTACCAGAAAGAATGGATTCATTTTTTAAAGAAATGGAATAATTTTCGAAGAATATAATGTCCTTTTTTAGTTCCACTACAATTGCAACTCTTTGCCTTACTCTACGAGGGGAAGAATCGGGCACTGGAATATTGTTCTCGTCCACAGAAACTAAATCCATATCCACAACTGTACCAGCTGGCACTCCTAAAACAGTCACTTTAGATCCGACTTTAATGCCTTCAGCTTGATCAAAATATATGACAAGTTGCTTTCCTTTTTTGGCAAAAGGTCCACTTTCCGAAACAATAGTAAAATATCCAACTAATCCAAGCGATCCTGTGAACAATAAACCAACGATAAAATTTTGCATTATTTTCACATTTACAAGAAAAAATATTTTAAAAAAAACGTCAATATTTTTTAAATCATTTTATGGTTTGACTTTTCCGAATATTTCGATTAAAAAAATATTTTAATATTAGGAGTAGAATTTCTTTTTATGAAAAACTATCGAACCAAAAAGTTCCTTCGATGGGGGATTCTCCTTTTAATTGTTTTTGTTTTAATCGTATTTTCTCGATATTGGTGGAAAGAAAAGCGATGGCGTTTTATAGTTGTGCATCACACTGCTTCTGATATAGGGAATCTTGAATATTACAGACGTATTCATCAACAAGAACGGGGATGGGATGATATCGCCTATCATTTTGTGATTAATAATGGATCTTTCCAGACAGTTCCTGGGCAGATAGAAGAAAGTAACCTTTGGAAAGAACGAAAAGGAGGATATTCTACAAGCAACTATTGGATTAATACTTTTGCTATTGCAGTTGTGATTGTGGGAAATTTAAACCATCATCCTCCCCTTCCCCAACAATATGAATCATTAATAAATCTGCTGGCTCAATTATCACAACAATACAATATCCCTCCCGAACGCATAATTGGTCACAGAGAAATCCAGAACACAGAGTGTCCTGGAAAATATTTAAATATGGCAAAGGTTCGATTAGATGTAAAAAGAAAATTAAATATTAAAAATTGATATTATATTTTTTTATAAAATCATTAAAATAATTTTTATACTTTTCGTAGTTGTCGTCTATTGAATAAGCATGTTTAGAGCCCCAATCTGTTAAAATCAATTCCTTTTCGTTTAATTGTAATGATTTATAAATTTCTTCTGAATGATGATACGGTGTGTAATCATCTGTTTTCGAATGAAAAATCAAAATAGGTGTAATAATGTCTTTTGCATATTTTTGGGGAGAAACATCATCCAAATCTGCTCCTGTTCTTAATTCAGAAAGTAAAAATGCTCCTTTTAGAAAAATAATTGCTGGCTTAGGATATAAAACCATTGATCGTTCTTTTACAATGGTATATAAATCTGCATATGGTGATTCTGCTATTATCATCTTAAACCTTCTTTTAGAATAGCCAGCAGCTTGAATTACTGTTGCCGCTCCCATGCTTTCGCCAAATAAAGCGATTTGCTCATCTTGTAAGTTTGCTTTATTTTTTAACCAATCAATGACTTTTAACAAATCAAATTTTTCGTAGTATCCAAACGTCCCAAAATTACCCGTACTTTTACCATGATGACGAGCATCATAAAGTATTAAATGACATTGAAAATCTTTAAAAAGCTGTGTATAAGTAATCATACGGATTCTTGTTCCCCTATATCCATGATGAAAAACTACCCCACAAGGTCTTTTCCCAGCAAAATACCAAGCGGAGATTTTGATATCTTGTAGATCTAAAATAAATTCTTCTGGATTTTCGAGCCCAACTTGTTCAATACTATGAATTTTATAATCTCTTATATCATCTTCGTGTGTTCTTACTGTAAAAAAAACCAGTTGATTCGAAAAATACCAGGATATTCCCCCATATATCACAATCAATAAGCTTGCTAATAGGAAAAAAATTTTTATTTTTTTTGACTTCATAATCAAAATTTTTTTAAAATGAATTTAAGGTGTCAAATCTTTAATTTTTGAGTTCAAAAAATTAAGAAAATATCGGGATATGATTGTTTTTTATTTTACCACAGAGAACACAGAGGTACACAGAGAATTGTTATAGTATAATCGTTTTACATAGTCTTATATTTTACCACAGAGAACACAGAGAGACACAGAGAAATTGATAGAATTATTTTGTAAATGCATAGAATCTGTTGAAATATTAGAAATGTTTTGTTATGCCTAATAAAAAAATGTATGTAAAATAAAACTAAGTGCTTTGTTTAATTTATAAAATTTTTAAATAATTTGCAGAAACAGGATTTTAATTCTTCGAATTTTTATAGCAGCGTTTTTTTAAAAAATCCTAATTAATTGGATTTTCGGAATTGAAATATTAGACAAAGTACAAATTTAAAATTTTTTTCGGAAATTTAACAAAAATGTGCAAAAAATTTTCAAGAACTTGTCCATTCTTTAAAAAACCTAATATGGAGGTAAAAGATGTAAAGAAACAAAAATATTTAAACTATAGGAACATTCCTTGTAATAGGAATGTTAGGGTTTACGG
>Ga0197142_1003026_pt1 | contig 14341 bp, 10 predicted proteins | sample GBS60_MetaG_FD_148614 | JGI IMG/M metagenome (GOLD analysis project Ga0197142, IMG submission 148614) | Sediment microbial communities from Great Boiling Springs, Gerlach, Nevada, United States - GBS 60_MetaG | ecosystem: Environmental > Aquatic > Thermal springs > Hot (42-90C) > Sediment... | reverse complement strand
TTTTCTGAGGCTCGGAGCAAGAAACCTTCTACGTATGGATTCTTTCTCAGAAACCGTTTCCCAGCTTTCTGATCTGGCAGTTACGACTCTTCAGACAACTCTGAAAATCCTTTTAGAACATCCCGAACTATGGCTACCCGCTTCATCAGATCTCAGGACGTGGAACCAAGCCAAAAACAACATAAAACTCGTTATCCTTGGTATGGGGAAGCTCGGCGGGAGAGAACTAAATTTCGTTTCCGACATTGATCTGCTCTTTCTATACGATGCTCTATCAAGAGATGATGCGAGAGTTGCTCAGGAATTTCTCCCTAAACTGGCTCAAAACATATCACGCCTTATTTCAGACTCGATCGAAGGGGATCGAGTTTTCCTTGTAGATCTAAGGCTCAGACCAGGCGGGAAGGACGGAGAACTTGTGCCCTCTCTTGCCTACGCCGTGCATTATTATCTTCTGGAAGGCAAATCCTGGGAAAGACTCGCTCTCATAAAAGCCGCTCCAGTCGCTGGAGATATAGCTCTTGGCAACCAATTTCTTGCAGAAGTTCAGCCGTTCGTCTTTAGAAGATTCCTGGATTTTCAAGCCATAGACGAAATAAAGCAAATGCGAGATCGTATGCTAAAGGAAACTCCCCAGGATCAGCCAGGCCCTGGTTATAACGTAAAATTGGGAAAAGGTGGCATACGGGAAATCGAATTCCTTGTGCAGTCTCTCCAGCTTACCTACGGAGGACGAAAAAAAAGCCTACGAGAAAGGAATACTTTAAGGTGCATAGAAGCTCTTAAAAACGAAGGACTTTTAAAGGAAATCGAAGCCAAATCCTTATCGGAAGCTTACATCTTCCTTAGAGAACTGGAACATTGGGTTCAGCTTGACGAAAATCGCCAGACTCACACGATCCCTAAAAATCCAACCGCCCAGCAAAAACTTGTGCAGGCTCTTGGGTGTTCCAATTACGAAGAATTGCTCACCCGCTTGCAAAATCACACAGGTGTGGTGAGGTGGCACTTTGAACGGCTCTTTGAAGCTTCCGATTCCACCTACAGCGGGATTCATGATCAGGACATGCTGGAGGAGGAATCACACCTACGGCTGGATTTAGCCGATAATAAACTGACAAGGGATGGTGGTACCCACATAACTGTCCCGTCATGGCTTGAAGAAACCCTTGGAAAGGAACTCGCTGGACGAATCTGGGATATTCTTTCATCCCCTCAGAGCGGTTCGATTTTAACGCCCCAGACGGAAGTTCGCTTAAAAAGATGGGCTCAAAGTGTGGGAAAACGTCCCGGCTTTATGAAATTTCTTACATCAACAAAGGCAAGGGAAAACAATGTGCTCGAAAAAACCATCTCTTTGGTTACCAGAGTTCCCATGATGGGAGAACTTCTTATACAGATTCCATCTCTTTCGGAAAGTTTTGCCGACGAAACAGAGAATGAATCCCATCTTTGCTCCTACGAGATCTGGAAGGCTCGAGTAAACGAAATTCTTTCTGATACTCACACTTTTGAAGATGCTCTGATGTGGCTTCGACGTCTTAAAAACGAGCGCCTTATTCATATAGCTCTGTGGGATATAAACTCCAACCCACCCATTAAGGATCTCGAACGAGAACTTTCTCTTCTCGCAGACTTTTTTGTTCAATCAACTTATAAAATTGTGTGTTCCCATGTAACTAATTGTGATCCCGAATCATACCCCTTGGTAGTTGCGGCAATGGGAAGATGGGGAAGTTTTGAAATGGGCTACCGATCCGACCTTGATTTGGTCTTTGTATATAATCCCCAAAAAGACAAAGGCGGATCCGAAATCCCCGAATCTGTAACACGTCTTATCCAGCGATTCGTCCGTCTCATTTCCATGCCTCTTCAGGAAGGGCCAGGATACGAAGTAGACATGAGGCTACGACCGACGGGAAACTATGGTCCTCTGGTTGTAACCTATTCAGCCTGGGAAGAATATTACGAAAGAAAATCCGATATCTGGGAAATCGCATCTCTCTTGAGATTTCGTCCTGTTATTGGGCACCTGGAAATTATAGAAAAGCTTAAACACAGAGCCAGGGACTTCTGTTTTCAGAATCGGCATTTTGAAAGCGTGCTAAAACGCCTCTGTGAACTTAAAGCTCGGATAGAAGAGGAGCGGACAAAGGAAAATGAAAATGCCATCCACATTAAGTTAGGACGTGGCGGACTGGTGGAACTAGAATTCTGGTGCCAGGCGGCAGCTATAAGTCAAAGAGTTTCGTCATTAAATCATCCACTTTCTGTGACAGATAGTCTTCCCATTGTGCTTGAATTGTGGCAGATATCGGAAAGTGAAAAAAGGGAGTTTCTAAAAGCCTACTCAGTGCTTAGAAAACTCCAACATAGAATTGATCTGCTCGGCAAAAATGTTGAAGAGTTTTCCCGAGAAGATCTAGAAACTTTGAAGTTACTGGGATTGTGGGGAAAAGACGCAGATTCGGAAAAATACCAGGACTGGCATGACATCCATCGTCTGCGTCGTTCTATCCGGACTCGATGGGAGCAGTTATGCTATGAACAAAAAGGAGTCAAACAATGAAAAAGGTTGTTATCTGTGCCTTTCGTGGCGAGCCAATGTGTTTTATCCATGTATTACTTAACGCTCTTGATATGAAGGAAAAAGGGCTTGAAGGCAAAATAGTCATTGAAGGAGAAAGTGTAAAACTTGTTCCCGAAATGGAAAATCCCAACCATTTCCTTCACAATCTTTACATGCGAGCGAAAAACGCCGGTCTTATAGCGGCTGTATGCCGAGCCTGTTCACAGAAACTTGGAGTTATCGAAGCGGTTGAAGCATCAGGGCTTCCTGTTGTAGCCGACATGGCGGGACATGTAAGTCTTGGTCGATTCATTGAGGAAGGATACGAAATTATCACCTTGTAGGACAGGAGAAGAAGATATGACACTGGATGCTCCCAGCATTCTTGTTGTAGGAACTGGTGCTGTTGGTGGGTTTTACGCGGGAAAACTTGCTCAGAGTGGTGCTCGGGTTGATCTTCTATGCCGCTCTGATTACGAAGTCATCAAAGACCGTGGTGTTAAAGTCCAAAGTGTCTGGGGCGATTTCCACTACTTTCCTAGAAAAACTCTTTCCATGAAGAATTCCGCCGCAGGGGAACCCTACGATTATGTTATTGTGTGCACCAAGGTACTACCATCCATTGATGTTCCCTCAATTATTCGTCCCTATGTGGGAAATAAAACGGTGATAGCCCTAATTCAGAATGGCATAGACATTGAGCCTCCTGTAGTCGATGCATTTCCGCAAAACGAAATTCTCAGTGGACTTGCCTTTATTTGCTGTGAAAGAAAGGCTCCAGGAGAAATTCACCACACCGATTACGGAAGACTTGTCATCGGACGATATCCCAAAGGGAAAAGCTCATCGGCAGAAAAACTCGTAGAACTTTTCAAGGCAGCGGGAGTTCCTGCCGCCGTCAGCGAAGATGTTATAACAGCAAGATGGGAAAAACTGGTATGGAATGCGCCTTTTAATCCAATATCTGTTCTTGCAGGAGGATGCACGACGGACAAAATGGTTTCAACGCCGTTGGTAGAATCTGTAGTTCGAGCGGTCATGGAAGAAGTAGTTGCTCTTGCTCAAGCAGATGGCAACCCAGTTCGACCATTCATTGTGGATGAACATATCAACGCCACAAAGGCCATGAAGCCGTATAAAACCAGCATGCTTGTTGATTACGAATCAGGAAGACCCATGGAAGTAGAAGCCATACTGGGGAATGCGGTAAAAAAAGCTAAAAAGCTCGGCGTTAATGTTCCTCATATGAAAACCCTGTATGGTCTTTTGTCTATAGTGGAACAATGCAGGTCTAACAAATAATTATTATGCCTGTAACCTCGAATTCCGCGAAACGCGGGATGAGAGGTCTCCTCAGGAGATTCCTCAGCACTTCGTGCTTCGGAATGATAGGAAGAAGATGTGGGCCCCTACAAGGGTAGCTGGGCATCTTCGCCGCTATCTTCTTCCGCCCAGACCGAATCCGTTGTTTTGCGGGCGAAAAGAAGAAACCCCGTGTGAGCGATCATCCTATCGGCAGGTCTTGTGCGATGTTCGTTGATAAGCCAATCTCTTTTAAGGATTTCAAAAATCTGAAAACATCTGAAGCCCTTTTTCCTCAAGGCTCTTGCAACCATCTGAAGTTGAGCTACCTGGGGGCTTAAGCTTACAAGAATTCCCCCATCTTTAAGAAGCGTTGAAGCGCTGTCTACTGCTTTCCAGGGTTCAGGAAGATCAAGAATGATTCTGTCAAAAGTTGCTACAAAGGGGGGAGATTCTATATCGGCAACGACTAGTTGCCACGAAGGTGGTATTTCCCCAAAAACTTTTTGTATGTTTTCTCTTGCAAGCCTAGCGAATTCTGGTCGTTTCTCAACCGATACAACTTTACCGTTATTTCCTATGAAAGCGAGGAGGAACATGGTTAGAGCGCCCGAACCAACTCCACTTTCAAGCACAGTTATACCTGGTCGAATATCGCCATAGCACAGGATCGCTCCAATGTCCTTGGGATACATGATTTGAGTTCTACGTTTTATGTGAAAGAGAAAATCTGTTAGAGCAGGACGGAAAAACAAAAGTTTTGTGCCTGATGGGGTTTCCCATACATCACCTTCTTTTTTTGTCATTATTTCATCGTGGCGGATTGATCCTAAATGGCAGGAAAAAACAGATCCACTTTTCAAAAGCACCAACCAGTCTTTACCTTTTTGAGTAGTTATAAGAACCCACTCACCTTCTCGAAATAAGCTCATAGAATTTTCTACTCCGTTTTTATCCAGGGATGAGAAAGATATGCCTTATTATTACAGAGTTTTAGAACTCACGTTTGTGTTGCATTCATCAATCTGAGCCACAGGAAATGTGGCTGTAAATATGGCTTTGTTTCCTTCCTGAAAGCACGTTAGAATACCTCCCATGTTTTTAACAAGCCGGTAAGACAAGGGAAGCCCAATACTTTTGCCGCCTTCTGAGAAAGGCAAAAAGACTGATTCGCAGTCCAATTCCTCTCCAGGTGGTAAAGGTGTAATACACTGTATGTGAACATGGTTTTCCGTCGCAAAGGTTACCACTTTAAACTTCCTCTCGCATTTACAGCCATCTATAGCATTACGAAAGAGATTTATTAACACCTGGAGAAGCATGTTTGGGTCAACAAAAATGTAAGGCATGTATTGCCCAAGAGAAAGCTCACACATTACCCCTTTTTGCTCCATTTCAGGCATTAGCAGTTCATAGCAGCGAGCAACCTGTTCGTTAACATTAAGGCAGACCCGGCGGGCTTCTACAGGCTGAAGGTATTGTCTAATACGATTTAGAAGCTGTTCCAGTCTGTGCACTTCTTGCAGAATAATGTTAGCTTCTTTCAGTTCAGGATGTTTCTTCTTGATTCTTCTGGCGAATCCGCCAATGGATGTGAGAGGATTCCGAATTTCGTGAGCCACTTCGGTTGCAATAGCACCAAGGGTTTTAAGTTTCTCGCCCTGAACGAGTGATTTTTCGTAGAACACTCGATCGGTTATATCCACTACAATTCCATCCATTTCACAGGTTCCAGAATTCTCTTGATACATTGGAAGGGACTGAACCAGTGTGTAAACAATGTGATTTTTCTTATGGATAAAACGGCACTCGTACTTAAAAGGAGTGCAGTCTCCCTCGAAGAATCTGAGGAAAGAACGTCTAAGCCGTTCCCTATCTTCCTGATGAACGATTTTCTCAACCCATCTTTCGTCTTCTATAATCTCATCAGGGGTATAGCCCAAAATGGCTTCTAGAGTCCTGTTAACAAAAGTAAGCTGGAGATCACGATTTATGGAAAAGATTATAAGAGGGACATTTTCGACCAATCTTGAATATCGTTCTTCGGTTTTCTCAAGTTGCTTGCGGATCCGAACTCGCTCTTCAAAATGACTCAAACAGAAGGAAACTTCATCAACAGTAAAGGGTTTCTTAAGATAATCGGAGATACCAATTTTGATCGCTTTTACGGTATCATCAAGGGATCCATATCCGCTAACCAGTATAATTTCTATCCGTGGATTGTAGCGCTTAAGAAGGGAAATCAGCTCCAAGCCGCTCATTTCCGGCATCTGAACATCAACGAACGCCAAGGAAAAGGATTCTTTCTGAGCATGATAAAGGGCTTCTATTGGATTCTGATAATAAACTGCCTCGTAACCCCTTGAATTTATTGTGTGCGCAAGAAATGATCCCACCACAGGATCATCATCCACAATGAGCACCTTGTCTTGTTTGGCTGTTTTATCTCTTTGCCAGTCCATTTCCTAATTCCTGTGAACGAGCAAGCTTATATTCACCTTCTCCACAATAATAATATCGCACAGCTTATGCTTTTCTTCCACCATCTTTTTGAAATGAGCAAGGGTTTTTAGTTACAAACTCATATTAAATCTCAAAAAACTTTCAGCTTTACTTGACAGAAGGCAGTTTTTTCCTGTAGTAAGGGAGCACCAACTAAGCGAGATAGGAAGTGTCGGGGCGTGGCGCAGCCTGGTTAGCGCACTAGCATGGGGAGCTAGGGGTCGGCGGTTCAAATCCGCCCGTCCCGACCACCATATAATCTCTATAAACCTAAAGATTGGCTTCCTGACAAAATCCGCATTTTTCAAATCTCCTGTTTTAGAAAATTTTTGGCTCACTGTTTGATTTAACCAAACATTTCCTCTCTTAGATTTTGCATAATGAATCATTTTTTTCTTGACTCAAACTTTGCGTTCGTTGTATCGATGAAGAGCGTTGTTCTTTCTTATCTCCGCTCTTGAGGCATAGTTGATCTGAATCTATCGGGGCATCTCTCTGTAAGTTGCCAAAGCTCTTTGGAAAAACTAATTTGCAAAGGACTCGGCCACATAAATTATACGAGGGCTATTTTCAGGGTTCCCTTGCAAGCTTGTAATTAGGTCTGTAGAGGCAATGTCCTGTGGTTGTCAAAATTACCAAGGTAACCACGAGAATTGGTCTTACACAGAATGGAGGGGGTGAGACATTGTAAAAAGGGGCCAGGCTTATTTATTTCTCTCCTTGTAAAAGATCTTTTGGTTAGGTGAAATCCAATGTTAAACCCAAAACACAACAAAAGGAGTGAAGTATGGCAGGCGAGCTGAGACCAAGGTGGGGACAACCGTTAACCGGCATTATCTCTCTTATTTGCTTTACCATTATAGCTCTCATTACATGGTACATTTTTAGCGATCCCAGAGGTCCCGTAAAGGCATTTCCTTATCCTTTCGTTCTCTGGCTGGCAATGATGATCCTTGTTGGATTATGGCAACACATGTTCCTGGGCGATTGGCCATTTCACAACCTTCCTCAACCTGCTCGAGGTATTGTTGAAACCATTGTGAATATTATTCTTGTCTGGTTCATCATTTACGTAGTGTTTTACAAAATCCTGGGATTAGGTTTTAACTTCCTGAGCCAGACCAATCTCAATGCTCTAGCCGAAGCAGGGCAGATCATAGGACCTGACGGTAAACCAATGACTCTCGAAGCCATGAAAAAAGCTCACTTTGCTGAAAGTGCTGTGGTTTGCTTCGTTCTTATCGGCTTCTTCTCCTATCCTTTTGTAACCATTCTTTTCGGTAAATGGCCTATTCGTCCAAGCAATCTTACTCAACCTCAAGCAGGACTTGCTGAACTTGGCTGGTGTTCTCTTTTAACCTTGTTCTTCTATACTGTCCTTATTGTGCCTTTCTGGGGGCTCATATTCGGAAAGGTGTACGGCAAATCCGTCGCTCTTAACTTCCCGTGGTGGGAAAGCCTCGTAGGTATTAATCATGTTCACTGGGTGTTTGGTTGGTGGGAATGGATGATAATCGTTCTGTTCATGACTCCAAATGTGTGGAGGATGAAACCTTGGACGCTCATCGACCTGCCTCAGCCCTGGAAAGGCTTAATTTCATTTATATGCGTCTTTATCCTTGGTTATATTATCGCTTACATCTGCACAAAAGTTGCTCCTCTATGGTTACCTGAAGAAACACTTCATGAACTTGCAAAAGCTAAACCGAACAACGCTGAGCTTACTCGCTTCCTCTGGTATCATGCTGCGGAAATTGCAGGTTTTACTCTAATACCCTTCCTCGCATGGCATCATTACTTTGACGATATTTGCCCCATGAAGGACAAAGACTCCTGGGGCGCTTTCTGGTTCAGGACTTTTGGTGTATTGTTTTTCGCCGCTATCCTCTACATAATTTATTATTATCTCAACTTCGGACACTGGGCACTCGGAAATCACCATATGACAGAGCTTGCCCATCGCTTCCCCCATGGAGAGTCTCTCGTATGGAACTTCTGGTGGATCATACCCTTGTTGTGGAACGAATGGTTCTTCCACAAATGGCCATTCTATGTGCATGATGAGCATCACTAATTTAGGCTAGCAAAAACAAAAACTCCCGGGACGGAAATTGTTCCCCGGGAGTTTTTGTTTTCACCGTTGAAAATCACTTAAGCAAACTCGGAAGCCACATGCTAATCGGGCTCCAGTAGGTTACCAACAGAAGATTAGCAATTATGACAATCAAAAAGGGAAGAACCGCCCTGGATGTTGCTTCTATCCTCTCCCCAGAAATACCGCAGGCAACAATAAGGCATATCCCCAGAGGTGGTGTAAGCATGCCTATTGCCAGATTTAAGACGATGATCATCCCAAGCTGAGTTATATCGATTCCAAGCTGAGGAAACACCTTCATTATAATTGGCACAAAAAGGATCAAAGCAGCTGTGGTTTCCACAAAGGTTCCAACAATGAGAAGCACTATGTTTATGATCAAGAGCAATAGCAAAGGATATTTCGTAAGACTGAAAAGGCTTTGAGCAATAATTGAAGGAATCTGCTCAATTGCCATAACCCAGCTAAAAACCGACGCAGCCGATATGATGAAAAGCACAACGCTGGCAGTTACACTTCCTTTGAGAAAAAGTTCTGGGAGATCAGCTATATTCAGTTCTTTATGTATGAGAAGCCCTACGAAAAGTGCATAAAGAGTAGCAATAGAAGCCGCCTCAGTGGCGGTAAAAACTCCGGCAAGGATTCCGCTCAGAACTATCACGGGAGTAGCCAGAGCCCATTTAGCGTCCCAGAAAGTCTTGATAAGACGCCTGATAGAAAAAAATGTGCGTTCGTGAAAACCGCTTTTCCAGCATATAGTCAGAGATACCGCCATTAGGCTTAAGCCTATAAGAAGCCCGGGCAGAATTCCAGCCGCAAAAAGCTTGCTTATAGATGCTCCCGTAAGAAACCCAAAAATGATCATAGGAATACTGGGCGGGATAATGACTCCCAAAGAACCACTTGAAGCTATTACCGCATTGGCAAAAGCAGGTCGGTAACCCCGCTTTATCATGGCCGGAATCATTATGCTTCCTACGGCTGCAGTATCGGCTGCAGCAGATCCAGAAATGCCGCCAAAAAACATTGCAGAAACAATACTCACAGCCGTAAGCCCTCCTGGAAGCCAACCAACCAGAGCTTCGGCAAAATTTATGATGCGTCTGGAAATTCCACCGGCTTCCATAATGAAACCGGCATACATGAAAAGTGGCACAGCAAGCAGTGGAAATGAATCCACTCCTGCGTAAAGCCTTTGGATAAAAATAAGAGGTGAAATATCTGCCTTAACGAAAAACACGAACAAAGAAGCCGTTCCAATGGCAACGGCAATAGGAGTGTTGACAAGGAACAGAACGAAAAGGATCAGGCAAAACACAAGAGCTACCACTTGCTCAACCCTTCCCGCAAAAGATCAATGTTGTGAATAATGAAGATAAAACCGCTTACAGGAATTACCGAGTAGGTAAAATGTCCCGGAATTCCAAGAGCAGCCGTTTTAAGTATCGAAGTAAAAAACAGGAACTTTATGCCCAGGACAACAAACGCCACAAAAAAACAAAGAGACGTTAGCCAGGTAATTATAAAACAAATTCTCCGAGCGGATAAAGGAAGCTTTCGGATAAGAAAATCAATACCAATATGAAGTTTTTTCTTATAAGCAATTGTGGCTCCGAAGAAGGTAAGCCATACCAAAACAATCCGTCCCACCTCCTCAGACCAAAAGAGAGAATGATTAAACACATAACGGGCAATAACCTGGGAACCCATGACACAGGTCATGAGTATCCCAAGGAGAATCACGACTATCTCAACCAGTCGATTTATAAGATCGCTCAAACTCTTAAACCAGTTGCCGAGCTTTTCCATACATTAACGCTTAAGAAACATCGGCAATATTTCCTGCACTTCTTTGACCTGAAAAATGCTGAGCTTTTGAATATCCTTTGCCTTTTCTCTGAAAGACTGAATATCGGGGTTTTCGTCCACTATCATCCCTGCTTCTTTAAGATTCTTTAGAAAAGTTGCTTCATTTTCACGATTCCACTTTCTCTGATAGTGAGCCGCCTCAATCATAGCTTCCTGAATCAGTTTCTGATCTTCTATCGGAAGGCTATTGAACCATTTCAAATTGGCTATATCAATGTGAGACGAATAAACATGTTTCGTCAGAGATAGATACTTTTGCACTTCGTAGAGCTTATATGTCCATATTACCGATAGAGGGTTTTCCTGCCCATCTATTGTGCCCTGTTGAAGTTCGGTATAAATAGGCCATCCCATAGGGGTAGGATTTGCTCCCAGAAGACGCCACAATTCCTTATGAAGTACCGACTCCATGACTCTAATTTTCAACCCCTCTACGTCCTTTACTGAATGAACAGGCCGCTTACTGTTGGTTAAATGTCGAAAACCGTTTTCCGAAAAAGCAAGCCCCTTAAAGCCAACTTTCTCAAGCCGTTTCAGGATTTCCTGACCAGGAGGACCATCAAGCACAGCATCAACCTGTTCGTAAGAATCGAACAAAAAAGGATAGTCAACCACTCTAACCTCCGGCAAGAATACATCGAACGGACCAGAAGTGATAATAGCCATGTGGACGGTGCCCAGTTGCACCTGCTGTAAAATCTCTGTTTCTGTGCCTAAAGATGCGCTGTGATAGATTGTAACGGTATATTTTGGAGAACGACTTTCAAGTAGTTCTTTGAATTTCTCGGCGCAAATATTTTGAGCCGATCCTGGTTTGGTAACCACCCCAAGCTTGATTTCTTCCTTAGCGTAGGATGTTACGGTCAGACAACTTAGCAAAAGCAAACAAGCAACTATTTGGGATAAACCTACCCACCTCATTTTTTCCTCCTCTCCGGAACGTTTGAATTTTTGCAAACATCTATCCATTAGTTTAAACACACATAAAGATAAATTATAGCTTTAGTCAAGCCTGTTGGAGGCTGTTCCATAATTAAAGTAGACCTTCAGTGGGGTTCTGAAACCACGCCTTTGGCGTGGCTTACCTTCGTCCTGAAAGTTTCCTTCACTTTTACAGCAGGAACAAAGCCAATAATATCAACTGCATCATATCCCTTATCTGCTATAAAGGGAACCTTCTTTAGCCTTTCTATGCTGTTTAGGTTTTTCCTTAACATTTCAATCTCGCTGGCATAAGAGCCTCCCGTTTCACATCCTGTTATTATCCTTCTGCCTTTATTATCTACCGCTATAACCACCTCAAGTCTTACGTGGGATTTAACAGTTCTTACCCGTGTTCCTCTTTGCCAGTTTAGGTTGTATTTGTCTCCAAAAGAAAAACCCGTAGCGTCTGCTATGTAGCAATTTACTGTATCTTCCTTCCCACTAAAAAAGACTTTAGCGCATTCCTTCATCAAAAGTTTTAAAAGTTCTTCATCCAAGTTTTTAACTCTGTAATGGTAGTCATGCAGGGATGGAGTGGGTAGTCCTTGTTGTTTAGCCATATCAAGCGCGTCTTTAGGACAAGCCATGAAGAGTTTGATAGAGCCATAGTGAAATGATTACGTCATCTTGGTATTTTTTTGGTCTTCCTTTTTTTAACTGGTTGGCTGAGACTAGTCTTTGAAATGAAGTGTTTAACGAAAGTGTGAAGCTTTTTTACAGTTAATACATTTCTCTTCATAAACTTTTAGTCTATCCCATAACGCTATTTTACGACGAGCTAGTTTTAACTATTTTGTAAACATCCACTTTTCTTCATAAGTTTATCATATAACTCAATACATTTGGAACAGCCTCTGATGGCAGTTTGCAATTTTGTAATAGTTTTATAAAATTGTTAACTCACAAAAACGTAAAAAGCATTATTTTTTAACGAGCTCTCATTCTTTATTTTTATTACTCATTTTTTGCCCAAAATTCTTATTTTTAACCATCTGATCTGATGTGCAAATCCTAACATAATATTGTAATGCATTTTCCATATTTTTGTAACATTGATTTTCTATCTTCAAAGCGAAGTTTTGGATATCTCCGACGTTAACTGAATCTTTGTGAGGGAGAATTAATGTATGAGGACAAAGTGGCACTTGGAGGAATGTAACAAAAGTTGCATATCTGCAAATAAACTCAATTTTGACAAAATAGACAAAGATAAAATCCTGCAACTACTCGATAGCGACTTGCTCACGAGTCACTTTCAACCTATTTTTTCCGCAAAAGACGGAACTGTTTTTGGCTATGAAGCACTAGCAAGAATTAAAGAGAATAAACTGAATGTGAATATAAAGGAATTGTTTAACACAGCAGTAGCTACCAATATGATTTCGTTTCTCGACGTAAAATGCAGAGAAAATGCAATCAGTATTGCGTCTAACCTTGGTATAGCTGAAACTGGTAAATATCTTTTCATAAACGTAAATCCTAAAACACTAATTGATCCAGCTCACAGAGAAGGAATAACCGAAGAACTATTAGATAGATATGGTATTTCAAGGGATAAAGTTGTCCTTGAGATAACAGAAGAGAGTGCGATTGAAGAGTACAGCTTGTTTCATGGAGCTGTTTTATATTACAAAAATAGGGGCTACAAAATAGCCATAGATGACTTTGGTAGTGGATACGCAGGCCTTAAAATGCTCTCTATAATTGAACCTGATTTTGTAAAAATAGATCGACATTTTATATCAAACATAGATAAGGCAACCGTGAAATTCAACCTTGTTGATTCTATAATCTCTGTGTGTCATAGAATGGGCATAAAAGTTATAGCTGAAGGAATAGAGAATAAAGAAGAAGTCAAAACTTTGATAAATATAGGTATAGATTTATTGCAGGGATATTATCTCTATAAACCATCCCCCATTCTTAACGAAGATAAGGCTAACATACCCTTGATTACTTCTACTAAAGTAAAATGCTGCACAATGAGTGACGAGCAGTGTCTTATTGGAGAACTTGCCAAGAGAGTCGAGCCAATATCTTCATCAGTGCTTTTTATCGACGCATTTTATAGATTTATGAAAGATCCTGAGTTAAGAAGTCTGCCTGTTGTAAATAATGATAGACTTGTGGGGATGCTACAAAGGAATAGGTTTTTAGAAAATAATGTGCTTGGAAGATATGGCTATGGTATGCATCTTAATGCAACTAAACTTGTAGAGTCTGTTATGGAACAACCCACAATTGTAGTAGAAGCTAATACTGCCATAGAAGATGTTGCGCAACGGATACAATTAAGAAAGTTTGAATTTGTTTACGACGATATATATGTTACAAAGTCTGGCAAATATTTTGGCGTTGTTTCTGTTCATTCTCTTCTGGATGCTATAACAGAAAGAAATCTCGTTCTTGCGAAAAATGCAAATCCTCTTACGGGGCTTCCTGGAAATGAAACAATTCAAAGGGAAATTATCAAGAGAATAAGTCAAAACATGCATTTTGATGTTTGTTATATAGATATAGACAATTTCAAGCCTTATAACGATCATTACGGTTTTGAGAAAGGTGATATGGTTATAAAAATTCTTGCATCTATAATTAAAGAGTCGATTGACCCTAATTATTCCGATTATAGCTTTGTAGGACACATAGGGGGTGATGACTTTATATTGATAACTGTTCCCCAAGTTTCAATACCTACCTGCGAGAAGATAATATCAGAATTTGAAAAGGTGCTTCCTGAGCTTCATGGAGTGGAAGACTATGTACGAGGTTATTATGTTTCAAAAAACAGGAAAAATGAGGAAGAAAAGTTTAATCTTCTGTCTATCTCTATAGGTATAGTGAGCACTGAGGTTCGTAGAATCGATTCTTATGCTCATCTTGCATCTATTGCAGCAGAAGTTAAAAAAGCCGCAAAGATGCAATCCGCATTTACTAGCCGATCATCTATCGTAAGGGACAGAAGGTTATTAGGATAAATAGCTTGGTCGTTATCTTATGACATTATTTCAATGTTGCAT
>Ga0197142_1003025_pt1 | contig 14341 bp, 18 predicted proteins | sample GBS60_MetaG_FD_148614 | JGI IMG/M metagenome (GOLD analysis project Ga0197142, IMG submission 148614) | Sediment microbial communities from Great Boiling Springs, Gerlach, Nevada, United States - GBS 60_MetaG | ecosystem: Environmental > Aquatic > Thermal springs > Hot (42-90C) > Sediment... | reverse complement strand
GATACTTCATAGAAGAAGAAATATACAGAATAGACCACTTTTTGGGAAAAGACACTGTTCAGAATATCTTCTCCCTTAGGTTTTCTAACACCATATTTGAGGGGGTATGGAACAAAAACTTTATTGACCATGTGCAGATAGTGGCAATAGAAGACGTAGGTGTAGGAAACAGAATAGACTTCTATGATAAAGTAGGGGCGGTAAGGGACATGCTACAAAACCATCTACTTCAAATGCTTGCCTTTACTGCGATGGAACCTCCCTGTCTTATGACTCCCCAGTTTATAAGGGACGAAAAGGTTAAAGTTTTGAGAAGTTTGAACATATCCGAGTTCGTTAAAGGACAGTATGAAGGATATCCCAAGGAAGGCTCTCGCACAGAAACTTTTGTGGCAGTTAAAGCTTACATTGAAAACCTAAGATGGCAAGGTGTGCCTTTTTATCTTAAGACTGGGAAAAAGCTTGGCAAAAAGCTCACCCAAATTACAGTGGTGTTTAAAGAAATCCCAAGAAGTTTTGTCTCTCTGTTAGACTGTGCGCCAAAGCAAAATCGCATAACCTTTCAGGTAGTACCAAAGAACAGTCTGAGCATATCCTTTGAACTAAGACCACCTACAGGCAAGTTTATAGCATGTCCAATAGAAACCGTCATGGAATATAACATAGAGGAATCCATAGGACAACCCTTGCCAGAAGCTTATGAGACCTTACTTGAGGACATACTGGACTCGGATCAGAGCCTTTTCATAAGGGCGGACGAGATAGAGGTAATGTGGGAAAAGGTGGAGCCCTTGCTTTCTGAACAGGAGGTGGGGGTCTATAAAGAAGCTACTATCCCCGACGGTGCCATAAAGCTTATGGAAAAGGACCGTAGAAGCTGGATCTTGTAGATGGAAAAAAGATTACTTCGGCTATTCCTTAGGCTTTCTAATGTTTTCCTCAGAAGAAAGGACCGCATAAACATCGCACTGGCAGGCGGTAAAACACCTATGGAATTTTACAGGCTTCTTTCAAAACAAAACTTGCCTTGGGAAAAGTTCTCTTTCTTTCTAACGGACGAGAGGTTTGTTCCGCTGGACTCTGACAAAAGCAATTACAAGAACATAAAAGAAAACTTGGGAGAAAAGGCTAAGCTTTATCCGGTGGATACAAGCCTTCCCATAGATAGAGCTTGCGTGGAGTATTCAAAGCTTTTGCCAGAAAGTTTGGACATAGCCCTTTTGGGAGTGGGAGAGGACGGACATACCGCTTCTTTGTTTCCAAAGGCAGAGTGTAAGAAAGTTACCGAAAAGGTATGTATTTCTTCAGCACCCGATGGAACACAAAGAGTCTCTCTAAGCTACGAGTATTTAAATCTTTCCTGCGTGGTGATCTTTGCTTTAAAAGGTCCAACAAAAACAGAAGCATACCAAAAGCTGTTGAGAGGGGACGATATACCAGCAAGCAAAGTAAAAGGTAGAAGAAAAACCTTTGTAGTTTTTCAGCCATAAAAGTTCTTCAAACACCAAACATTTTGCCCTGCGTTGTGTTATAATTTTTAATAGGCCTGTGGGTCCAAAAGGGGACCCATGTCAAATTGGCAACTGAATAAGGTGTGGTTTCCTTAAGGGGTATTCCTCTAATTCTTTTAGTGATGGACTTCGGAGGGTAATAAAATTGTGGTTTTTACCACTTTCTTCTTCTTGCGTCTCATAGCTTTTAAATTTATGCTTTTATGCAAAAACATAAAGTCATAATTATGTAATTGCACAAAGTCATAATTATGCACGGTTGCTTAAAGCGTTGGGAGACAAGGACTTAAATTTGACAATAACACACTCAACTTTGCACAACCTCGGATTTTCGGAAAATAACCTTCATTTGCGAGGGGTACCCCCTTGATAAAATTATTGATTTACCTTATTTTGATTAAGGTGGTCAGTTGGGGTTCTAAGCCCACCGTGTGGGATGGAGACACCACAGTCCATGACGGAAACTTATTAGGCTTGAATGTTCTAAGCCCACTGTGTGGGATGGAGACCCTAAAAAGATGTCAAAAACGTCTAATTCTTTTTTCTCTGTTCTAAGCCCACTGCGTGGGATGGAGACAGACAACGCTCCAAGTCAGAAACCTTCTTGGCTTGAATAGGAGTTCTAAGCCCACTGTGTGGGATGGAGACATATCCAAGCTCGTTAGCCATCTCCTGAAGCGCTCTGTTCTAAGCCCACTGTGTGGGATGAGGAGCTTACCTTTGTTTGGCAATTTAACAACAACGTGAATTTGAAAGATGGAAAACGGATTTATAGCTTACCTTCTGATAGTGATTACTCTCTTTTTGTTTTTTGGCTTAGCACTTTTGGTTTTAGCATACTTTCTAAATCTCATCTCTGAAGCCTTTCTCTTCGTCGCCTCTTTTATAAAGCTCGCAAAGCTTCTCCGACCAAAAAAATTTCTGAATTCCCAATGAACCGTGTGGAGTTGAAATAAAGACTGTGATAAGCTTGTTTGCCTGTGGAGTTGAAAATGAAAAAACTCCTTTCCTTTGCGCTTTTTGACTCCGGAGAGACTATCCTTGGAGCGCTAATTTTTTCCACCTTTTATCCCCTTTACATAACTCAGCACATAGACCCCAAGCTTTACTCTTTCTTATACGGCCTTGCTTTCTTTTTTTCCTTTTTTATAGCCTTGCCCTTGGCAAAGGTGGCAGACAGCAGAGCCTTCAGAAAGCAATTTTTCACACTCTTTACCCTTTTGACCGTTTTTATGGGTGCGTTTTTGAGCTTAACAGCGCACCATCCACAGAGAAACCTCTTTATTTACCTTTGCATGGTAGTTTTTCACCAACAGGCTATGGTGTTTTATAACTCCTTGCTTGCGGGGCTTACTCAAAGAGGTTTTGCCTCGGGCTTTGGAGTAGCCTTTGGATACTTAGGGTCTTCCGTAAGCCTTATCTTTTTGGCAAGTTGGCTGAAAGTGCCGGAGGTATTCTATCAGGTTTCCCTTCTGTTTTTGATTTTAGCCCTTCCTGCCATAGCAAACTTGCCCAACCCATCTTCCAAAAAAAGAGTAAGCATAAGACAAGTAATAAGCGACAAAAAATTCTTACTCCTTATACTTTCCATCCTAAGCCTTACCGAAGTAGCCAATACGCTTATAGCCATGATGGGTGTTTATCTGAAAAATGCCTACATGCTTGAAGAAAGGGAAATCTACAGGGTGATAGGGCTATCGGCTTTGGGTGGAGTGCTGGGTGGAATAGTCTTTGGAGTGCTAACGGACAAGTTGGGAGTTAGAGTGGTTTTCCCTATGGGGTTTCTACTTTGGCCTTGTTTTTTACTTTTGCTATTTTTCATACCAAGGGACTTTGTTTTAATCTTGGGACTTTTGGGAGGGCTTTCCCTTTCGCACCTTTGGACTACCTCAAGGGTTTTGCTGATAGAAAGGTTTCCCGCAGAAGAAGTTTCCGTCAGGATGTCCTTTTTGTCTTTAACTGAAAGGATCGCATCCACCACTGGACTTTGGACCTGGAGCCTTTTTATGCTTCTTACTCAAAACAACTACAAGCTGTCTGCTTTGTTGATGATTGTCTTTCCAACGCTGGGCTTTTTACTTTACTGGTTTTCCAAAAGGTAGCACTCCCACTTTGGTGGGCTTAGGTTGATTCCACAACCAAGGGAGGAAAGGTCGTAAATTTTAAAGTGCTTTGGTTCAGATGGTGTATGAACAAACAAAAAGGCGGTAGCCTGAGGTATGTATTTGTCCTTTTCCTTCCAAGACTTTATCGTCAGGATAATATCCTTTAGTTTTTCTTTTGCTTGTTGCGAGCTAAGTGTGGTTTGAGAAGAGTGCTCTTTTAAAATCCACATGCCATCGGGGATGTTTTCTAAAATCTCCAAAGCTCGGTCTTCTGATGGTATTCCGTAAAAGCGCATAACGTATAATTTTAATCCTAATGGAAATTTTTGTGCTTGATACCAGCGTTTTCACAAATCCAGACATATACTCACAGTTTGAAAAGGATCAATTGGGAGCTATAGAGAATTTTCTCTCTCTTGCTTCCCATGCAAAAGCCCAGTTTTACATGCCCACCTCTGTTTATGAAGAGTTTAACAAGATGGTATCCTTGGGAGAGCTAAAGCCAAAGTTTGAGCTTGTGGTCCGCATAAGGTCTCCAAGACGATTTAACCTGATGATCCCTGCAGAATTTTTGTACGAATTTATAGAAGAGATAAGGTACAGAATAAACAAAGGTCTAAGGGTAGCAGAAGAGCATACTAAAGAAGCCGGTAGACTCACAGAAACGGAAACTGGCAAGGTAATAAACAAGCTTAGGGAAAAATATAGGGAAGCTCTAAGGACGGGGATTATAGACAGTAAAGAAGACGCGGATGTTTTACTTCTTGCCTACGAGCTGGACGGTATCCTCATAACAGGAGATGAGGGACTGCATCGCTGGGCAGATAGGGTTGGAATAAAGCTCGTAGATGCAAAGAGCTTTAGATACATCTTGGAAAGCTTAGCGGGTATTAGGTGATAGCTATCATATTGCACACTTTGAAAATTTTCTTATTTTTTGAGTAAAACTTTTTAAGGAGGTAAGTCATGCAACAGATTGCTTACAACTTTTTTGCCACAGAGAAGGCAGTGCAAGAGGTGGCACGTATAGCAAAGGAAAACAATATAGCAGAGCCCATTCTAAGAATAAGGGTTGTTCCAGGAGGTTGTTCTGGTTTCCAATATGCTATGGGCTTTGACGACACCATAGAAGAAGGAGACATTGTCTTTGAATTTCCTGGGCTGAAAATAGCCATAGATCAGTTTTCCATGCCATATGTGAATAACGCAGAGCTTGACTACGTGATGGACTTTATGGGCGGTGGTTTCACTATAAAGAATCCCAACGTGACTGGATCTTGCGGTTGTGGAAACAGCTTCTCCTGTGGATAAACTTACTCCCCCCTCTTGGGGGCTTCTGTTATATAAACCTCTACCCTTTCAGGTTCTAATCTTTCTAAGGAAACGGCCAGCTTATAGGGATTGTTTATTTGGACTTTAAGGACGTGTCTTCCAGGTGATAAACCTCTTACATCTACAAAGGGCTGAATTCTTTCTGCCATCTCTGCCGACACCAGCCTTTCTATTAAAGCGATCTTTATCCTAACTTTCTTTCTGGAGAGCTTATATGTGTATCTTGCCTCTGCGTTTCTTATTTCTAGATCCTTTTCAATGGATACCACCGACTTGGTTCCAAAATTGAGAGCAAACCAGAAAAGAAAACCAATAACCAAGGATAAGGCTTTGTAGTGAATATCCTCTAAAAAAAGCTTTTTTAACATGCTAATCGCCTTAAATGCTCGTAAAATTCAGGATAGGAAACTGCTACGCATTCTGGATCGTCTACGATAGTATCACCTTCTGCCACCAGACCGGCTATGCTAAAGCTCATGGCTATTCTATGGTCTCCGTAAGTCTTTATGACAGTCCCTTTGAGATGTTGACCTCCTTCTACAGAAAAGCCGTCTTCGTATTCCTCTACCTTTGCACCCATTCTCCTTAAATTTTGTACTATAGCCTTTATCCTATCACTTTCCTTTACCCTAAGCTCCTGTGCGCCTCTTACTATGGAAACTCCATTGGCAAAAGCCATGAGTATGGAAAGAATGGGAATTTCATCTATAAGACTTGGTACTTCTTCCTCTTTAACTTGAACAGGCTTTAGCGTGTCTGTATATCTAACGTATATATCCGCTAATTGCTCACCAGATATTTCCCTTACGTTTTCGTAGCTTATTTTTGCCCCCATTTCCCTTAGCTTTCTAAAAAAGCCATCCCTGGTAGGATTTATAAGCACATCCTTTAGTAAAACTTCACTATCCTTTAAAAGCACCGCCGCGGAGGCAAAAAAAGCAGCAGAAGATGGATCCGCTGGACAAACTATGTGAATTGGCTTCAGAGTTTGCCCACCCTCTAACTTTACCACCCTTCCCTTTTCCGTGTCGTAAGAAACAAGCTCCACTCCCATAGCCTTTAACATCCTTTCCGTGTGGTCCCTTGACAGATAAGGCTCATAGACTTCTGTTAAACCTTCAGCTCTTAAGCCAGCAAGAAGAATGCAAGACTTTACCTGAGCAGAAGCTTTCTTGTTGAAGAAGGAAATACCTTTTAGAGTATTACCCCTTACCGCTATGGGCAGTTTATCCCCCTTCTCTCTGCCGTCTATTTTAGCGCCCATTTGCCTTAGTGGTTCTACCACGCGTAGCATAGGTCTTTTTCTTAGACTTTCATCTCCAGTTATGACCGAAAAGAAGGGCTGAGTGGATAGAACCCCCAACATGAGCCTTGCGGTGGTTCCCGAGTTTCTGGCATTTAGGATACTGCTTGGTTCCTTCAGCAAAGAATTTGAACCCTTGATCTTTAATGTTCTACCTTTCTTGGTAATTTTAACCCCTAAGGCTCTCATTGTGCTTAGCGTAGCCAGGGTATCTTTTGACTCAAGCCAATTTTCTACTGAGCTCTCTCCCTCTGCCAAGGAAGGCAGGATAACCGCCCTGTGGGAGATGGACTTATCCGATGGAACCCTTAGCTCTCCTTTCAAACAACGGATTTTAGGTATAACTTTCACGCTCTAAGATTATAAGAAATTTTAGCTTCTTTCCGCCTGCAACTTGTAGCCCCCTTCCATCCAACCCTCTGGATAATACCAATCTCTGAAAAAGGTATAGCCCAATCCTTTTAGCTTTCTTCCCAGCCTTGTTTCCTCGGGTGGAATTCCAGCCTTTAGCTCTTTAAGTGTCTGGAAATCGTTGTAATATTCCACAAAAACCCTTCTGTAGCACTGACTGATAAGAGAAAGCAAAGCATCCTCCGCAGGACTGGCAAAAAATTCCTCTTCTATATGGAATAGCTCTATCCACTCTTTGTAATGTGGTCTTCTTCCATAGAAAGCTTTGGCAAACAAAAGGCGCTTTCCGTTTAGGCCTATTTCATAGTTTTGCTCTTCCGCAAACCTTCCTCTATTTACCGAAACTAAACCCAACCTACCCTGAGGAAGTTCTATTCCTTTTTTGAGCTTCTGTTTAATATCCTCAAAACACCTCACTTAGCACACCTTTCAAACTATACTTTGTTTGTTCTCCAGTATGAAGGTTCTTCACAGATATGCTTTCTTCTTTCATCTCATCCTCACCAACGATGACAGCATAATCTGCCTTAAGTTTATTTGCAAGCTCTAACTGCTTTTTTAAGCTACCCCTTTTGTAAGAGAGCTCTACCCTTTTGCCTTTCTCCCTCAAAAGTTCACACACTCTAAGGGCATAGCCTATGGTATCTCCTATAGGTATGACCATGTAGATCGGATCTTTTGGTGGCGGCTCTTTTACAAACATACTCAAACGCTCCACCCCCACTGCAAAACCTATAGCTGGAGTAGAGACTCCTCCCATCTCCTCCACAAGGTAGTCATACCTACCACCAGCTATTACCGTGATGTCAAGCTCTTCAGAGACCATTTCAAATACTGTTCTTGTATAGTAGTCCAGCCCCCTTACTAGATTTGGATTTTCAACGTAAGGAATGCCCAAAACTTCTAAGTAATCAAGAAGCTCTCGGTGATGGTTCTTACAATCTTCACACAGAAAGTCCAACATTTTTGGAGCTTCCTTTACTGCCTCTTTGCAGGTAGGGACTTTACAATCAAGCACTCTAAGAGGGTTCCTATCCTTTCTGTCTATACAGTCTTGGCAGAGAGCGCCAGATACGCCATTCAAATACTCTACAAGAGCTTTTCTATAATTTGGTCTGCAAACTTTACAGCCTATTGAGTTTATCTCCACGGAGCAGTTTATGTTCAAATCCTTGAGTATTTTGTAAGATATATTTATTATCTCCGCATCCGCTAAAGGATCTGAGCTTCCAAACACCTCTGCCCCAATCTGATGAAATTGTCTGTACCTTCCTGCCTGAGGCCTCTCATACCTAAACATGGGCCCTTCGTAGAAAAGCTTGGTGTATGGTTTTAATGCAAATAGCTTGTGCTGGATAAAAGCTCTAACCGCACCCGCTGTTCCTTCCGGTCTAAGCGCCAAAAGTCTTCCCTTCTTATCTGGGAATACGAACATTTCCTTCTGAACTATGTCTGTAGCTTCCCCTATACTTCTCTGAAATACTTCCGCATACTCAACTACAGGTAGGATGATCTCTTCAAAGTTGTGAAGCTGAAGGATTCTTCTTACGGTATGTCTTACAAGGCTAAACTTATCAAGCTCCTCTCCAAATAGGTCGTGAAAACCTCTAACACTTCTGAACTCTTCCATACAGTCTAAAATTATAAGTAAATCTCTTGTGATAGCTCACTTTCTTTACCTATACCGATCCTATTGAGGATAGCCTTGCCTCTCAGGGAATCCTTAGGTATGACCATCTCTTTGTTAGATCCCACCACCTTTATGTCCTTATCTGAGATCTCTATATACTTAGGAATTTCTTTATTATCAAAGAAAAATATTCCCTTGTCTTTAAGTTGCTCTTCATAGAGAACCATTGCATAACTCCTTACTTAGAATTTTAGCCCAACGTCTGGTTTATACTATGATCTTTGTCTGAAAGAGTTCAGATATAATTATTTAGCTTATCGGAGGAAAAATGCCAAGGCTGTTTAGAAGAATAAAGGAAATCAGAGGGTTTATAAAGGACATAAAGTGTGGAGGAAACAATGTTTCTGTGGGGCTTGTGCCTACTATGGGCTACTTACATGAAGGACATCTGGAGCTCATAAGACTTTCAAAACTGCAGAATGATCTCACGGTTGTAAGTATATACGTAAACCCACTTCAGTTTGGGGAAGGGGAGGACCTTGATCGGTATCCCAGAGATTTAGACAGAGATCTTGCACTTTGTGAGGAAGCAGGTGTGGATGTAGTATTTGCTCCAGATGATGAAGAAATGTATCCAGAGCATCCAAACGTAAAAATAGAAATTCCAGGGTTGACAGATAGATTGGAAGGTGTATACAGACCAGGGCACTTTAACGGTGTAGCTATAGTGGTGTTGAAACTCTTTAACATAGTTCAACCTAATAAAGCCTACTTTGGAGAAAAAGACTATCAACAGCTAAAAGTTGTGGAGAGATTGGTAAAAGACCTGGCTATTCCTGTGGAGACTATTCCCGTGCCTACAGTAAGAGAAGAGGACGGTCTTGCTTGCAGTTCCAGAAACGTCTACCTTAGTCCAGAAGAAAGACAAAGTGCATCGTCCATATACAGGTCTTTCTTATTGGCTCAAAAACTCTTTCAAAGTGGAAACACGGATGCGGAAACCCTAAAACAGGCAATCAGAGAATTTCTTTTAAAACACCCCCATGTGAGAAAAATTGATTACGTGGAGATAACAGATGAGAACTTAAATCCTGTGAATGAGGTAAAGGAGGGGGACAGAATCTTGGTAGCTGTTTTTGTAGGCAACACAAGGCTGATAGACAATTGGAGGATAAGCCATGAGAAAGTATGAAGGTATGCTTACAGCCAAAGGTATAAAGGTTGGTATTGTAGCAAGCAGGTTTAACCATGCAATAGTAGAGAGGTTAGTAGAGGGAGCAATAGACTGTTTTTTAAGACACGAGGGAGAAGAAGAGGATTTAACCTTGATCAGGGTGCCAGGATCATGGGAGATTCCTATGGTGGTTAAGGAGCTATTGCTAAAGGAAAACATTGAAGGAGTTGTAGCCCTTGGAGTTTTGATAAGAGGTGCCACTCCCCATTTTGACTACATAGCTAATGAAGTATCAAAGGGTCTGGCGATGCTTAGTTTGGAGCATAGAAAACCTGTATCTTTCGGCGTTATTACTGCAGACACACTGGAGCAAGCCATAGAGAGGGCAGGGACAAAACACGGAAATAAAGGATGGGATGCTATGCTTTCTGTAATAGAGATGATAAACCTTTTTAAAGGTATTAGATGATTCTATACAAGACAAAAGCAAGAGAAGATGCTTTTTTAGTTATATACCAGTGGGATATCAAGGGTGGGAACATAGAAGAGATTACGGAAGAGTACATAGCTATGAACAACATAAAACACAACGAAAGAAGAAGATACCTAAGAAAGCTTTTAAGAACTTACTTTAAGCACGCTAAAGCTATTGATAAACAAATAGCTGACACTCTTGAAGGTTGGGACTTTGACAGATTGGGCTACATAGAGAGAAATATCCTTAGGTTGGCTTTCACCGAGTTGCTGTACGTAAAAGTAAAGTATCCTGTTCTTGCTATTTCCGATTACCTTAAAATAACCTCTAAATACGCAGGAAAAAAACCAGTTAAATTTATCAATGGAGTTATATCAAGACTAAATCTTCCAAACGCCCCCTCCAATCCTACAGAAAACGCTTAGACCTTCTCCTTGTTTATCTCTTCACCCTTTACTTCTTTTGCCTTTTTTTCCTCTTCCGTCTCACCAGAGAGTGCTCTCTTGAAATTTTTAATACCCTCACCTAAGCCCCTTCCCACCTCGGGCAATTTGGAAGCACCAAACAGAAGGAACACTATTAGCAATATTACTAACAACTCTGTTAAATTAGGCATGTGAAACATTCTATATCACCTCCTTAAGAATGATTTTAACCATTCTACGGTTTTTTTCAAGCCTTCTTTCAAACTTGTCTTAGGTTCCCAATCCAAAAGCTCCTTAGCTTTTTTTATGTCAGGGCATCTTTTCTTTGGATCCTCTTCCCTTCCCTCCAGCATCTGTATAGGTAATTTAGAATCTGTTATTTTCAGCACAAGCTTTGCAAGGTCCAATATAGTTATCTCTTCTGGATTGCCCAAGTTTATAACCTGACCTTCTAAATGGTCCGTGATAGAAAGTTTAAATATGCCATCCACTAAATCTTCTATGTAACAAAAGCTCCTGGTTTGACTTCCATCTCCATGAATGGGAATAGGCTCACCTTTCAAAGCCTTAGAGAGAAAGGTAGGAATTACCCTGCCATCATCCATTCTCATCCTCTCGCCGTAGGTATTAAATATCCTTGCTATCCTAACATCTACTTTGTGTTCTCTCCAATAGGCCATGCATAGAGCTTCCGAAAATCTCTTTGCTTCCGAATAGACACTTCTGACACCCACAGGATTTACAAACCCCCAGTAATCCTCCCTTTGGGGATGAAGCTGTGGATCTCCGTAAACTTCCGAGGAAGAGGCAAAAACATACCTGGCAGACTTTAGCTTGGCAAGTCCTAGAGTGTTTAGCGTCCCTAAGGAATCTACCTTCATGGTGTGTATTGGGTGGTTCATGTAATCCACCGGTGATGCAGGGCAGGCAAAGTGCAGTATTAGATCCAAAGGTCCATCTACGTATAGGTAATTTACTACATTGTAATGGATAAACTTGAACTTGGGATTGCCGATAAGGTGAGCTATGTTGTCTGGATTTCCTGTTATAAAGTTGTCCATTCCGATGACTTCAAAACCTTCTTTAAGAAATCTATCGCACAGATGGGAACCAATAAAGCCAGCGCAACCTGTTATCAAAACTCGCACGATAGAATTATATTATTAATACAAGGAGGTGATTAAGGATGGCAATACCCACAAGGGAAGAAATTGAGGCGGTTTTGGATGAAATAAGGCCCGCTCTTAGGTTTGACGGTGGAGATGTAGAGTTGGTAGATGTTCAAGAGGATGGAGTTGTATTGGTGAGAATGATGGGGGCTTGTGCGGGTTGTGGTATGTCCGTGCTTACACTTAAGGCAGGTATAGAAAGGGCTTTAAAAAATAGATTTCCCGAAATAAAGGAAGTAAGGGACGTTAACTTAGACATACCCACAACCTTTGGCTTTTAGGTGTGTTGCTCTTAGACCTGCTGTTAGGAGTAGCCATAGGTATACTTTACGTTGAAGTGCTCTTCAGAGCTCTTAACTTAGGCACCTTTTGGGCGCTGATTACTTATCCTATTAGAGTGTCTGTTTTTGCTTTTTTGATGGCGGTTTTTTTGCTAAAAGGTGGGGTTATAAAAGCCATATCTCTAATTACTGGCTTTTTCATTGGACTTTTGATACACACCATAATTAGGGGGTTTTTTAAAGTTGGATTTCCTAAACTTTCTTGAGCCTTTGTTTTTAAACTCAGTCTTTCAGTTCTTTGTCTATCTTGCGCTACTCCAGATATTAGCCCAAGTGTTCTTAGAGAGAAGAGTAGCCTTTTGGGTAGCGTCCATATCCACTACCTACCTGTGGACCGTAAATTTTGAACCCATAACACCTTTAAAAGGTTGGACTGTAATCTTAACCATACTATTTGTTTATTTTGTAATAAAACACATTTTCCATATAAACCTTTTCTTACTCTTAAAAGGTAAGAAAAGATGTAGCATGTGCTACTCTGAAGTTCATAGAAAAGCCCTCATATGCCCATTCTGTCATCATAAATTTTCTAAGAAAGAAGAAAGTGTTTAAAGTTTCTTTACGTAAAGCGTTAGACCTTTAACTTCTTCTACCAATACTCTGTCGCCTTTTTTAATGTCGTCTTTACTTATTGAATTCCATATTTCACCCTTTATTAAAACCTTTCCCTTTCCGTTTTTAAAGTCCATGATGGCTTCTCCTTCTTCTCCTATGAGCTCTTCATATCCAGTCATCTTTTTCCTTTTCTGTGCTTTTAAGCCAAGCCTTCCGGCAACCAAGAAGAAAAATGCAGTGGCAAATACCATGGTGGCTATAACAGACAGGGGGATGTCCCCATAGGGAGAATCTGGGCTGATTAAAACTAAGGAACCTATAGCCAGAGCCACCATACCTGCTATAGCTAATCCCCCAAAGGTTGGTGTGATAAGCTCTAAGAGGAGCAAAAGCAAACCTGCCAAAATAAGAAGCAAACCAAGCCAGTTTATACCTATGATCCCCAAACCGTATAAGCCCAGAAGAAGGCTGACCACACCCACCGCACCGGGAATTATGGCACCGGGATTGTAGAGTTCAAAGAATATGCCGTAGAATCCTATTAAAAGTAGCATATAAGCTACGGTAGGGTTTGTGATTATCTTTAAAAAGGATTCTCTTATGCTCTCTTGCAAATCTACTACAGGCACGCCAGAGGTTGTTATGACAATTTCCCTTCCGTGCTTTTTTACTTTCCTACCATTTAACTTTTTCAAAAGATCAGCTCTATCTACTGCTATCAGGTCTATCACTCCCTCCTTTAGAGCTTCGTCGGGAGTAAGAGAAATGCTTTCTTTGACCATCTTTTCAAGCACTTCTGCATTTCTTCCCTTCTCCTTTGCTATGGACCTTACAAAAGCTAACATATCCTGAAGAGCCTTTTCTTTTACTGCTTCTTCCATTTTCTCTCCACTTACCTGAACCGGATGAGCTGCTCCTATGTTTGTCCCTGGAGCCATTGCCGCTATGTCTGCGGAAGCTGTTATTATTGCACCAGCAGAGGCTGCCCTTCCCCCAGGAGGATAAACATACACCACCACCGGCAATGGGGTTTTCTGAAACTCTTGGATTATCTGCCTCATGGAAGTTTCAAGCCCACCGGGAGTGTTAAGCTCAAGGATAAAGAGCGTTCCGTTTTCTTTTTCTGCCTTGGCTATGTTCCTTTTTACATACTCAAGCATTATAGGACTGACTACATCTTCCCACTTTGCGTAAAAGATCTTCCCAAAGGATAAGCTAAAAAGTACGAGGAAAAAAAGTAAAGCTATCATAATCAATTAGTTTAAAATAAGTTTCTAAAATGTTGAGTGAGAAATTAGTAATTAGTTGCCTTATTAGAAAGCCCTTTGGAGGGCAGGGATTTATAATACCCCTAAACCCTACCAAAGGAGGTTTAAAAATGAATCATCTTTCTAATCTATTCCAACAAATCCAACAGACAATACCTATTTACTGCCCAACTGTCTTATCTACAAAAGTAGGAAGAACTCCTAAAGTGTCTGACGTGCAACTCTGCGCACTCTATATACTTTCCTACATCACCAACATCCCAGTGCTTAATCTCGCAAAAACGCTTATTGACTATTCTATACAATCTTGGCATCTATTCAGAAAAGAAAGAACAAAAAGAATATACAAACTTCTGAGAGAGTATATGCAAAACAGGGCTATGTCAATAATCTTCTTAAAACTTCTCTTAGGTAATAAAGTAAGGCTTATAGTAGATGGGACTATATTGGAAGTAGCGAAACTAAGTAGGGCAAGGACGCAGAAGATAAAAAGATTTTCAGGAAAAGCTTTTTGGGGAAAGAAGAAAAGAAAACTATACAGTCATCACTACAAGCAAGAAGTGGAGTTTGAGGAGCTTTACTATGGAGTGCTTGTGAGGGTTTTGTGTGATGAGAATGGGGTTGTGTATGATATTTGGTTTC
>Ga0197142_1003023_pt1 | contig 14344 bp, 13 predicted proteins | sample GBS60_MetaG_FD_148614 | JGI IMG/M metagenome (GOLD analysis project Ga0197142, IMG submission 148614) | Sediment microbial communities from Great Boiling Springs, Gerlach, Nevada, United States - GBS 60_MetaG | ecosystem: Environmental > Aquatic > Thermal springs > Hot (42-90C) > Sediment... | reverse complement strand
ATCGCACGCAGGGTGGAGCCGGCTTTTATGATCGCTCCTCTTTCTATCACAGCGAAATCCAGTATGATTTTTCTAAATACACAGGACGCTTTGCTGACCTCCTGATAGGGGGCAACCTCCGCCTGTACAGAATCAATACGAGAGGAACGCTATATGTAGATTATGAGGGGCCTTTCTGGGTGCATGAATATGGGGGATTTGTGCAGGCCAATCGGTGGCTGTGGGATCGGCGGATTCGCCTTCTGGGCGCTGTAAGGTATGATAAGAGCCAGTATTTTCAGGGACGCTTTACGCCCCGCCTGGCCACACTTTTCTTCTGGGGGAAAGAGCGACAAAATAGCCTTCGCCTCTCCTATCAGACGGGATTTCGCATACCTACCCTGCAGGATCAGTTTATTGCGCTGGATATTGGGTTTCAGGAGATCACATTGGGGGGTACGACGAGAGCGCGGTCGGCGTTTGGGCTGGATCGCTGGATGTATTCCTCTCAGTCGGTAGCGGCTTTCCGAGCTGCAGCTGCAGGCGTCTCCGATAGCGCTACCCTCGCCGCTCTGGCCCAGCAATACCTTGTCCGACTCCCCACTGACCCCGTCCGACCCGAGTTTATCCAAAACTATGAAATCGGTACCCGCTTCCTCCTTCTCAAAGGGCTTTACCTCGATGTGGAGTTTGCCCGGGCTTATTATACAGACTTCGTTTTGTATCGTTACGTGATTGCCTCCAGGCCTTCTTACGAAGCCGGTACGACCAAACCCGTAGCCCTCTCCAACCTGGACCCCGATACGTATGAGGGTCTAAAAAACCTCAGAGATGGCAATACCTACGGCTACAATACAGCCACCAATGTGCGGGATCAGGTGTATGCCGATTATGCCTCCGCCGGCATAGAATACGCCATTACCCCAAAAGTCTTGTGGACGCTCTCTTACAGCTACGCCTCGCTCACCCTGTCAGTAGCAAGGGACCCTTCAGTCCTGCCCAACTTCAATACCCCCCGTCATAAAGTGGGCAGTTCCCTGTACTTTTTCAATCTGGGCCGATGGAGCGCCAGCCTCAACTACCGCTGGATAGATGCCACGGTATTTGATGGGCTCATAAAAGGTTCGGTACCCGCTGTCCAGTGGGTGGATGCCCAGGTAGGCTACCTGATTCCAAAGTATAAAGTGCAGATTCGAGTGGGGGGACAGAATGTGCTCAACATTCGCTATGTGCAGATTCCAGGTGGCCCGCGCGTCGGAGGGCTCTATTATATCCAGCTCACCTATGATCCGGCCCTGGGACGATGACCCCCTTGCATTGTCAGAATCTTCTTACCTTTGCGCTGCCCCGGGATAAGAACCTGAGGGGGCATGTAGAAGGTACCCTTTTGAGGTCCGGTAGTTCAGCTGGTTAGAACGCTGGCCTGTCACGCCAGAGGTCGCGGGTTCGAGTCCCGTCCGGACCGCTTGTCCCTCTCCCGAGAAGAAGCAGCCAAGCGCATAGATGAGCTCATTCGGGAGATTCAAGAGCATGATTATCGCTATTACGTTCTGGCGCAGCCGATTATTTCCGATAGTGAGTATGACCGGCTGATCCGGGAGCTCGGAGCATTAGAGGAGGCCTTTCCAGATCTAAAGCGGCCCGACTCCCCCACCCAGCGCGTAGGTGGCACTATCACGAAGGACTTTCCTGTGGTGCCGCATCGCCGTCCCATGCTTAGCCTCGACAACGCCTATGACCGGTCTGAACTCCAGGCTTTCCATACCAAGCTCCTGCGGTATCTCCAGGGCCAGCTTCCCACCCTGCCCCAGCCCCTCCTCTATATTGCGCAGCTTAAGATTGACGGCGTAGCTATCAGCCTGCACTATGAGAACGGACTCTTTGTTCGGGGTCTCACACGCGGCGATGGCGAAAAGGGTGATGATATCACGTCGAACCTCCGCACGGTGCGGGGCCTTCCCCTGCGCTTACGCACCGAAAATCCACCCCCCTTCATAGAGGTGCGGGGAGAAGTATACATGGACCGAAGTGATTTCCAGCGGCTAAATAAAGAGCGGGAGGAGATTGGTGAGACGCCCTTCATGAATCCCCGCAATGCTGCCGCCGGCTCGCTCAAGCTCCAGGACTCCGCCGAAGTAGCCCGCCGCCGCCTCCGCCTCTGGGCCTATTATGTGGAAGCCGAAGGCCTGGACCTGCCCGACTCCGACTACGAGCGTATGCAGCTTTTACGAGGATGGGGCTTCCCTATCGTGGAAACCCTCCCCCCCTCCCCTCTCGAAAAAGTGTGGGACTTCATCACCAAGTGGGAGAAAAAGCGGGAAAAGCTGAGCTTCGACATAGATGGCATGGTGGTCAAGCTGGATTCGTGGGGTCTTCGGGAAAAAGCTGGCTTCACCGCAAAGGCGCCGCGCTGGGCCATCGCCTACAAGTACCAGCCCGAGCAGGCTATTACCCGCCTGCGAGGTATCACCTATCAGGTCGGGCGCACCGGCTACATCACCCCTGTGGCAGAGCTCGAACCCGTACGCCTGAGCGGCACTATCGTCAAACGCGCCTCTCTCTACAACTACGATGAGATTCGTCGGCTGGATTTGCATTATGGAGACTGGGTGGTAGTTGAAAAAAGTGGAGAGATTATTCCGAAAGTGGTGCGGGTACTATCAGAAAAACGGGATGTGCTATCTCAGCCGGTAGAGCCGCCGACTGCCTGTCCCGAGTGCGGTACCCCTCTCGTCCAACCCCCCGGCGAAGTGGGCCGTTATTGCCCCAACTACCGCCATTGCCCACCCCAGGTCATCGGCCGCCTCGAACACTTCGTGAGCCGAAAGGCCATGAATATCCAGGGCCTGGGCGAAAAAATCCTCAAAAAACTCTATCAGGCCGGCCTGGTCAAAACCTTTAGCGATCTTTATCGCCTGCAGTCGGAAGACCTCCGAAAGCTGGAGGGCTTTGCCGAAAAACTTCCCGAAAAAATCATAGCCGAGATTCAGGCTTCCCGGCAGGTGCCCTATGAACGTGTCCTATATGCGCTCGGCATTCGGCATGTGGGCGAAACAGCGGCCCAAAAGCTTGCTGAGGCTTTCCCCAGCATAGATAACCTTATGGCTGCCTCAGAAGAAGAAATCGCTTGCGTACACGGCGTGGGCGAAGTCATCGCCAAAAGCCTCCGAACCTTCCTGGACGACCCCCAAAATCAGCGCGAAATCCAGGCCCTCCGAGAAGCCGGTCTCCAGTTCGAACGCAAAACTCGCCCATACAAAGGCCCCCTCTCCGGAAAACGCTTTCTTATCTCCGGAACGTTTGATAGCATTCCTCGTGAGGCACTCAAAAACTATATCATTGAGCATGGCGGCATCTATGCCAGTAGCCTCAGCAAGAACCTGGACTATCTCGTTGTAGGCAAGGACATGGGGCCTTCCAAGCGGGCCAAAGCAGAAGCTTTGGGTATTCGGATGATTGGCCTGGCTGAGCTGGAGGCTCTGGTCGGAAAGTCGTTCGACGCCTGGCGGCAAGGCCAATGATACCTGTCAGGCTTTTGGTCCTTACCCAGCTTCCCCGGGTGCTTTCCAGGGCTGGCTAGCCAGGAAAAAGGTGTGATGGGATGCCTCCCCCCGGGAAAATAATACCAGAACACCATCCAAAATTCATTTTTGGGCGTGCCCCTCGCAGGGCGGGCTTTTAGCCCGCCCCTGCGAGGGGTCGGGCTGCGCCGGGGTTCGCGAAGCTCCGTCTCGCCTGCGGCGAGACCGCCCCTTCGGGGCGCCCTCCGCATCCCTCACGCAGGGGCGGCGGCGCTGGCCGCCGCCTAACCCATCCCCATTTTGCTAATCCACCCTGGCTTCGGCCCGCTCACCCGACCGTAGACACCCCTCTACGAGATATGCCATAGCGCTTCCAGCGTAAAAGCCCCAAATGCCACAGGAATCGCATATTCCCACAGGAGCCTGAGTGCCTGATCTGGCCGCCACCGCGGCCATGCCCAGCGCACTACCATCTGGAAAAAAATCAAAATTGACATCCATAGACCTATCCATTGAGCTCCCAAAAAGACATGGGTAATCCAGTAAGCTTGCAAAAACATCACAATATACTCGGCAAGCATAAAGAACCCAAAGGCCATCCCACCATATTCGGTGAGGTAACCGGCTACAAGCTCAGATTCAGTCTCAGGCAGGTCAAAGGGCGCCCGATGACTCACCAAAAAGCTTAGGAGGAGCCATAGCATTCCCGCTACGAGCATTCCCGGGCTTCGGAGAAGCCCCCAGGTGCTCTTTTGCAAGTCCCGAATGGCTACCAGGTCCCATGTACCATAGGATAGCCCGACAATCAGCAGAAGAAGCCCCAAGAGCACCTCATACGAGAGCACAAGCCCCAACAGCCGAAAAGCCCCAATGAGCGCGTACTTACTGTGACTACTCCACCCTCCCAGGAAAATGGCGACAGCTTCCAGAGCCATGATACCCACCGCTATCCACAGCCCAAAGGGCGAAGTTGCCTGCAATGGCCATAATGGTATCCAGGCCATAGCTGCGCATACGGCCGATAGCGCTATCAAGGGAGCCACCTCATAGAGGGTATTCTCCCGGCCGGCTGGTGCGGGCACTGCCTTCCGCATGAGCTTCACCACATCAGCAAATGTCTGCAGGAGGCCCCATGGCCCCGTCTCTACCGGGCCCACCCGATCCTGAATAAACGCTGCAACCTTCCGCTCTACATACACGGCTATCAGCCCATACAGCAAAAGTCCTCCCACCACTAAAAAAACCCCCATCAGCTCCGCTCAAGAAAAGTATGAAACGTATCTCCCCGCAGCCCTAATCTCATCGTTTCTACGCTAATGATCTCTTCGGGAGCGATATTACCGAGGTTAACATTGGTGCCGAGACGCCGGATGAACCACGCCTGCTGTACCCGCTGTGGCGCCTCAAAAATCAGCCGTTCCCACGGAATATGGTGTACAATCTCCTCTACCAGCCCCTCGCGAACTTCCCCCGTAGACCGATACATGCCTACTGTACCACTTTCTCGCGCTTCGGCAATCACATACCGAGAACCTGCCTCCAGCTCCGCCCGAATCAGCTCTATCCACCGAAAAGGTGGAAGTACCTTTGTCGCATCCTTACTCCCCACTTCCGAGAGCACTTCATATCCCCGCTCCACAAAAAACTGAATCCAATAAAGCTTTTCCTCATGCGGCTGATCAATACTCCCATCAGAAATCTCTACAACCTGCATCTTATACCGATCTAAAAAGCGCAAAAAGTCATCCACCTTTTGGCGAATGTAGAAAGCTTCCCAGAGGGTTCCACCAAAATACGGTTTGATACCGGCGCTTTTGTAGAGGGCGAGCTTGTCAGAAAGACTTCGCACGAAAAGCGCGGTACTCCAGCCGAGTTTGATGTAATCAAAGTAGGGAGCGGCATTGTCTAAAAGGTCTTCGGCGGCTCGGCGCCCCAATCCCTTGTCCATGACCATCGTAATGCCCACCACGCGGGGAGGAGTGGTTCGTCCTGGCAGGGGTGTGAGAGGATAATTGAGCTGATACATCCCCGCAAAATAACATCAAGTTAGCTGCTGATAACGACGTAGAAGGTGCTGAAAGGGCAAGGGGAGCTCGCCTTCTGGGAAGGCTTTTCGAAGATAGACGGCTTCGGAAGCGCCCCGCAAAAGTCCCTGTTCTAAGCTATGCAAGGCCCGCCGCCGATGTCCCAGGCGCCACGCCAGACCCGCATGCCAGAAATACAACGCTCCCGTCCGATGACGCTTTTCTGTTATGCGCATGGCGTGCTCCGCAATATACCAGGCAAAAAGCACCTGTTCCCGGCTAAAAGCCTGTATACTCCATCGCAACCACAGGTCAGGCCTGTTGATAAAGGTCCGGCTTGCCTTATGGAGAACTCTAAGGAATGCTTTTTTATCCGCCCGCTCGGAAAGGTGTATGAGAAGTCTTTCCACAGCGGTTTCAGCGTGAGCTTGATAGCTCAGAAGTGATTCATAAAGCTGGGCCGCCAGCTCCCAATCCCCCTGCGCCCAGAGGTGTTCAGCGGCCAGGGCCTGCACCACAGGCCGATGCCCGGCTAAATGAATCGCCTGACGCAAGTGTGGCTCGGCTTCCGACCATCGCTCCTGCCGATGATAATACCGAATGATACCCACCAGCGCCGACACCACCCGGGGCCGATAATGCCGAACCCACAAATGGGCCCGGAATGCCTCCTCCCACATCCCCATCGCCTCATGTACCCGCGCTCGAATGTGATAACAAAGCGCCCACCAACTCTGCCTCTCTTCCTCTTCCTCGCTCGAGAGAAGCCTTTCCGCCTCATCCAGCGCTAAAATTGCCTGTCGATAAGCAAGCTTTCGTTCATACAAATAGGCCAGCCCCAACCATAACCTATAATCAAAAGGTTCCACCCACACCGCCTCCCATAAATCCTGGATCCCCTCGCTTACTTGCCCCAGCCGCTCATAAGCCCGAAGTAACTGCCACCAGAAGGTGGTCTCTTGAGGTAGCGCATGTGGCCAACCCTGCCAGGCGGCTTCTTTCACCTGGCTCCATGCCCGCACATTGCGAAAGAGGTTTATCGCATACCGCCATATTTCACGAGCCATCTCCGGAAAAGATTCCACATACGCTTCTAAAAGCCAGTACGCCTCTTCATACCGCCCAAGCTGAACCAAAATCTCCAAGTACTGCTCATACACCCCCGGGTCAGGAGCCATGAGCTGAAAAGCCTTCTGAATATGAGCAAGGGCTTCTATGAGTTTATTCTTTGCCAGGGCAAGGTAACTATACAAAAGATGAAGCCGTGGCTCGCCATCGTATAAGTATTGGGCATGAGTCAGCACACGCTCAGCCATCACCAGATCTTCTGACTCGAGATATTCAGTGAGAAGCAGCTCCAGGGCCGCCCAGCTATAATACCCTAGCGCTCCCGCTTCATATTCCGCTTCAAATCGGTGTAGAAGCCCCTCTCGATCCATTTCGTCTTCCGACCAGAACATACCCCTAAGATACGCCTTTTCCGCAAACGCAAAGCCCCTCCCCCTTCATGGATTACCCTCATCCTGTCTACATCGAGCACAGCGCCAGAAATAGCCCCCTAAAGACATCCATTGTACGCCCTCTCCCGGCATGTGGAGAAAGAACTGAGCCACTGCATCCGGAAAATGCCTTTCACCACGCCTCCACAGGCGTACAGAAAGGCAACATATACCAATCTGAGCTTTATTATACCTTAACTTTTTGGGCGTGCCCCCACGAGGGGTCGGGCTGCTCCGGGGTTCGCGGGGCTCCGTCTCGCCAGAGGCGAGACCGCCCCTCCGGGGCGCCCTCCGCATCCCTCACGCCGGGGCGGCGGCCAGCGCCAGAGGCGCTGGCCGCCGCCATAACCCATTCCCGTTCAGCCACTTTTTGCCTCAAAATGATAAATGATAATACACACGCCGCCTGGCGTAGCCTCCATGACAGGTTTACCTCCGGGGCAGCAAGAGTGCCATCGCAGCAGTGCCCGCACAAAGTCTCCCCACCCGACCTATCGTTCGTTCGGGCAAAATATGTACCTTTGCTTCATGACTCGTAGCAGTCACAATCCTGTACACGGCGGTACGACAAACCGCCATTGGTGGCCTGAACGGCTGGACCTGAGTATTCTTCGGCAGCATTCAGAGCGAAGCAGCCCGTATCAGCGGGATTTTGATTATCGGAAGGCCTTTTCGGAGCTGGACTACTTTGCCCTTAAGCGAGACCTGGCCGAGCTCATGACCACTTCACAGGACTGGTGGCCGGCAGACTGGGGGCATTATGGAGGGCTCATGATTCGGATGGCCTGGCACAGCGCCGGTACCTATCGGATCTTCGACGGGCGTGGCGGGGCCTCTACCGGCGCGCAGCGCTTCGCCCCCCTCAATAGCTGGCCCGACAATGCCAACCTCGATAAAGCCCGCCGCCTCCTCTGGCCTATCAAAAAGAAATATGGTAACCGCATCTCCTGGGCCGACCTCTTTATCCTCGCCGGTAATGTCGCCCTCGAAACCATGGGCTTCAAAACACTGGGCTTCGGTGGCGGACGAATAGATATTTGGGAACCTGATGAGGCTATTTACTGGGGCTCCGAAGAAACCTGGCTGGGTGATGCGCGATTCAATGGGGAGCTCGAAAAACCCTTAGCCGCCACGCAGATGGGCCTTATTTACGTCAATCCTGAAGGCCCGGGCGGCCACCCAGACCCGCGAGCCGCAGCCGAACATATTCGTATTACGTTTAGCCGGATGGCCATGAACGACGAAGAGACCGTAGCCCTGACCGCAGGCGGCCACACTTTTGGTAAGGCCCACGGACGCGCCCCCGCCCAGTTTATCGGCCCCGAGCCCGAAGCCGCTCCCATCCACCAGATGGGCCTCGGCTGGAAAAGCTCCTACGGCACCGGCGTAGGCAACGACATCAACACCAGCGGCATCGAAGGCGCCTGGACTCCCACCCCCACCAAATGGGATAACACCTACCTGGAAATCCTCCTGAGTTATGATTGGGAACTCACCAAAAGCCCAGCCGGCGCCTGGCAATGGATACCCAAAAACCCTAAACCCGAGCACATGGTCCCGGACCCCTTTGAACCGGGCAAGTACCACCCGCCTATCATGACCACAGCTGACCTCGCTCTGCGCTACGACCCCATCTATGAGAAGATTGCTCGGCGCTTCTACGAAAACCCCGACCTCTTTGCAGATGCCTTTGCTAAAGCCTGGTTCAAGCTCACCCACCGCGACATGGGCCCCAAATGGCGCTACCTCGGCCCCGAAGTCCCCAAAGAAGACTTCATCTGGCAGGACCCCATCCCCCCCGTCACCCATCCCCTCATCGAAGAAGAGGAAATAGATTACCTCAAGCGTCGTCTGCTTGAGTCGGGCCTCAGCCGAAGGGACCTCGTCTATACCGCCTGGTCCGCCGCCTCTACTTTCCGAAACTCCGATAAGCGCGGCGGAGCCAATGGCGCCCGCATCCGCCTCGCCCCCCAAAAAGACTGGGAAGTCAACGAACCCGCTAACCTCGCCCGCATCCTCGCCACGCTGGAAAAGATCCAGCAGGAATTCAACGCTACTGCCCCCAATGGGAAAAAAGTCTCCCTTGCCGACCTGATCGTGCTCGGAGGTGTCGCTGCCATTGAAGCCGCTGCCCGCGACGCCGGCTTCCCGATAAAAGTGCCTTTCCGGCCCGGCCGAACCGATGCCTCCCTCGAGCAAACGGATGTAGAGTCCTTCGCCGTATTAGAGCCAGAAGCTGATGCCTTCCGCAACTACGTCAAGCCCGGCTCCAAGCGCCGACCCGAGCAAATCATGATAGACAAAGCGAACCTGCTCACCCTCACGCCGGCTGAATTGACCGTACTCATCGGCGGTATGCGAGTCCTCGGCGCCAACTATGGCAATACGCCTTATGGCGTCTTTACCGAAAGGCCCGGCATACTCACCCAGGACTTCTTCGTGAACCTTTTAGACATGAGCACCGAATGGGAGCCCGCCGACGAGGAGGGCTACCTATTCGTCGGCAAAGACCGCAAAACCGGTCAGCTCCGCTGGAAGGCAACCCGGGTAGATCTTATCTTTGGTGCGCATTCCGAGCTTCGGGCGCTGGCCGAGGTGTACGCCCAGGACGATAACGCCGAAAAGTTCGTACACGACTTCGTTGCGGCCTGGACGAAGGTCATGGAGTTAGACTTACCGCCTGCAGAACTTCTGCCTCGCGCCTGAGATTACCCTTCCTGATGAGCGTGGCGGCCAGCCCTTTCGGGCTGGCCGCCAGCTGAAAAGAGCGTAATATCAGAAGGGGGAAGGGCCGGACTGAAGGGCTTTGCGTGAGGGATGCGGAGGGCGCCCCGAAGGGGCGGTCTCGCCTCGCTCTGCGAGGCGAGACGGAGCTCTGCGAACCCCGGAGCAGCCCGACCCGAGCGCAGCGAGGGGCACGCCCAAAAACGTATTTTGAATTGTTAGCTGGTTTTAGCGGGGCGGCGGCGACGGCCGGTTCCCTTCGTGCGCGAGAGGGACTCGCCACCCAAGAAAGGATTAAAGTCTACAAGCTCGATCATGGCCATTTCGGCGCCATCCCCCTGTCGAAAGCCCAGCTTTAGCACACGGGTATAGCCTCCGGGTCGATTCATGATCGCCGGAGCGATGGTGCTATAAAGTTCTTTAATGGCTTCTTTATTTTGCAGGTAGGAGAAGAGAAGCCGGCGATTAGCCTGGGTATCTTTTTTAGCCCGGGTCAGGAGGGGCTCGATGTAGCGCCGCAGCGCTTTTGCCTTTGCCACCGTGGTAATGAGGCGCTTGTGCTGAATGAGGGAGAGAGCGAGATTTCGCAGAAGCGCTTCGCGATGCGCCTTTTTTCGCCCCAAGTTGTTGATTTTATCCCCGTGTCTCATACGACTTTTTCAGTTGGAATGAGGTTTCGATAAGCTGAGACATTATCGCCTAATTTCAAGCCGTAGTTAGAGAGGGTACGTTCTATGGCTTCGAGCGTTTTTCTGCCTATGCGGGGGTAATACTCTTCCAGCTCTTTACGGGAAAGAGCGACGAGATCTATCACGCGTCGGATACCCTTTGCATAAAAGGCCTTGGAGGTAGCGGCATCGAGCACCTGCGCTATGTCTGAATCCTCAATCGGCTGTGAAAGGAAAGCTATGAGTTCGGAGTTGACGCTGGCCAGGGGAGCGCCTGAAGCCGTCTTTTGCAAGACCCGCTCGAAATGCGCCATAAGGGTACGCGTGGCGTCCTCCAGGGCTTTGCGAGGTGTGACGGTGCCCTTCGTCTCAATTTCCAGGATGAGCTGCTCATAGTCCGCCCGCCCCTCATAGAGGATGGTCTCCACACGAGGAAGGACCCGTATCACGGGAGAAAAGCTCGTATCTAAGACGATTTCGTGGGGCTCTATGGTGTCTTTCAAAAGTTGTTTATTTTCCTCGGCGAGTCGGTAGCCCCGGCCTTTTGCGATTTTTAGCTCCATCTGGACTTTGACGGCGGGGTCCAGGTGCATAATGATAAGGTCAGGGTTGGTGACTTCGTAGTCTGCCGATTGAGCGGCGAGGTCCCCTGCTGTAAAAACATCCTTCCCCTTGAGCTCGATGAAGAGGCGGTTCTCCGGATTAGCGTTTTTAGGTTTTAGGGCCACCTGCTTGAGATTCAGGACAATGTCTACAACATCTTCCACCACCCCAGGGATTGTACTAAACTCATGCAAGACACCGGGGATTTTTAGCGCAGCAATAGCATATCCCTCAATCGAGGACAAAAGCACCCGTCGAAGCGCATTCCCTACCGTGATCCCATAGCCGGCTTCCAAAGGTTTGAATACGTACCGGCCCAGGAAGGGCGTCTCTTCCAGTACTTCTATCCCTTCCGGCAAAACAATGGGAGATGATAATACGAACGCCATAAGATTATTTGGAATATAGCTCTACGATGAGACGCTCTTCAATCTTCTCGGGAATTTCCTGGCGGCTGGGCACATAAAGGAATGTCCCTGTAAAGTCAGGTTTATTAATTTCCAGCCAGGGGTAGTTACTACGACTTTCTTCCCAGCCTTTGCGAAAAGCCTCTACTTCTCGAGCTTTTGGATGGAGGGAGATTTTGTCGCCGGGCTTGACGAGGTAGGAAGGAATGTTGACACGATTGCCGTTCACCAGGATATGTCCATGTGAGACCATTTGTCGGGCCATAAAGCGCGTGCGGGCAAATCCCAGACGGTACACGACATTATCCAGCCGCCGCTCCAGAAGCTGTAAGAGATTCTCGCCGGTATTCCCCTTCATGCGGGAAGCCATCGCAAAAAAACGCCGAAATTGCCGCTCCAGCACACCATAGATGAATTTAGCTTTCTGCTTTTCCATGAGCTGGACACCATATTCACTCATTTTACCCCGCTTGAAGCGGCCATGCTGACCGGGGGGATAGTTTTTCCGCACGAGGGCCTTAGAGGGCCCAAAGATAGGTTCCCGGTAACGTCGGGAAATCTTTTGACGAGGTCCTGTATATCTGGCCATAAGTTAGACTCTTCTCGGTTTGGGAGGACGACAGCCGTTGTGTGGAATGGGGGTGATATCCCGGATGCTCCGAATCTGGATGCCAGCCGCTTCAATAGCTCGCAAGGCCGCCTCTCGACCTGCGCCTACGCCCTTGAGGTAGGCATCCACTACTCGAAGCCCCGCTTCATAAGCCACCTTCGCCGCATCCTGCGCCGCCACTTGCCCCGCATACGGCGTATTTTTCTTAGCCCCACGAAAGCCTACTTTCCCGGCTGAGCTCCAGGCTATAGCATTGCCTGCCGCATCCGTGAAGGTAATGATAATATTATTGAAGGTCGCCTGAATATATACACGCCCTTCCGGCGCCACTTTGATCTTCTTTCTGACCCGCCCGTCTTTCTTTGCTGTTGCCATATTACACTCAGGTTATTTACGTGGAGCTTTTTTCTTGCCAGCAACGGTTTTACGACGTCCTTTGCGGGTACGGGCATTTGTGCGGGTACGCTGCCCATGTACAGGAAGGCCCAGTTTATGTCGGATGCCCCGATAGCACCCGATCTCGATCAAACGTCGGATATTCATCTGCACTTCTGCCCGCAGCTGCCCTTCTACGACGTACTGGTTCTCTATCACAGCCCGAATACGCGCCACCTCATCCTCTGTCCACTCCGAAACCCGTTTATTGGGGTCTACTTCCGCCTTAGCCAGCACCTCCCAAGCATTACTGCGCCCAATGCCATAAATATACCGCAGCGCATAAGGGCCTTTTTTATTACGAATCAAATCTATACCTGCTACCCGTGCCATATTACCCCTGACGCTGTTTGTATTTCGGGTTTTTCTTATTGATGATGTACACGCGCCCTTTGCGCCGCACCACAATACAATCCGGTGTTCGCTTACGAACCGATGTCTTGACTTTCATAGGCGTTTATTTATAGCGATAGATGATACGTCCCTTCGAAAGGTCATACGGTGAAATCTCTACCGTCACCTTGTCGCCCGGAAAAATCCGGATGAAATACTTTCGCATTTTCCCGGAGAGATGCGCCAGAATCTGATGACCATTTTCTAACTGCACGCGAAACATGGCGTTAGGAAGCGCTTCGGTGATGGTACCATCCATGCGAATAAAATCCTCCTTAGACATAGGCCAACGCTTTTTCTACGGGTTCAAAGGAGGTCAGGACCTGGGCTCTCTCTGGACGCACAACCACCGTATGCTCAAAATGGGCTGCCAAGGAGCGATCGGCTGTTTCAATAGTCCAGCCATCCGCCCCACGGGTTACATGTTTTTTCCCCACATGGACCATCGGCTCAATAGCAATCACGAGCCCTTCCACCAGGCGGGGACCTTTACGAGGCTTGCCGATATTCGGGATGTCTGGCGGCATGTGCATAGCACTTCCTACTCCGTGTCCGGTTAGATTTTCAGCGACTGCAAAGGTATAGCTTTTCACGAAATTAAAGATGGCATACCCAATGTCTCCCACGTGAGCCCCGACTCGCGCCTGGGCAATACCCCGCCAGAGCGCTTCCCTGGTTACCCACAATAGCTTTTCTGCCAGGGGTGAGAGTTTCCCCACCCCAAACGTATACGCCATATCGGCATAAAAGCCTTCCAGGTACACCCCGCAATCAATAGAGACGAGCTGTCCCTCTGATAGGACCTTATGCCCGGCGGGCAAACCGTGTACCACCTCATGGTCAATGGAAACGCAAAGGGTATAGGGATAAGCTTTATTTTCAAAGGGAGGCTTATAGCCCTTGAAGGCGGGGATAGCCCCTTCGCGACGGATGAACTCCTCAGCCTGCTGGTCCAATTCGAGCGTGGAGATGCCGGGGCGAATATGCGGAACCAAGGCGGCAAACATCCGACTCAGGATGTCCGCCGCCCTGGCTATACGCCGGATATCGGCCTCTTCGTAAACGGGCCAGCCCTCCATGCCCTTCATACAACCCCTCCTACCGCTGTCCGCCCCCGAATACGCCCTGTCTTCACCAGCCCCTCATAATGCCGCATCAAGAGAAAGCTCTCAATCTGTTGCAGCGTATCCAGCATCACCCCAATCATAATCAAAATGGTCGTCCCCCCAAAAAACTGCGCAAACTGATTAGAAATACCAATAGCTCGCATAATCGCCGGCAAAATAGCTATACCCGCCAGCGCCAGCGCCCCGGGCAGCGTAATCCGCGTAAGCACCGTATCAATGTAGTCCGCTGTAGGCTTTCCCGGCTTGATGCCCGGAATATAGCCGCCACTGCGCTTGAGCTGCTCAGCAATATCACGCGGGTTTATAGCAATAGCCGTATAGAAGTAGGTAAAGAGCACAATGAGACCAATAAAG
>Ga0197142_1003022_pt1 | contig 14346 bp, 7 predicted proteins | sample GBS60_MetaG_FD_148614 | JGI IMG/M metagenome (GOLD analysis project Ga0197142, IMG submission 148614) | Sediment microbial communities from Great Boiling Springs, Gerlach, Nevada, United States - GBS 60_MetaG | ecosystem: Environmental > Aquatic > Thermal springs > Hot (42-90C) > Sediment... | reverse complement strand
CTGAAGTCCATCCGCATCAGGTTCGGGTTGACGTTGGTTCCCCAGGAGTATCGGTAGGCGCCGCCGTACTTGAGCGTGTGCCGGTTGACGTTTTTGGTCACGTTGCCCTGGATGCTCCACTTGCGCGGCCGGTAAAACCAGGTGCTGCTTTTGCCGAACGAGCCTTTGCCGCTGATGTTCATGTGCGGGTAGTAGATGGCGGGAACGCCCGACAGGTAGGGCTTGTACCAGGTGTTGTTGCCCCAGAACTTGCGCAGGCCCTCCTCGCCCACCTTCGCCCATTCGGAGTTGTAGTCGTCCTCCAGACCGCTGTAGGAGCCGCGGACGTTCAGCACCGTCGTCGGGCTGAGCGTCCACACCATGTCGCCGGCGCCGTTGCGCGCATCCATCAACCCGCCGTTGTCGGAGGGAACGGCCGGTGAGTTGGCGTAGTTTTCGTTGTCCAGGCGCGTCCGGAAGAAGCTCCAGCGGCCGAAAACCCGTACCTTCTCGCTGATCATCCAGTCGGTGCGGTTGGAGAAGTTGTGGTAGAAGTTCCACCAGGGATAGGTGATCTTGTAATTGTTCGTCCCCGTAATGTCATCGCCCGGGCCGTTCGGCTTCCAGACGTCGGCCATAAAGACCCTCGCCGTGGGGTCGATCCGCGACGCCGGGATGATGTTGCCGGGGAACGGGTCGCGCCGGGCCGTGTTGGTCGCCGGATCGAGCTTGGTCGTCCAGGGATCGTAGATGACGCGCAGGCCCCCGAAAATATTTCTCGACTGGGAGAAGTCGCCCGTGCGCTCCAGATCGGTCGGCAGCGTCCGCGTACCCTCGCGCGGCTGGATGTCGCGCATGTACTCATACACCGCATAAGTGAAGAGCCGATTCTTGACGATCGGGCCGCCGGCCGTTCCGCCCACCACATGCTTGCGGACGATCTGTTCGCTGCGCGTGTAGCGGTTGGCCAGCGCGTTGAGCGCCGGGTTGCGCCCGAAGTAGTACGCAGTGCCGCGCAGTTCATTGGTTCCGGCCTTCATGGACACGCTCATGGCGCCGCCGGCGCTAAAGCCGAACTCGGCGTCCACGCTGTTCTGCTCGACCGCCACCTCCTGCACCGCGTCCATGGGCGGGGCGTAGGAGCCGCGTGAGTCGACGCCGAGCGGCGTGCCGTCGAGCAGAAGGTCGTTACGGCCGCCGGTGTTGCCGCCCACATCCACGCCGTTGGAGGATTGCATGTAGTAAGGATTGCGGTGTGCGATGTCCCAGTAGCGGTTCACTACGGCCGGGTTCAACAGCACCAGCGTGAAGGGGTTCCGCGCCAGCACCGGCAGGTCCGCCAAGAGGCGGCTGGTGATCGTCTGAGCCATCGTCGTCGTGTTGAACTTCACCTCGACGGGCGCGGCCTCGACGGTGATCGACTCGGCGACGTCGCCGACGCTCAAGGTGGCGTTCACCGTGACGTCGCCTCGGGTGAGAACCGTGATGTTTTCCTGTACGAAGCGATTAAAGCCGGCCGCCTGCACCGTCAGGGTGTAAGAGCCGGGCTCGACGAAATCGAAGCGGTAGTTTCCCAGGGCGTCGGTCTCGCGCGTCGTCTCGATTCCGGTTCTGACGTTCCGCAACGTGACGGTGGCGCCCGGAATGGCGGCCTGAGTGCTATCCATTACCGTGCCGAGGACGCGGGCACGGTAGTCCTGAGCCGGGACCGGGAGAGCAACCAGGACAGCCAGGCAGACCGTTACCAAAGCGTTTCGCATGGCTTTTCTGACCTCCTGATCTGGAATGGCGATGGCGGCTCCTCAAGGAACGCCCACTCCCGAAGCGCTCAATCTGGGCGCAACTGGCGCGGGCGACTCGCATCGCTATGGCTGGAGTATGGCACGGGTGCGCCCTTTTGTCAAGCGGCGCGCCGGAGCAGATGTCTCTCTATTGGAACAAGGGCCGTCTCAGCGAATCGCCACCGTCACCGTCGCCGGGCTCGAGACGCCGCCCACGGCGAGCACCACCGGCACGGCGCTTCCCGATGGCGCTCGCTCCGGAACGACGGCATTCACCTGCATGACGCCCGCCACCAGCTCCGGCGCCGCCCCGGCATACTGCACCGCCGCCGGCAGCCCGCCGATCGTCACCGAGACCGGCTCCGTTTGCAGTGGAATCGGTACGAACACCGGCACGGCGACCCGCCCGTCGACGCCCGGCGGATCTGTCTGGCCGCCCCCGGTGGCGAAAATTTGAATCACAGAACCGCGCGCGGCGGGATTGGTCGGCGAGTTGACGCTCGAGTCCTGGTTGAGAATCGCGCCCGGCCCCGTCCCGCCGGCATTCAGCGTAAAGATCGCCGGCGCCGCTGCCGCCACAGGCACAACGACCTCGGCCGTGCGCCGCCCTTGATATTCGACGCTCACGCGCGTCTCGGTGCGGCCGCTCACCGAATAGGGCACGATGGCATTCACCTGCCGGGCCGAGACGGCGAGCACCGGCGCGGGCATGCCGTCAAAGAGCACCCGCACGCCGGCCAGTTCTTTTGCCACCGTCAGGTCCGCATCGAGGCTGAATTCGACCGGCCGCTCCGGCCCCAGGCCCGCTCCAAACAGGCTTACGATCTCGCCCGGCGCCACCGGTCCCGGCAGGAACGAGGCGGCATTGACGATGCCGCCATGGGCCAGGCAAGGCGCCGACGTCGAGCGACTGAGATCCAACCGGGCCACGAACGCATCCCCGCCCCGATAGCCTTGCCGGTAGGAGGTGCTGTAGGCGCTCTGCGTGGTAGGAAAATTGGCCGAACGCGTCGCACCGGCCACCAGCGCGATGCCGCCGCCCGGCGCGGCCACCGCCCTCGCCTCGTCGTCGCCGCGCCCGCCGAGAAACAGCGCCGCCGGCGCTGCGCCTCGCTCGAGATCGAGGCGCGCCACGAAAGCGTCGCGCCGGCCACCATAGCCGGTTTCGCACGGCTCGGGCGCGGCGGGAAAGTCGGCTGAGGCGGTCGGGCCGGCCACCAGGACCACGCCCTGAGCCTCAAGCGCCATCGCGAGAATCCGGTCGCCGGCGGCTCCCCCCAGATAGGTGCCGTGCAAAATTTCCCGGCCTGTCGCCGACAACATCAACGCAAAGCCGTCCTCGTAGAGTCCGTTGTCGGCCTGGCGCGCCTGGAAGCCGTCGGGCGTAACGGGGAAATCGAGCGAACGCGTGTAGCCGGCCACGTAGATTCTCGCCGAGCCGTCCAAGGCCACCGATGCCGCCACATCGTCGGCCGACCCGCCCAGATAACTCGAGTAGGCCAGGGCCGAACCGTCCGGGCTCAGTTTGGCGACGAAGCCGTCCAGGCCAGTCCGCTTCTGGCGCCCCGGCGCGCCGGCAGTGACCGGAAAATCGGCCGAGGAGGTGTAGCCGACTGCGACAGCGCCCCCCTGCGCGTCCACCGCCACGTCAAGCGCCTCTTCGTGCGAAGAACCGCACAGGAAGCTCATGTACAGCAAGGTCGAACCGGCGGCGTTGAGCTTGGCGACAAAGCCGTCCAGGCCGAAACCCGGGCAACGGGTGCTCCGGTAGGAGCCCCGCGTCGAGGGGAAATTCTCCGAGTTGGTGGCGCCGGCCAGGTAGGCGTTGCCGTCGCGGTCGGCGGCAAGCCCGTAGATCCGGTCGTCATCGATGCCGCCGAGATAGGTGGAATAAAGCAGACCGGTGCCCTGCGGGTTCAGCTTCAGGACGAAACCGTCCGCAGCGATGCCGTCACCGGGAGCGCCGGTGCGGAACGCGCCGCTGGTGGTCGGAAAGTCGAGCGAGGTGGTGTAGCCGGCGACGAAGACGTTGCCTCGTGCATCGACCGCCAGATCGGTGGCCACGTCGGTCCTTGCTCCTCCGATGTAGATCGCCCAAATCAACCTGGACGCGTCCGGGGCAAGCTTGGCCACGAAAACGTCGCCGGGGAACTGTGCCGGCGGCAGCGACGCCGAACCCGTGACGGGAAAGTCTTCCGATTGCGTCGTGCCGGCGACATAGACGTTGCCCTCCGCATCCACGGCGACGCCCGTGGCCTCGTCCGGCCCGCTGCCGCCCAGGAAGCTCGAAAAGCTGACCACCGGATCGATGACCAGTTCCCCCATGCGGTCGTAGCGCCTCAGGACGAGTTCGACGCGGTCCGGACCGCGGAGTCTGTAAGCGACCTCTACCGATTGTCGTCCTCCGGGCCGTTGCTGCCAGGCGAGTGGTCGGTGGTGTAGGAAGAGACCGCCTCGGGTCTCGATGCGCAACCTGCCGGTCTGGTCAAGTTGCACCGATTTTGCTCCCTCCAGGCGGAGTCCGAGCCCGGTCGGATCCGCCCCTGGTCCCAGGACGAGATCGTATTCCAGATGCCCGCCGGCCATGTAGAACAGGACATCGACGCCGGGGTAGACGTTTCGGCAGCGGAGGCGGGGATAGGCGTCCAGACCCACTAGCCAGCGACGGCGATCGCGCCCGCGAAGATAGCTCACCGCGGCGGGTGCGCCCTCGGGCTCGAAACGGCAGGGCCGGCTGGGTCCGTCAAAACGAAGCCGGACCGCCTCGCGCCCGTTGTGGTTGGGCAGGAACACGAGGGCCGTCGAGGTGAATTGCACCGTGTAGTCGTCCATCCGGGCGCCGAACTCCACCCCCGGCGGAAACTGGCCCCCGTTTGCCTCAAAGAAAACCGGTGCGGCGCCGGCCACAAGCGAGGCGCCTAGCAGGCCGGCGCCGACGAGACGGCTAGCGACCGACAATGGTCACCTCGCGCGACAGATTGCCCGCTTCGACGCGGAACACATTGTTGCCCGCCTGCGGACCCAGCCGCACGTTCACATCGAACAGCCCCGGGAACTCGCTGTCGACCGAATCGACGCTGACCACGCTTCCCCCACCCGAGACCACGCTGACCCGAGGAGGAGGTTCGCGCAGGGGTATGCCGGAGGGGTCGGTCACCCGGACCGAAATGGCTCTTCGCAACAGGGCGCCGGCCGAACCCTGCTCCATCTGCCGGACGATCTTCAGGAAGGCCGGCACAGCCGAAGGCACGGCGTGCCACCAGGGGATATGGAGTTCGGCGCCCGTTTGCGGCCCGAGAATCCAGATATTGCCCTGGTACTCGCCGGGCGGAGCGCCTCGTGCGGCCAGCCGCAGCGACAGGGTTCGCGACTGGCGCGGGCCGATCGTAACCGACGTTTCCGAAGGCAGCGGCGCCGGCCCGGCCTGATAGGCCTGCACCATCACCGTCAAGGTCAGCTCCGTTGTGTTGAGGTTAAAGAGGGTGAGCTGCTCGACGGCCTCCTCGGTCGTGGTTCCGAAGCTGATCGCGGTCGGATAGGCCGTCAGCGTCGCGTTGACCGCCGCTTCGAGGTTCAGCACGCCGGCGCCGACCCGGCGAATCGGCGCCGGCTTTCCGTCCGGCAACACCAGCGGGGTGGCGGTGTTGATCAGCAGGGAACGGTAATGGCTGCCCGGATAGCCCGGCCGCAGGGCCTTCAGCACCGCGGCCGCGCCCGCCACCATCGGCGCCGAAAAGCTCGTCCCCTGCACGGTCTGGAAGCCGCCGCCCGGAGCGGCCGTGCGCACCGACGTTCCCGTCGCCACCAGATCGGGCTTGATGCCGAAGTCCGTGCTCGGCCCGCTGCTTGAAAACTCCGCGATCCGGTTGGCGCTTACCGGGAACGGATTGGCGCGGAAATCGATGGTCACCGTCAGATTGCTCGAAGCCGCCAGCAAGCGCTTGATCGAAATGCCGTCGTCATAGCTGACCATGGCCGCAGGCAGCGTTGCGCTGCCGACAGCCATGGTGATCGGCTCCGGGCGTGCCTGATCGGTATAAACCAAGGCGCCCACGGCGCCGGCAGCGCGCGCGTTGTTTAACTTCTCCTCGAACAGGCAAGTGCCGCGCAGAATGAGGGGAATTCGGCCGCTCAAGCTCCCGGCCGGCAGCAGGCCGCAGACGAGCCCCGTCGGATCGAGCGTCGCTGCGTCGACGAGCGGCGCCGTCAACGGCTCCGTCGGGCGGGGTCCGCTCGAGGGAACGGCCCGGTAAAGCTCGCCGCTCGAGAGGCGCGCGGTTCCGGTAAAGATCCGGTCGTTCCAGGTGGCGCCGACCGAGATCGCCGCCGGCGCAACGCTCAAATCGCTGATCGTGAACGGCTCCGGTCCGTCGTTGCCCGCCGCCACGACCAACAGCGTTCCGAGCGCGGTGGCCCGCTCCGCCACGGCGGTGAACAGCTCGTCGGAAGGCCGGCCGGCGAAGACGGAGCCCAGACTGAGGTTGATGACGTCCATGCCGTCGGAGACGGCGTCATCGATGGCTTTCAAAACGATGTCCTGGCGGGTGCGTCCTGTGCCGCGCTCGAAGACGTTGTAGGAGCCGAGGTAGGCCTTGGGCGCCATGCCGGCGAAGACGCCCTCCGGGGTCGCCACCGGCATGCCCGCCGCCGCCATCGCCACCGCCGTCCCGTGGCCGTCGCTGTCGCGGGCTGAAATGTCCCCTCCCCCGAGCAGCCGGAGGTAGCTCCGCGCCACGATCACCTTATTCGAGGTGAACTCTAAATCCGAGCTCTGATTGGCGCGTGGAAATCCGTCCGGAACCGGCAGCGCCGGATCCAGGAACGCGGGATGGCGGTGGTCGATGCCGCTGTCGATGATGCCGATCTTGACGCCCAAACCCGCCAGATCCGACCCGCCCAGGTTGCCCCAGGCCTGCGGCGCCCGATGCAGCGGGATGGCGCGATCGAGGCTGGCCTGGAGCCAGCGCACCGGGTGGATGCGCTTGACGCCGGCAAGCGACCGAATCCAGGCGAGCTGCTCCTGTGGAATCTCAACCAGCAGGGCGTTCGCCACCCGCTCGACCGATCCGTAGATCCGCGCCCGCCGGGAGGCCAGGCGGCGCCGCACCTGCTGTTGCTGGGAGCGGACCGCCTCCAGGCGACCGGCGGCGGCGCGCCGCGGCTCGCCAGGCCTGGGGCGGACCATCACCACCGGCTCTTCGGTCAGCTCGACGATATACCGGCCGCCCTCCGGCTGCGCGCCGGCCGGCGAGCTTGCGAGCAGCCACAACCAGGCTGCCAAAACAGCCAGACGTCTCACATGCATGAGATGCCCCAGATACCTTACGCGGTTCTGTCGCTTTCAGGTTACCTGACCTAAACTCTCTGAGGCGGTTTGCCGATGGGAGCTTACGAAAATGCTTCGTGCGATCGTGCTTGGGGGATCGGCCGAGTTGGCCGCCGAGTTGGGCCGCTGTCTTGAGGCGAGCGAGCAGTTTGCCGTGCTGCGAACCGTCGAGCGTCATCCGCCGCTCGAAGAGGTAAACCGGCTGCTCCGCGCCTATGCCCCGCAGGCGGTGTTCCTCGGCGTTGACCGGCTCCGCGAGGCGATCGAGCTCGCCGCCGCCATCGAGGAGGCCGTACCGGGCTTGCCGGTCGTGGCCTTCGGCAGCCACGCCGAGCCGCAAACCTTGCTCGAGTTGATGAAGGCTGGCGTCCGCGACTTCTTGCCCCCGCCCTTCGGACTGCAATCAGCATTGGACCTCGCTTACCGGCTTCGGGAAAAGCTCTCCAAGTCTCCTCCCGCTTTCGAGCTTACCGACCTGGTCTTCGCTTTCCTGCCCGCCAAGGCGGGTGTGGGCGCCTCCACACTGGCCGTCAACACCGCGGTCACGCTCTCGCGCCGGCTCAACAAGAACGTCCTGCTGGCCGACTTTGACCTCAACAGCGGCCTGGTCGGCTTCATGTTGAAGCTTGCCGGAACCTACTCTGTCGTCGATGCCGCGGAGATGTCGGCCCAGCTCGATGACAGCCTTTGGCAACGAATCGTTCTTCACAAGGGCACCCTTCACGTGCTGCCGTCCGGACGGCTTGACCCCGGCGTGCGGATCCCCCCGGACCAGCTCGGGCAACTGCTCAACTTTACCCGGCGCCTCTACCATGTCATTTGCGCCGATCTGTCGGGAAACCTCGAGAAATACTCCATCGAGCTGATGCACGAGGCCAAGCGCATCTTCCTGGTGACGACGCCGGAAGTTCCTCCGCTGCACCTGGCGCGCGAGCGACTGCGCTTGCTGCGGAGTCTTGACCTGGCAGACCGAGTGAACGTGCTGGTAAACCGCCACCACCGCGCCAGCGCCCTCAGCCTCCGGCAGATCGAGGACGTCCTCGAAACCCCGGTCTACGCCACCTTCGCCAACAGCTACCGCAGCGTGCATCAGGCGGTGATCGAAGGCCGGCCGTTGGAGGAAAACTCGGAGCTGGGCAAGCAGATCGCGGCCTTCTGCCGGCGTATCCTCGACCCGGCCTCGCCGCAGGCCCAACCGGCCGCCAAGCGTTTCATGGAATACTTCTCCGTGCTTCACCCGAAGTTCTCCCTGCGCGAGCAGTAGGCCGAAGCCCGCTAGCAGCGCGGGGGAGGCTGGTTGCCCGCCTGGCAGGCGCCGGCCCGCAGGTCCACCCTGGCCAGCAGCGCCAGACCCGCCACGAAAAAGACGATCAGCGAGAGCACCGCCAGCCGATAGCGCCCGGTGAACTGCAAAGCCAGTCCGAAAAACAGCGGACCCAGCCAGCTCGTGCCTTTGTCGCTGATCTCGTACAAGCTGTAGTACTCGGCTTCCTGCCCGCGCGGAATGAGAAAAGAGAAGAGGGACCGGCTGAGGGCCTGACTGGCGCCCATGACCGCCCCCACCACCGCGGCCAGCAGATAGAAATCGGCCTCGCCTCGAACCCCTGCGTACACATAGACCAGCGTCAGACACCAGACGACGAGCGTGAGCATCACCGCGCGCTTTGCGCCGGTCCGTGCGGCGACCAACTTGAAACCGAGCGCGCCGACGAAGGCCACCCCTTGCGCCAAAAGAATCGAGCCGGTGAGGACGCCCATCGACAGGCCGAGCTCCTCCTGGCCGAACTGGGCCGCCAGGGTGATGACGGTTTGGATGCCGTCGTTATAGATCAAATAGGCTACCAGGAACAGCAACGCCTGGCGGTAAGCCCGGATGGGGCGGAGGGTTGAGGAAAGCTGGCGCAACCCCGCCTCGAGATAGCCGGCTCCGGGCGGCGGCAGTCGAGCCGGACCGCGGTTGCGCAGGCTCGCCAGAGGGATCAGCGTGAACAGCGCCCACCAGAGGCCGGCCGAGGCCAGGCTCAAGCGCACCGCGAACGCCTCGCTGATGCCCAGGGACGCGGCCTTTGTATAGAGCAGAAGATTGAGTGCGAGCAACAGTCCCCCGCCCAGATATCCCAACCCCCAGCCGTTCGAGGAGACGGCGTCGCGCTCGTTTGGGGCGGCGATCTCGGGAAGGAAGGAGTTGTAGATCACCACCGAGGCGCCGAAACAAAAGTTTGCCACCAAAAACAGCAGGCAGCCCAAAAGATAGCGGTCCCCATCGAGAAGGAACTTCAACACGGTGGCGGCGGCGCCCGCGTAAGCCAGCACGCCGAGCATCTCCTTCTTGCGCCGGCCGTAGTCGGCGATCGCCCCAAGGAGCGGGAAGGCCGCCACCTGCGTCAGCACGCTGAAGGAGACCAGGTACGGCCAGAGGGCTTCGGCCGGCAGGCGAAGGCCGAGCACGCTGACCGCGCCGTCTTCACCGGAGGCGGCCTTGGCGAGGGTCGTCAGATAGGGGCCGAAAAACAGGGTCACGACGGTGGTCGAGAAGGCGGAGTTGGCCCAGTCGTAGAAATACCAGCCGCGTTGCTCGCGTCTGCTAGCCGGTGGGTTCATCGAAACTGCCCCGCCGCCTCCGCGCGACTGCCTGGCCGCTCCGCTTCGAGGGACAACCTCAGACTTGCTCCGACAACCTGTCGGCGCACCGGCCGGACCCCGACCCTAAGCAAAAACTTCCGCGGGTTCGAGCTTCCTTTTGTAACTGCACTCCTGGTTGGGGCAGCGCAACAGGACGCCCGATTTCTGCCGGCGCTCCACCAGATAGCGGCTGCCGCAGTCCGGACACGGCTCGGCCACCGGTTTGGCCCAGGAGGTGAAGTCACAATCCGGGAAACGACTACAGCCGTAGAACGTCCTGCCGCGTTTGCTTCGCCGCTCCAGCAGCTCACCCTCGGCGCACTTCGGACAAGGCACGCCGATGGTCTTGTGCTTGACGTACTTGCAAGCCGGATAGTTGCCGCAGGCGGTGAACTCCCCGAAACGGCCGCTTTTGAGCACCAGCCGGCCCCCGCACTGCGGACACGTCTCCTCAAGCGGCACATCGGGCTTTTTCGTTTGGCCGTTCAAGCGGCGTGTGGTCTTGCAGTCCGGGTAACCCGAGCAGGCCCAGAACTGACCGAAGCGGCCCTTCTTGAGCACCATCGGCCGGCCGCAGTTCGGGCAGTACTCCTCGGCCTGATCGCCGAGCGCCGCCCGCTCCTCCTCGGGCAACTCGATGGCGATCTCCCGTGTGTTGGTGCACTCCGGATAACCGGAGCAGGCCAGGAACCGGCCGTGCCGGCCCCACTTGATGACCATCGGCCGACCGCACTTCTCACAGTGCTGGTCGGTGGGCTCCTCCAGCCGCTTGATGTTGGTCATCTCGGTCTCGGCACGGAGCAGGTCGAGCTTGAACTTGTCGTAAAACTCGGCGATGGCGCTGCGCCAGTCGCGGCGTCCCTCCTCGATCTCGTCAAGCTCCTCCTCCAGGCGCGCCGTGTAACGCACGTCGAAGATGTCGTCGAAGGCCTCCACCAGCAGGTCGTTGACGACCTTGCCCAATTCGGTGGGATAGAAGCGGCCGCCCTTTTTGACGACGTATTCGCGCTCCTGGATGGTCGACAGGATCGAGGCGTAGGTCGAGGGCCGGCCCACGCCGTCGGCCTCGAGCTCTTTGACCAGCGTCGCTTCGGTGTAACGCGGCGGCGGCTCCGTGAAATGCTGCTCGGGATGGATCGAACGCAACTGAAGCCTCTCGCCCTGCTCGACGGGCGGCAGCTTGTGCTCGAGCTCCTCGTCTTCCTCGTCTTTCTGGTCTTTACCCTCCTCGTAAACTTTCAGGAATCCGTCGAACTTGAGGACCGAGCCGGTGGCGCGAAACAGGTAGTCGGCGCCGTCGGAGCCGCGAGCTCCGACTTCAATGGTCGTCTGGTCGTACAAGGCCGGCATCATCTGCGAGGCGATGAACCGCTGCCAGATGAGGCGATAGAGCTTTAGCTCATCCTCGGCCAGGTAGGGGGCTACCGCATCCGGGGTGTAGAGCACGGAGGTGGGACGGATGGCCTCGTGGGCGTCCTGGGCCTCTTTTTTACTTTTGTAGTAGACGGGAGTCTCCGGCAGATACGCCGCGCCGTAGCGCTCGCGAATGAACTCGCGGACCTCCGCCAGCGCGTCGGCGGAGATGCGCGGGCTGTCGGTGCGCATATAGGTGATCAGGCCCACCGAACCCTCGCCGCCCAGTTCGACCCCCTCGTACAACCGCTGCGCCAGCGCCATGGTCCGCTTGACGCTGAAGCGCAGCTTGCGCGCCGCCTCTTGCTGGAGCGTCGAGGTGATGAACGGCGGTACCGGATTGCGCTTCTTTTCCCGCGTGGCGACCGACTTGACGATGTAGTCGGCCCCCTCGAGCGCCGCGACGAGTTTCTGCGCCTCCTCCTGAGTGGGGATCTCAAGGGTCTGATCGTCCCGCTTGACTAGCCGCGCCTGAAGAATCGGCGGCTTGTGCGCCCTCAGGTGAACGTCGATCGTCCAGTACTCGCGCTTCTCGAACTGCTCGATCTCGCGCTCCCGCTCGACGATCAACCGCAGGGCGACGGTCTGCACGCGCCCGGCCGAGAGTCCGCGCCGGACCTTGTCCCAGAGCAGCGGAGAGATCTTGTAGCCCACCAATCGATCTAAGACCCGGCGGGCTTGCTGTGCTTCTACAAGATTAGGATTTACGAAACCGGGCCGTTGGAACGCTTCGCGCACCGCCTTGGCCGTGATCTCGTTGAACATCACGCGGTAGATCTTCGGAACGGCTTTTCTGTTGCGGCCGTTGCCCTGAAGCTCCTCCGCCAGGTGGTGGCAGATGGCCTCACCCTCCCGGTCCGGGTCTGCGGCCAGATAGACCGCTTCGGCCTTCTCCGCGGCCTTCCTCAGCTCGTCGATGAGCTTCTTTTTGCCTTCAATGATCTCGTAGCGGGGCGTGAAATCGCGCTCGACGTCGACCGCCAGTTCGTTTTTCGGAAGATCTTTGATGTGGCCGAGCGAGGCTTTAACGGTGAAGTCCTTGCCCAGGTATTTGCTGATCGTCTTCGCCTTCGCCGGCGATTCGACGATGACGAGCGATTTCGCCATAGATTCGCCTGCACATCCTCCTTGGCGATAGTCAAAAGGGGCGAGCCGGGAATGGGTGACGGGACCGGCTTGCTACCTACCACACTTTAACAAAGTTCTTCCCGGGCAATTGCCGAATGAGTCCCGCCACTTCGAGCTCGAAGAGGGCCGCAATCAGCTCCGAGGAGGAGTACCGGTCGAGCCGCTCCAGGATCTCATCGAGATGGAGCGGCTGGTCGACCCGGCACACGGCAAGCACCGCCCGGGCGACCTCCCCTGCGGGACCCAACGGGAGGGACGCCTGCGCCGGCGCCTCGGCGGATTGAGCCACTTCGGAGCCAGGCACCGGCTGAGCGAGCCGCCCCGCCAGGCGTCGGCGCTTCTCCACCGGAAGCTCATCCAGCACGTCGGAGGCTTCCTGAACCAGCTTTGCCCCCTGTTTTATCAGCAGGTTAGGCCCCCAGCTCATCCTGGAAGTGATGTTGCCCGGCACGGCGAACACCTCCCTGCCCTGCTCCATGGCGAGCCGCGCGGTGATGGCTGAGCCGGAATATTGAGCGCCCTCAACCACCAGAACGCCCAGGCTCATGCCGCTGATAATTCGGTTTCGGACGGGAAAGTTCTGCGGCTGGCCGGGCGTGCCCATCGGGAATTCGGAAACGATCAGCCCCTTGCGCGCCAGCTCACCGGCCAGGGCCCGATTCTCCGCCGGGTAGACGACGTCGAGGCCGCAGCCGAATACGGCCACGGTGTCGCCGTCGACCGCGAGAGCCCCCCGGTGAGCGGCGGTGTCAATGCCGCGCGCCATTCCGCTCACGATGACAAGGCCCGCACGGGCCAGTTCCGAGGCCAACCGCTCGGCGACCGCCACCCCATAGGGTGTCGGACGGCGAGTGCCGACGACGGCCAGCATCGGCTCTTCCAGCAATTCCAGCCTGCCCCGGGCAAACAACACCACCGGGGGATCGAAGATTTCGCGCAAGGCGGGCGGGTAGCGGGGATCGCGGATGGGAATCAGCTCGGCCCCGGCACGGATGAGCCGCTGATGCTGATCGACGGCCTCCTCAAAGGCGCAGCCGCTGGCGATGCTCTGGGCCACGCTGCCGCTCAGGCCCGCCTCCTCGAGCTCCGTGCGCGAGGCCCGGAAGATCGCCTCGGGCGTGCCGAACGTCTCCAGGAGCCTCGCGGCTGTCCGGGCGCCGAGGCCGGGAACCAGGCGCAAGGCGAGCCAGCAGAGCAGGGTCTGTTGATCCAAGGCGGCGCCGGGCATCTCTACCGGGTTTGGTGTCGGCGCGCGGCCGAGAATCTCAGGCCGCTCTCAAAGGCGGCCGAGGCCCTCGGTGAGTTCGATGTAGGTGCCCCATGGATCGGTCCGCAGGACCGGGCGGGACCGCCGCCAGAATCGACACGAGAGCAATCGCCGGCTCTCTGCTCATCGAGCAACCCTCCCCGCAAGCCTGTCAGGCGGCCGGTTCGGTTGCGCCCGCCAGGGCCGGTGTGGTAGGTTAACGACTTCGGTACCTCTTTGTTACCGGGACGTCGATCTGTAACCCAAGACCCCGGCAGACCCAATGGACGCAGTTATAAGCGCATTGGGCGGGCTGATACTCAAAGCCGTGCCCACCCTGATCCTGCTTGCGTTGCTTCACGCCTATCTGAATTGGGCATTTTACGGCCCGATGGACCGGCTCTTGGAGCGCCGCCGCCAGGCGACCGAGGGCGCCCGGCGGGCCGCCGAGGAGAGCTTTCGCCGCGCCGAAGAGAACGCCGCCGCCTATGAGGAGGCGCTGCGGCGCGCGCGGGCGGAGCTGTTCGCCGAACAGGAGGAGCGCCGCACCAGACTCCAGCAAGAGCAGGCTGAGGCGTTGGCCAGAACTCGCCGGGCCATGGAGGCGCTGGTCCGAGATGCCCGGGCCCAGGTGGCGCAGGAGGCGGCGGCGGCGCGCCGTGCCCTCGAGGCCGACAGCGACGCGCTGGCCGAGGAGATTGTCCAGACGCTGCTTTCGAGGAGGCTGACTTGAAGCGGCTCGCCGTGCTCGGGGCCGGCTGGCTTTGGGCGACCGGCTGGCTTTGGGCGGCCGGCGCCGCGGGCGAGCACCACGGCAACCCGACCCTGTGGAAGACGTTGAACTTCCTGGT
>Ga0197142_1003021_pt1 | contig 14353 bp, 12 predicted proteins | sample GBS60_MetaG_FD_148614 | JGI IMG/M metagenome (GOLD analysis project Ga0197142, IMG submission 148614) | Sediment microbial communities from Great Boiling Springs, Gerlach, Nevada, United States - GBS 60_MetaG | ecosystem: Environmental > Aquatic > Thermal springs > Hot (42-90C) > Sediment... | reverse complement strand
ACTGGCAGCCACCGCCGGATGCGCGCCCCGCGCCGTGGCCTCGATGTCGTTCGGATGGTGATTGAGCCCGCGGATGATCACCAGGTCCTTAAGCCGTCCGGCAATGAAGAGCTCGCCGTCACGCTCGAAACCAAGATCGCCCGTGCGCAGAAACGGCCCCTCGCCGGTGTCGGCAAGGTGGGCCCCAAAAGTCTCGCGCGTCTCCTCCGGCCGCTGCCAGTATCCGCGCGCCACCCCCGGCCCCGACACCCAGATCTCGCCGACCTCGTCCGGCGCACATCGCCGGCCGGTCTCCGGATCGGCGATCACGACGCGCGTATCGAGCCCCGGACGGCCGCATCCGACCAGCCGACGCGCCGGTCCGCCGGCGGCCGGGCGCACCCGGTTCCGCTGTAGCCAGGCCGAATCCGCAGCAAAGGTCACCGCACCCCGTCCGCGTTCTCCGCCGGTGACTTTCAGCGAGGCCTCCGCCAAGCCGTACGCCGGATAGAAGGCGGTGGAGCGGAAGCCGCAATCGGCAAAGGCCCGGCTGAAGCGCTCGAGCGTTTCTGCCTGCACCGGCTCGGCGCCATTGAAGGCAACCTCCCAGGAACTGAGATCGAGTCCCGCGCGCTCTTCAGGCCCGATCCGTCGCACGCAAAGCTCGTAGGCGAAGTTCGGCCCGCCGCTGTGCGTCCCTCGATAAGCGCTGATCGCCTCCAGCCACGCCCGCGGGCGCCCGACAAAGGTCGCCGGCGCCATCCAGTAACAGGGAAAACCTCCGTACAGCGGCGCCAGCAGGCCGTAAATCAGACCCATATCGTGGAAGTGCGGCAGCCAGGTCACCGCCACGCTCTCCGGACCATGGCGAAACCCGACGTCGATGTTCGCCAGATTATGCAACACGTTGGCGTGGCTCAGCATGACGCCGCGCGGCGTCCGGGTCGAACCGGAGGTGTATTGCAGGTAGGCCAGCTCTTCGGCCTCCGGCATCGGACCCTCCCAGCCCGCATCGCCTCCCGAGACCAGCTCCTCGGTCGCCTCCCAGGCCACGGCCGCCAGCGACGCCCGGGCCCCCGCCAGATGCATCCGGTCGGTGAGCGCCAGGCGTGCGCCGGCATCTTTCAATACAGGCAAAAATTTCTCATAGCCGGTGCGAGAGACGGCTAGCGGCAGCGGCACCGCCAGCAGGCGCGCATACAGGCAACCGAACAGCGCCGCCAGGAAATCGAACCCGGCCGGATGAACCAACAGTACGCGCTCGCCCGGCGCAAGCAGCCGGGTGAGCGCCGACGCCACCCGCCGGGCCCGCTCTTCCAACTCCGCCCACCCCAGACCAAGGGCGCCGCCGTCCTCCCGCAGAAACGTGTAGCCGCAGGCCTTGCTTTCCGCCGCCCGTTGCCGCAACAGTTCACACAGAGATGAAAACCGCTTTGGATCCGCCGCTGCGCTCACGGCACCCACATTATCCCGCAGCCCAAAGAGGCCCCTCAAGGCCGGGCGCTAGAATGAAAGCAGCGCATGGATTTGGTGATCTTTGACCTCGACGGCACCCTCGTCGACTCGCAACGGGACCTGGCCGACGCCGTCAACGCGGCCCGCGCCCACCTCGGTCTGGAGCCGCTTGAGGTCGATCGAATCGCCTCCTACGTCGGAGACGGCGCTCCCGTGCTGATCCGGCGCGCCCTCGGCCCCGAAGCCACCGAGACCGAGATCCAGCAGGCTCTCCAGTTCTTCTACGACTACTATCGCGACCACATGCTCGATCACACTCGCCCCTACCCGGGCGTCCAGGCCGCCCTCGACCGCCTTCGGGATGCCGGAGTGAAAATGGCGGTTCTCACCAACAAACCGGTTCGTTTCAGCCAGGCCCTCGTCGAGGGGCTCGGCTTCGGGGGTCACTTCTTCCGGGTCTACGGCGGAAACAGCTTCGAGCAGAAAAAACCCCACCCCATCGGCGTACACACGTTGCTGGCAGAATCCGGCGCGGCGCCCGAGCGAACCTTGATGGTGGGCGACAGCGCCGTCGACGTGCGCACGGCGCGCAACGCCGGCATCGCGGTCTGCGGCGTCACCTATGGCTTTCAGCCGGAGGGGTTCGAGTCGGAGCCGCCCGACCTCCTCGTAGACAATCTGGAGGAGCTCGCTCGGATCGTGGTCGAGGCCCGGCGCGATAACCGGCCGATCGAGCTCTTCAGGCCGGAATCGCTTCCGCAATCAGAGCCCGCACGAAACTGAGGCTGTCGCCCACCAGGTCCCAGCAGCCCGCCCAGAAACAGTGGTCGATGCACCACCACCGCACACCCGGCAAGGCGACCAGCGCCGGCACGAGCGCTTTGAAGTCGATCCGCCCCTGGCCGAAAGGCCGGTGCGTGCTGGTCTCATCCGCATAGAGCGTGCCGTCGGAGTCGATGACATGCACGTGGCCGATGCGGCCCTCGAGCAACTGGAGAAACTCCGCCACCCCGCCCTTGAGCGTCTCCCGCCGCCCATGCTGGCGCGCCCCGACCACACCGCACATGTAGGCATGGGCCGTGTCGAATAGCACGCGAAAATTTCGATGGCCGACCTTTTCGTGCAGCCGCACCACCTCCGAGGGCTTGTTGAAGAGGAAGCCCGGCTCGAACTCCCAGGCCACCATCACCCCATAGGTTTCCGCCGCCTCGGCGGCCTCATGCCAAAGCGCCGCCAGCCGGTCGAAGGCTCTCAGATACTCGCTTTCGGGGAGCGAGCCGGGCGCTCCGACGCTGTCCACGCGGATGAGCGGGCTGCCGAGCTCCGCGCAAAGCTCGACGTTGCGCCGGAACAGATCAAGGTAACGCACCCGGTTGCCCTCCGCCGCCGGGTTCACCGCGGTGAAATCGGCGGCGTAGCCGGAAATGCCAAGCCCCAGGTCCTCGAGCTGCCGCCGCACCGATCGCCGCGCCGCCGCGGTCGGATACGCCTCCGGCGTGATGTGCGGCGGAAACCCGCAGATCTCCACGCCGTCGTAGCCGCATTCGGCCGCCCGGGCTATGGTTTTCTCCCATGGGACGGGGTGGTCCGCATATGGACCGAAGGAGAAAGCCCAGGTGCCGAGTGAGATCTTCATCACTCAGCCTCCTATTCTACTGTTCTCGGCGGGCCCGGCCGACCAGGTCGGCGGGGCAACGATACAATTCAAGACATGGCTACCCCGTTCAGACTCGATGGCAAGATCGCACTCGTTACCGGCGGCGCCAGCGGTATCGGCGAGGCCACCTGCCGCGTGCTCTCCGACGCGGGCGCTTCCGTGCTCATCCTCGACATCGACCGCCCGCGCGCCGAGGCCCTCGCAAGCCAACTGCCCCGCGCCTCCGCCCTCATCTGCGACATTACCGACGAGGAGCAGGTGCGCCGGACCTTCGCCTCCATCCCCGCGCTCGACATCCTCATCAACAACGCCGGCATCGGCCTGGTCGGCTCGATCGAGGAGACCAGCCGGGAAGATTTCGAGCGCATCATGAAGGTCAACGTCGAAGGTCCGTTTCTTGTCACAAAGTATGCTCTGCCGCAACTGCTGGCCTGCCGCGGTTCGATCGTCTTCATCGGCTCGGTCGCAGGCCTCATCGGGGTCAAGCGGCGCTTCGCCTACTGCGCCAGTAAAGGAGCGATCGTCGCCATGAGCAGACAGCTCACCGTCGACTACCCCACCCAGCTCCGCGTCAACTGCATCTGCCCCGGCACCGTGCACACCCCTTTTGTGGAGGCGTACCTGGAGAAGTACCATAAAAATGAGAAGGACAAGGTTCGCGAGGAACTGAACCGGCGCCAGCCCATCGGCAGAATGGGGCGGCCGGAGGAGGTGGCCCATCTGGTCTTGTATTTATGCTCCTCCGAGGCCGAGTTCGCCACCGGCTCTGTGGTGACGATCGACGGCGGCTGGACGGCCGCTTGACGCATCTGGCCCCGGTGAAACACAATGGCGAAATGCGGCTTCGGTCGCTCGAAACGCTGACGGCACTCTTCGTACTGGCCTGGCTCTGGCTCGTTTGGCCGGCTTTTGCTCATCCGGCCTCGGCCAAACCGGCCCACTCCCGCCCCAAGACCGCCGCCGTCCGCAAGGCCTCCCCCGCGGCGCTTCAACGCGCGGCGACGAGGAGCACCGCCGGCGCGAAAACCCGGAAGGGCAAGCGCGCCGAACGCCGGGGCCCGTGGCGCACCCCAACCTACGCCGACTCAACGGCCGGGGACATCCCCGACGGTGATGAACCGCTTGTCCGGCGCATCGCCGTCGAAGCTCTCGGCCCGTACAACGGATCCGTGGTCGTCGTCGAGGCGTCCACCGGCCGCATCCTGACGATGGTGAATCAGCGGCTCGCCTTGGCCGGCGCTTTTACCCCTTGTTCCACCATCAAGATTCCCGTCGCTTTGGCCGCTCTTGGCGAGGGACTCATCGATCGCAGCACCCGCCTGCGCACCGCCGGCCGCCCGCTCGATATGACCGAGGCTCTGGCTTACTCCGACAACCCGTATTTTGCCAGCCTGGGGCGCAAACTCGGGTTTGATCGATTCATCTTCTACGCGCGCTTGTTCGGCCTCGGCGAAAAGGCGGGTCTCAATATCGAAGGCGAGCGACCGGGCGTGCTGCCCGAGGCTCCCCCGGCCAACGGCGGCATCGGCATGATGTGCAGCTTTGGCGAAGGCATCACGCTCACTCCCCTCCAGCTTGCCGCCATGATGAGCGCCTTGGCCAACGGCGGCACGCTTTACTACTTGCAGTATCCGCGCACCCAAGAGGAGCAAGATAACTTCGTGCCCCGCGTCAAACGTCAGCTCGATATCGCCCCTTGGGTCGCCGAAATCAAGCATGGGCTTCTTGGCGCGGTCGCCTTCGGAACCGCCCGCCGCGCCGGCTTCGATCCGAGCACGCCCATCTTCGGCAAAACCGGCACCTGCACGGACCGCAATACGCCCACGCATCTGGGCTGGTTCGGCGCCTTCAACGAATCCGAGCGAAACCCGATCGCCATCGCCGTCCTGCTCACCGGAGGCGCGCCCATCAACGGCCCCGTCGCCAGCGGCATCGCTGGCGAGATCTTCCGCCGCCTTGCCGAAGCCGGCTTCTTCGATCAGGACCGGCGCCTCTCGCCCGTGGCGCTCATCCACAAGGAAGCCTGGTAGGCGCGCCGGCGACCGAACCCGCGGCGAAGAAATTGGGGATTGAGTGTACTGTCCCCGTTCTTACTCCAGCGGCTCTACCGCCACCCACGCCCGCTTGCGCCAGCTCTCCAAACCCCGCTCGGCCAACTGCACCCCTTTGGCCCCCTCGAGCAGGTTCCACTTGAACGGCTCGTCCTTCACCACATGCCGCAGAAACAGCTCCCACTGCGCCTTAAAGGCATTGTCATAGCTTTGGTGGCCCGGCACCTTCTGCCAGTCGGCGAAGTAATTGATCGGGCTCTCCAGGTCCGGATTCCAGACCGGCCGCGGCGTCGCCCCGTAGGGCTGGATCCAGCACTCCCGCAGGCCCGCCACCGCCGTGCCTTTGGTGCCGTCCACTTGAAGCACCAGCAGGTCGTCCCGCCGCACGCGCACGCACCAGGAGGAGTTGATATGCGCCACCACGCCCCCGTCAAGCTCGAAGGTGGCGTAAGCGGCGTCTTCGGCCGTGCAATCGTACCACCGGCCGTTTTCGTCTCGCCGCCGCTTGATATGCGTCGCCCCCAGACAGCTCACCGCCTTCACCTCGGCCACGAGATTGTCCAGCACGTAACGCCAATGACATAGCATGTCGAGGATGATGCCGCCGCCGTCCTCCTTGCGGTAGTTCCAGGAGGGCCGCTGCGGCTCCACCGGATCGCCGGCGAACACCCAGTAGCCGAACTCGCCCCGCACGGAGAGGATCTCGCCGAAGAAGCCCGTCTCGCGGAGCATCTTGAGCTTCAGCAGGCCGGGCAGCCAAAGTTTGTCCTGGACGACACCGTGCTTGACGCCGGCTTGTTGCGCCAGCCGATAGAGCTCCAAGGCCGCCTCGGTCGAGTGGGCGCTCGGCTTCTCGCAGTAGATATGCTTGCCGGCCGAAATCGCGCGTTTCACCGCCTCGTAGCGCAATAAGGTACTTTGCGCGTCAAAGTATACCGTGTTAGCCGGATCGGCCAGCGCCTCCTCCAGGTCGGTCGTATACTTGTTGACGCCGCTCATCTCCGCCAGCCTCTCCAGCTTGGCCCGGTTCCGGCCGACCAGTACCGGATCGGGCAGAATGCTCTCGTCGGCGTTCAGCTTCAAACCGCCCTGACGGATGATCGCCACAATCGAGCGCATCAGGTGCTGATTCGTCCCCATGCGCCCGGTGACGCCGTTCATGATGATGCCGACTCGATGGACCTTCATGGCTTCCCTCTTCAATCGTTCTCCTGCGCGCTCCACTGCGGCCAGGCGCCCTCGGGCAGCGGCGGCGCCTCGATGCCCGCCCGGGGCAGCGTCCCGTCCAGCTCCTGCCGCCAGTGCGCCACATCCCCGGCCGGGCCATAACAGTAAAGCATCCGCAGCGGCGCCTCGCCCGTGTTGGTGAGCTGATGATAGACGCCCGGCGGGATGTAGACCGCCTGTCCGGCTCTAAGCTGACGGCGCTCCTCGCCCAGGCACATCTCGCCCTCGCCCTCGAGGACGAAATAAATCTCCTCCTGCTCCTGGTTGTGCCAAGGCACCTGTCCTCCGCGCGGCTCGAGCGTAACGTGCCCCATGGCGAAATGCTTGGCCTGAATCGGCGACAGCCCGCCCACCAGATGCTGCGTCCGCCGCCGCGCCGGGAAGCGCCGCCCTTCAATCTCTCCAAGATCCGCAATGATCATCGCCGTCGCTCCCTCAAATCCTCCAACCTAGCAGATCCGTAGCGTCACCCTGCTCGCTGGGCCGCTGCGATACAATCACCCTCACCTCGCATGCAGCGGCGCACCGGCTGGTTCTCCCAGATCGCCCCCGGCATCCTGCTCGCCGCCACAGGTGTCGGCGCGGGCGACATCCTTACCACGAGCCTGGCCGGCTCCGAAGTCGGACTCGTGCTCGTCTGGGCCGTCCTGGGCGGTGCGCTGCTCAAATTCACTCTGAGCGAGGGCGTCGCTCGCTGGCAGCTCGCCACCGGCCTCACGCTGCTTGAGGGCTGGGCTTTGCGCCTCGGCGCCTGGATCCGCTGGTTGTTCTTCAGCTACCTTCTGCTCTACAGCCTCTCCACCGGCAGCGCCCTGGCCAGCGCCTGCGGGGTAGCCGGTACGGGATTCTTCGTACTCGGCAATGCTCGCCTCTCGCGGATCATCTGGGGCGTGTTGCATTCGGTTGCGGGCTTGGTGCTCGCCTGGCGGGGAAGCTTCCGCCTGTTCGAAGTGACCATGGCCGCTCTGGCCGGCCTCATGTTCTTCGCCGTCGTCTTCACTGCCGTCGCCGTCGGCCCGGACTATCGCAGCCTGGCCGCGGGCCTGATTCCGACGGTGCCCGATACGGGCCCCACCTGGCTGTTGGCCGTTCTGGGCGGCGTGGGCGGAACGGTGACGCTTCTGTCCTACGGTTATTGGATTCGCGAGGAAGGACGGGCCGGCCTCGAAGCGGTTCGCACCTGCCGCCTGGATCTGGCACTGGGCAACGGCATGACCGCGGTGTTCGGCGTCGGGGCCCTCATCATCGGCTCCCGCCTTGAGCTCGAAGGCCAGGGCGCCGTGCTTGCCTCGCAACTGGCCGACCAGCTCGCCGAGGTCGTCGGAGCCTGGGGCCGCTGGGTCTTTTTGGCCGGCTTTTGGGGCGCCGTCTTCTCCAGCCTTCTCGGCGTCTGGCAAAGCATCCCCTACCTGTTTGCCGACTTCTACTACCTCAGCCGGTCGCAGAAACCCGCCGCTCTACGCAGTTCGCGCCCCTATCGCGCCTGGCTGATTCTGCTTGCAACCGTTCCGCTCCTCGGACTCCTCCGCCCGGTCCGCGAAATCCAGCTCGCCTATGGCGTTGTCGCCAGCCTGTTCATGCCCCTGCTCGCGTTGACGCTGCTCATTCTTAACAATCGCCGCGACTGGGTCGGCCGCGCCTTCGCGACCCCGCCGGCGGCGAACCTCGTCCTCGTTGTCGCCCTCGCGCTTTTCACCTACCTCGGCTACGTCGAACTGAAGGATCTCCTCGCCGCCCGTTCAGGCTAGTCCCAGCCGCTCGAGCAGCGCCGTCGGATCCGGATCCCGCCCCATGAACGAGCGGTAGAGCTCACCCGGATCGGCGCTGTCGCCTCGGGCCAGAATCTTCTCCCGGAATTCACGTCCTACCTGCGCGTTGAAGATTCCTTCGCGGCGGAAGCGCGTGAAGGCGTCGGCATCGAGCACCTCCGCCCATTTGTAGGAGTAATACCCGGCGGCGTAGCCGACCGGGTCGGCAAACAGATGGGTGAAGGAGGCGATCATGGCATGCTCCGCCGGCAGCGGCGTCGGCGAGAAGCGCTCGAGGATTTGGCGTGCGTAGGCCACAGGATCCGGGTCGTCCTCCGGCCGCCACTCGCGATGCAACGCCAGATCCACAAAACCGAAGCCGAGCTGGCGCATCTGGGCGGTTGCCGCCCGAAACGTTCTCGCCCGCCGCATCTTTGCAAACAGATCGTCGGGAATCGGGCGGCCCGTCTCCCAGTGACGGCCGATCAGCTCGAGTGCCTCCCGCTCCCAACACCAGTTCTCCAGTATCTGCGACGGCAGCTCGACGAAATCCCAGGCCACGTTCGTGCCGGCGAGCGAACGAAGCGGCACCCGGCTCAGCAGATGATGCAGCAGGTGGCCGAACTCATGGAAGATGGTCTCCACCTCCCGATGCGTAAGCAGCGCCGGTTTGCCGCCCGCCGGCGGGTTGAGATTCCCGCAGACGGCCGCCGCGTGCGGCGTAAACGTCCCGTCGCTCGGCCCGCCCGTGATAAAGGCATCCATCCACGCCCCGTCGCGCTTGTTCTCGCGCGGATACCAGTCGGCGTAGAACGCCCCGAGCAGAGTTCCGTCTTCGTCTTCGACCCGATAGTAACGTACCTGCGAGTCCCAGACCGGAGCTTCCGCTTCTATGATTCGCACCCCGAACAGGCGTCCCGCGATCTCGAACAGACCTGCCGCCACCCGCTCCAGCGGAAAGTAGGGCCGCAAATCCTCCTCGTCGAACTCGTAGCGCGCCTTGCGCAGTTTCTCGGCCCAATAGGCGACGTCCCACGGCTCAAGCGGCGCCGCGCCCGGACCCTCGACCTCGCGGCGAAAAGCTTCGAGCTCGGCCTTCTCGCGCTCAAAGGCTGCCTCGGTGCGCCGGCGGAGGTCTTCGAGGAACGCCTGCGCCCGCTCGCCCGTCTTGGCCATGCGGAGCTCGAGCGCGTAGTCGGCCCAATCCCGGTAGCCGAGCAGCCGCGCCTTCTCCTGCCTGAGCTCGAGAATCCGCCGGAGAACGCCGGTATTGTCGAACTCGCCGCCGGCGGCGCGCGTCACATGCGCCCGCCAGAGCCGCTCGCGCACCTGGCGGTCGTCGAGATAGGTCATCACCGCGTGGTAGCTCGGCGCCTGCAAGGTGAACCGCCAGCCGGCCAGACCCTTGCGCTCGGCGCTCTCTCGCGCCGTCACGCGCGCGCTCTCCGGCAACCCGCTGAGCCCGCCCTCGTCGAAGATCACCCATTCGAAGGCGTTGGTCGCATCCAGCGCGTTCTGCGCAAAGCGTGCGGCAAGCTGGGCCAGCTCGACTTCGATCGCCTGAAGACGGTCTTTGCCCGCTCGATCCAGCTCGGCGCCGTGCCGGCGAAACTCGGCCAACACTCGCTCCAGATACCTCCGCCTGACGCCTTCGAGCGCGGCGCCTTCGCCGGCCGCATAGGCCCGCACCGCCTGCCACAAACCGGCGTCAAGCAGGATCTGCGAGTAGTAGGCGCTCGCCTGCGGTTGCGCCTCATTGTAGGCCGCCCGCAACTCGGGATAGGTCGCCACCGATTCGAGATGGCGCGCCAGGCCGATGGCGTAATCGAGCCGCTCCGTCAACCGATCCAGCGCCTCCAGGGTGTTCGAGAAGGTCCGCGGCCCCTCGAGCTCCGCCACCCGCCGCTGTTCGGCCTGCGCCTCCTCAATCAGCCGGCGCACCGCGGGCACGACGTGCTCGGCGCGGATCCGGTCGAACGGGATGGGAAACTGGATGTCCAGAAGTGGGTTCGTGTCTCTCATTTCGCCCCGCCGAACCTCGCCACCAGCGATTGCGTCAGCTCGCGCGACCGCCGCGTAGCCGTCTCCACCGCCGAAATCAACATGGCGCGCAAACCGTGCCGCTCGAGCTCATGAATCGCCGAGATGGTCACCCCGCCCGGCGTGATCACGCGGTCTTTGAGGATCGCCGGGTGCAGCATCGTCTCGCGCACCAGCTTGGCCGCGCCAAGCACGGTTTGCTCGGCCAGGCGCGTCGAGATCTCGTGCGAGAGTCCCATCTTCAGCCCGCCGGCGATTAACGCCTCGATCACCATGTAGACGTAGGCCGGACCGCTGCCCGAAAGAGCCGTCACGGCGTCCATCAGCTCCTCGTCCACCGTGCAAACGACGCCGGTCGAGCGGAAGATGCTTTCGACGAACTTGCGCTGCTCGGTCGTGGCCGCCCCGTTCACCGCCAGCGCCGTCGCCCCCTCGCCCACCACGACGGCAATGTTCGGCATCGCGCGGAAGACCGGCATCGGCCGGCCGATCAGCCGTTCGAGCAACGCGATCGGGAAAGCGGCCGCCACCGAGATCAGAATCTGGTCCTCGCGGAGCACGTCCCGAATCTCGGCGATGACGTGCGGAACCGTCGGCGGCTTGACCGCAATGACGACGACCTCGGCCCATTCCGCCGCTTGCCGGTTGCCGCTCCGGCTGACCTCGATCATGTACTTGGCGGCGATCTCCTCGGCCCGAGCCGCCGAGGCGTCGGTGGCCCGCAGGTGTTCCGTGTCCGCCACGCCTGCCTTGAGGATCCCGCCGATGAGCGCGCCACCGATGTTTCCGGCCCCGAGGACCGCGATTCGTTTCATCAGCGCTATTGTAGCGGCCGAACTAGGCGCCCAGCCGAATCGCGCCGCGACGGATCAGGTGGTAGCAGGCCAGTCCCACCCCCATGCCCACGAGATACCCGTAGGGAACGGCGCCGGCGATCAGGCCCACCAGCGCCGCCGTGAGAAAATCGCTTCGGCTGGCGCCGAGATCCCGGACGAGGCCGACGAGCGTCAGCGCCTCAAACAGCAGCAGCACGCCCAGGATCGGCATGGGGAAAACGCCGATCACCTGCTGGAACCCCGGCCCGAAGAACAGGCCGAGCGCCACATACATCGCTCCGTAGATGATCACCGAACCGCCGGTGCGGCCGCCGAAGGCGTAGTGGCCGGCGATGCCGCCCGAGCCGTGGCAGGTCGGCACGCCGCCCAAAAACGGATTCACCAGGTTCATCGCCGAATACGTGAGCCCGATCTGCCGGGCCGTCACCCGGCGCTCCGGAAACAGATCTTCGACAATCTGCCGCGTCGCCAGAACCGAGTTGGCGATCGAGAGGGGAATCTGCGGAAGCGCCAGCACCAAGAAGCCCGTCCAGATCTCCTCGGGCGTAGGCCGGTAAATGTTCGGCAGGTAAAGCCCGACCTGGCCGAGGAGCGCCGATTTGTCGAGCTTGAACGCCAGCGCATAGGCTGCCCCGAGCGCGACCAGCACCACGGCGGACGGCACCCGCCGCCGGCCGATCAGCAGCAAAGCGACAGCGAAGCCCGCTCCTGCCAGCCACCACCCGGCGGGTCCGTCTCGCGGGATGTACTCCTTGAGCGCGATGCCCGCCAGTTGCAGCCCCAGCCCGAATTGGATGCCCCGAACCACGGCTTTCGGAACCTGGCGATTTAGCCACTCGAGCAGCCCGGTCGCCGAAAGCGCCAGCATCACGATGCCGATCGCCAGCCCGCCTCCGTACAGCACCCCGGGCGGCAGCTTCTGCGCGATCACCAGGGCGGCCATCGCTTTCAGCGGCTGGACCGGCATCGGCATCCGGTAGCGCAGCGCCGTCGCGATCTGCATCAACCCGAAGACAACGAGAACGCTCGAGGCGTCGAGCCCGGCGGCCAGGATCATTCCGACCAGCAGCGGAAGGTCCGTGCCCAGATCGCCGAAGGCCCCCGACCACTCCCCGCGATCGAATCGTATTTTCAAACCGTCAGCGTAAGACCCGGGCAGCCCCCCGAGCAACTGAAGAGAAGGTCGCCGGCCCGCCTCAGGCTCCTCCGAACGCCGCGATCGGATTCTCCCACAGCAGCCGCCGGCGCCAGGACGGCTCAAGGCGAGGAAGAAAGTCGGTGTAGATGTACGTGTATCCTCGGAAAGCGCCTCCCCCGGGCTCGCCGACGTGATACCAGCCGGCATCCTGGGAGATCAGCACCCGGCCGAGCAAGCCCGCGCCCGCCATGTGTCTGACGCAAGCCAGGTGCCACTCCGCCGTCCTCTCGCTGATGCCGTCGAACTCCACCCAGGCGCCGGCGCGTGCGACGCGCTCGTGAATCGCGTGATCGCGCTCATTCTGCGCGTGCACCCAGACGAACTTCTCCACCGGAAGACCCTCCCCGGCGACGATTTCGAGCTGCTCGAGGGCCGCCGCGCCGTCGCCGGTGTGGGATGCGATCGTCAACCCGGTGGCGCGGCCGGCGAGAGCCGCCGCACGCACCAGCTTGCGGTCCAGCTCATCGAGCGGCCCTTTGTTGACGCCCGTTTTGATGAAGCGCGGCTGCACGCCGTCGACCCCCTGCTCGTACTCGGCAATCCAGCGCCGGGCCAGCTCCTCGGCCGTCTCGCGCCGCGCGTAGGGGGGCAGGAACTTGTGGTTCGCGGCGCCGTACAGGCCGGTGTTGGTCCAGATCTCGACGCCGGTCGCCTCCTCGAGCCTCCGGCACAGCCGCGCGTCGCGCCCCAGATAGTTCGGGGTGCATTCGAGCAATCGCACGCACCCCAGCTGGCGCACCTCTTCGAGCTTCGGCCGGGCCACCCGGAAGACCTCCTCCGGATCGTACCTTCCCGGCCGGATCTGCTCCGCCCCGATGAAGTCCACCAGGATGTGCTCGTGCACGAGGATGCTTTTCTCCTTCGCGAAGAGACGCCCGGCCAGGCCCGCGAGGAGTTCGCGCCGCCGCATTTTACCAGTCCAGCACCGCCCCGTCCGGAGCGTAAACCGCTGAAAGCAGCGGCTCCTGCACGAACGGATGCCGCGCCGCCTCCCGCTCGTTCACTTCGACGCCCAGACCCGGCCGCTCGGCGGGCAGCCAGTAGCCGTTCTCCGTACGCAGAGAGCTCTCCACCACGTCCCAGCGCCACGGCACATCCGTCAGCATGTCCTCCTGGATCAGGAAATTCGGCGTCGCCAGAGCAAAGTGCAGCGCCGCGGCGTTCGCCACCGGCCCCAGCGGATTGTGCGGCGCCACGCCGACATAGTAGGCTTCGGCCATCGCGGCGATCTTCTTGGCCTCGAGCAGGCCGCCGCAATGGCAGAGGTCGGGCTGGATGACGTGCGCAGCCCGCTTCTCGAGCACCTCACGAAACTGGTGGCGCGTCACCAGCCGCTCGCCGGTGGCGATCGGCACCCTTACCGCCGCGCGCACTTCGGCGAGCGCGTCGATGTTTTCCGGCGGCACCGGCTCCTCGCAAAAGTATGGGCGCAGGTCGGCGATCGCGTTGATGTAGTCGATCGCCACCGCCGGCCACGTTCGCCCGTGAAAGTCGATCATGATGTCGACCTCGTCGCCGACGGCCTGGCGGAGCCGTTCCATGAGCTGCCGGAGTTTCTTGGCATAGGGCGGGCCCATCAGCGGCTCGGAGACGGGGACGAAGACCACCTTGACGGCCGTATAGCCCCGTTCGATGACCTCGAGCGCAAGCTCGACCACCGGCTCCGGGTCGAAGCTCTGATAGACGGCCTGCATCTGGCCGCCGCCGAGGTGCGTGTACATCCGGACCTTGTCCCGCACGGCGCCGCCGAGGAGCTTGTAGACGGGCACCCCCATCAGCTTGCCCGTAATGTCCCAGCAGGCCTGCTCGATGCCGGAGATCGCCGACATGCCAATGACGCCCGGCCGGAAAAACGGCTGCCGGTACAGCTTCTGATAAATGTGCTCGATGCGCGTGGGATCCTCTCCGATGACGAACGGGCGCAGATCCTCGACGGCGCCCACCACGGCGCGCGTCTTCCACTCCGTGGAAGCCTCGCCCCAGCCGTTGAGCCCGTCCGTATCGGTCTCGACCTTGACGAACACCCAGTTGCGCATCTGAGCGTTCACCACCACCGTACGAATGTCCGTGATCCTCATAACACGTCTCTCAGGAGAAGAAGACTCGCTCCGCCGTACGCCTGAGCAGCCACTCCCGCTCGGCCTCGGTGGCGCGCAGCCGGT
>Ga0197142_1003020_pt1 | contig 14357 bp, 12 predicted proteins | sample GBS60_MetaG_FD_148614 | JGI IMG/M metagenome (GOLD analysis project Ga0197142, IMG submission 148614) | Sediment microbial communities from Great Boiling Springs, Gerlach, Nevada, United States - GBS 60_MetaG | ecosystem: Environmental > Aquatic > Thermal springs > Hot (42-90C) > Sediment... | reverse complement strand
GCAGCACTCCTTTGGGAATGCGCGCGCCGACCTGGATGAACTTCTGGGGCTCCTTGAGGAACTCCACCACCTCCCGCAGTTCCTCCTTCGCCTCGTCCACCCCGGCGACGTCGTCAAAGGTCACCGACGGCTTGTCGCTGGTGTAGAGCCGGGCCCGACTCTTGCCGAAGGAGAGGGCCTGGTTGTTGACGCCCTGGAACTGCCGCAGGAAGAAGAAGGCCGCGATCAGGAAAATGATCATCACCAGGATGGTCCCGCCAGTGCTGAAGAGCGTGGTCCAGTCTGGCGTCTCGGCGACTTCTACCTGCACCTGAGAGAGTTTCTCTTCGGAGACGCCCAGGGCCTTTAACTGCTCGGCAAGGGTGGAACCTGTCTCTTTCAGCGAACGGAGTTGCTGCCCGGTCTCCAGATGCACTTCCAGCCGATTCCCGGTGACCGTGATGCGCGAAACTCGCCCGGCCTGCACCTCCGCCGCTACCCGGCTGATGGGCACCAGGTCCGGTATGGGGGAACGGTGGAGGAGGTTGTAGGTCAGGAAGAAGACCGCCGCCAGCAACAACAAAGTGATGAATGTACTGCCCCGAAACCGCGAATTCACGTTAACCTCCCATTCAGACGACTCCTGTCAGGGTTATTATACCGCAAATCCCGCAGATTACCAGCAGGCTGGAGCGATGTCCGACTTGCGCTATTTGCCGAAATGAGGCATAAATAGGGAGCACGCTATCGGGACCGCTGACGGGATGGAGATGACCGTTTGGGGCAAGATGAGCATCTTTGACCAAAAGGAAACAGGATGAACGAAAGGCTGGTCCAATGGACATTGCTCCGGGAATGGCACTATCTCCAGGAGTGCCTTCAATTCCCCCTGATGAGGCGATATGTAGAGCAAATCCCCACCGAGTACGGAACGCCGGATTTCGTGTTGTTGAGCAGGGACTCTGCCGCTCTCTATGTCGTGGAACTGGAAACCGCCATTGAGTCCCGGCACAAACTGGAGTTTGTAGAGGACCAGTTACGGCGATATAGCCAAATTCGGTTCCCGCTTCCCGCCACTCTCGTTTTGCTCTATGCTGAAGACGTCACACCTCCCGGCCGGAGACAGTCACTGGCGGAAATCTGCCAGAGGATTGGGGTTGCGTCCAGGACTTACTCCCTTTGCGAAGTTCAACATTTGTATCAGCATCTTGTCGCTGAATTGACCCGGTTGGTTGGTATTCCTTTGGGCCCGACCTGCGCGATGGATGTCTGTTACCTCCGTTGGATGAACGACCTGATCAGGCCCTTCGTGGACCAAAAGAAAAGCGCCTTACCTCTCTCCCTGTTTCACAATCAGGACGGAACAGGTCGCTTCCGAAGCCGAACGACGTACAATGTCCGCAAGCGATTATGCCAGGACTTTGAACTCCTGACAGAGCAAGGAGGCTCTCTGGTTTTGACCGACTACGGCGAGCGATTTGCCGAAGCGATGATACCGGACATTCTGATCGGGGTTGCACAAATTCCGCCGTTGAGTCTTGAACAGAAACGCATCCTGTTAGAAGTACTGACCAACGGACGAGTCACCCCGTGCAAAGCGAACATCTACTATTTCCTGCGCTTCGTCTATCTCACAGAAGGGATGTGGATCCCCCACTCCAGCGCCCCTGAGCCAGAATCCTCACAAGATTCAGCCTACGGTTACTGGCAACTGGCGACGGCCCTCTTCGGGAAGCGCTACGCCTGGCGGACGATCACCGATTTCCTTGCCTTTACCTGCAATCAATGCGAGGAACTCGGGCTGGTGGAACGCGTCAAACTCCGGGGAGACTCGGACCGGGCCATTCTCACTCCACTGGGCTCCAGGGTGTTGGGGTTGATAGAGATTGACCTGCATCTGAAGCGAGAACGGATCCACATTCCTCTTCAGGCAGGCTAACATAGAGGTGGATCAATGACCAAACTTCGCCTCACCCGTGACGAACGGGCCCAACTGGTGGCGTTTCTGCAAGACCTGGTGCGCATCCCCAGCCCCTCCACCCAGGAGGAGCCGCTGGCCCGGCGGGTGCTTCAGGAGATGGAGCATCTGGGCCTGCGGAACATCCGGACGGACCGCATCGGCAACGTCATCGGCTGGGTGGGCCGGGAAGAGGGCCCCATTCTGATGCTCAACGGCCACATGGATACGGTGACCCTCAGCAATCCCGCCGCCTGGCGCCACGACCCCTTCGCCGCCACTATAGAGGGCCGACGGCTCTACGGCCTGGGTGCCTGCGATATGAAGGGCGGTCTGGCGGCCATGCTCTACGGCGCCTACCTTCTGCGCCGCACCAACCTGCCCGCCCGCGGACGGGTCGTCGTGGCCTGCGTCGTCCAGGAGGAGCCCTGCGAGGGGCTGGCCAGCCGGGTGCTTGTAGAAGAAGAGGGTGTCCGGCCCGACTGGGTGCTGGTCGCCGAGCCGACCGACATGGCTATCTCCCGGGGCCAGCGAGGGCGGATGGAACTGGAGATCACCGTCCACGGACGGGCCGCCCACGCCTCCCGCCCCGACCTGGGAGAGAACGCCATCTACGCGGCCGCGCGCCTCATCTTTGGCCTGGAACTCCTGGCCGGACAACTGGGCGACGACCCGTTCCTGGGCCCGGGCACCCTGGCGGTTACCGAAATTCGCAGCCACGCCAGCAGCCGCAACGCCATCCCCGACCGCTGCGACCTGGTGGTGGACCGCCGCCTGACCCTGGGGGAGACCGAGGCGATGGCCCTGGCGGAAATCCAGCGGGTCATCGCCCGGGAGTCCGTCCGCGCCGACATCCAGGTGGCGGAATTCTCCGCCACCAGTTACACCGGCTACCCCGGACACATCCGCAAAGTCTACCCGTCCTGGGTCATTGAGGAGACCCATCCGCTGGTGGCCGCGCTGGTCCGGGCCGCACGTGCCCGCCTGGGACGCCGCCCCTCCATCGGCCACTGGGCCTTCTCCACCGAGGGCGCCTACACCGCCGGCATCGCCGGTATCCCCACCGTGGGCTTTGGCCCCGGCGACCCCGACCGGGCCCATACTGCCGACGAATGGGTGGACATAGACGATGTCTGCACGGCGGCGGAGGTCTATGCCCAACTGGCCGTGGAACTGCTGGGAGGGTGAGAGACACGAAAGGCGCGAAAGGCACGAAAGACGCGAAAGACACGAAAGACACGAAAGGCGCGAAATGGCGGAAATTTTGGTGGTGGCGACTGAGGTGGCGCAGGCGTTGAGGGAAGGGGCTCCGGTGGTGGCGCTGGAATCGGCCCTCATCACCCACGGCCTCCCCAGGCCCCTCAACCTGGACGTGGCGCGAGAGATGGAGGAGACGGTCCGGCAGGAGGGGGCCGTCCCCGCTACCATCGCGGTGCTGGAGGGCCGCCCGTGCGTCGGGCTGAGCCGGGAACAGATGGAGCGTCTGGCCGCCGAACTCGCGCCGGTCAAAATCAGCCTGCGGGACCTGCCCGCCGCTGTGGCCCGGAAGGCCACCGGCGGGACCACCGTTGCGGCGACGATGCATCTGGCCCACCGGGCCGGCCTGCGGGTCTTCGCCACCGGCGGCATCGGCGGCGTCCACCGGAGCCACCCGGAGGACGTCTCCGCCGACCTGCCGGCCCTGGCCTCCATCCCGATGGTCGTCGTCTGCGCGGGGGCCAAGTCCATCCTGGACCTCCCCCGCACGCTGGAGATGCTGGAGACGCTGGGGGTGCCGGTGGTGGGCTACGGGACGGACACCCTCCCGGCCTTCACCAGTCCCACCTCCGGTCTGCCGCTCCCCCTGCGCGCCGACTCCCCGGAAGAGGTCGCCGCAATGGCCCGGGCGCGGGATGCCCTGGGCCTGCACGCGGCGCTCCTGGTGACGGTCCCCGTACCCGCAGAGGACGGCATCCCCTGGGAGGAGGCCCGGTCGGAGATAGAGACGGCCGTGGCGGACGCGGAGGCGCAGGGGATTCGCGGGCCCGCGCTGACCCCGTACCTGCTGGCCCGTCTGGCCTGGCAGACCGACGGCCGCTCCCTGCAGGCCAACCGGGCCCTGTTGCTCCAGAACGCTCGCCTGGCCGCCCGCATTGCCTCAGCACTCACCGGTATCCGGGAAACGGGACACGGGTGAACACAGATGGGCGTCAGAATAACCAGAACATTCGTGGGGACAGATTGCTTCGGCAGTTACCGCCGCCTCGCAATGACAGAGGCAGGGGGGGTCCCAATTTCGCGACCTGTGCAATTATCTGCTCTTCTGAATTGCGACCCGTGCGGTTGGATAGAATTCACCGCAAAGAACGCTTCTATCGTTCTTTGCGTTCTTTGCGCCCTTTGCGGTTTTCCAATTGCACAGGTGGCAATTTCGTCGGGCTGGGCTGTCGCCCTTTCCGCCTGAGCGTAAACGGCCAGGCTCAGGCAAAGACGAGGCGTTAATACCGATTGCGTTTGTTTCGGTCAGCGCCCATCGCCCGGACGTGAACGTCCGGGCTCATCCTGCAAAGCCCTTCGGGCTGTTTTTAGCCCCCGAAGGGGGCTTTGCTGATTGAGCCCGACGGCCACGCCGCGAGCGGCTCGCCGCGTGGCGGTTTACCGTCGGGCGAAGTGGCCGTAACAAACACAGTTGGTATAAAGTGCCCCTCTTCGCCCTGGCCACCCGTGTTTCTGAAAGGCTACCGAAGGGAGAGGGCGTTTCCAGCGCCCTGCACAACCTCAGCCAGGCCGTTTACGGCCTGGCCCACCGGGCCCCGACGATTTTGGGACACCCCCGAGGCAGGGGATTCATTTGACAAATTGGTTGGAGAGAGTATAATATTAATGTTTCCCCCTCATCCTCAACGAAAGGAGAACGCCATGTCCGAGGTAGGATACGGAGAGGTCACGCAGGATGATAAACTTTGGGCCCTTCTCTCATGGCTCATCTGGCCTGTTGCACTGATCGCCCTTCTGATGGAAGACAAAAAATCTCGCCCCTTCATCCGCTATAACGCCGTCCAGTCCCTGGCGCTGGCCGTGGTTAGCTGGGTACTCTCCGGCGTCCTCAGCTTCATCGTCATCGGCTGTGTCATTGGCGTCGCCTGGCTGGTCTATGTGATCATCCTGGCGATCCAGTCCTACCAGGGTCAGTGGGTCACCATCCCCTTCCTGACCGACTTCTGCAAGAAGCAGGGCTGGATTTAAATCTGGCCCCATGATGTAGCAGAAAGCGGTGCCAGGCACTGTAATATAATACCGATTGCGTTTGTTTCGGTCAGCGCCCATCGCCCGGACGTGAACGTCCGGGCTCATGATGCGAAGCCCTTGGGGCTGTTTTTAGCCCTCGAAGAGGGCTTTGCTGATTGAGCCCGACGGCCACGCCGCGAGCGGCTCGCCGCGTGGCGGTTTACCCTCGGGCAAAGTGGCCGTAACAAACACGGTTAGTATAAGAGTGCCTGGCACTTGACTTCGGTGATGCGCGCCTCCTGGCTGACCCGTTTCCTGTTCCCCGTCGGCGTGCTGGCGGCGATGACGCTTTTTGTCGCTCGCCTGCCACCCATTCCCCTGGAACAGATTTTCCCGACGGTCACCCCTTCGCCGACGGCCATATTGCTGCCTACTCCCCCACCATTACCCACTCCCACCCCTATGCCGACGTCAACACCTATGCCGACGCCAACACCCACGCCCACCCCGACGCCTACCCCGACCCCCGGTCCTCTGCCGGATTTTGCCGAGGTCCCCATTCTGATGTATCATTATGTAGAGGACCTGCCGCCCAACGCGGACCGCATCCGGCGGGACCTGACCGTCCGCCCCGACATGTTTGAGGCTCAGTTGCAGTACCTGGCTGAGGCCGGATACCACACTGTCACCCTGGCTGACCTGTACCTTTACCTGACGGAGGGGCGACCTCTGCCGGAGAAACCCGTCATCCTGACCTTTGACGACGGCTACCGGGATGCCTATACGGTTGTCTTCCCCCTGCTTCAGAAGTACGGATTCATAGGGACGTTCTTCGTCCTGGCGACGCCTGCCCACTACGGAAGCCCGCAGTATCTGGACTGGGGGATGATGAAAGAGATGGCCGACGCCGGGATGGAGATTCAGGGGCATGGACGGGACCATGTGGACCTGCGCGGTAAGTCCTATGAGTTCCTGGTCTACCAGATTCTGGGAATCAAAGAGGCCGTGGAGTACCACACTGGCCACCCGGTGCGGTTCTTCTGCTACCCGTCCGGTCAGTATGACGCCGATGTGATTGCTGTAGTCCGCTCTGCCGGATACTGGGGCGCGGTGACGACCGAGTACGGCCGTATCCACACCCGCGAGAGCCTCTACACCCTCCACCGTATCCGCATTCGCGGCTCCGACACCATGGAGAGTTTTATTGCGAAATTAGAGGACGGGTAGCGCGGGAGGGGATTTGAGGAGCAGTCACTCTGACCGAGAAAGGAGAAATCGCCATGGATACGACCATTGATGAAATCATCGCCCGGGAGATTCTGGATTCCCGGGGGAACCCCACGATTGAGGTGGAAGTGGTGCTGGCGGACGGCTCGTGGGGGCGCGCCGCCGTCCCCTCCGGAGCGTCTACCGGCGCCCATGAGGCCCTGGAACTGCGGGACGAAGACCCCCAGCGCTACGGCGGCAAGGGGGTCCTCAAGGCCGTCCAGAACGTCAACGACCTGATCGCCGATGAACTCTTCGGCTGGGACGCCACCGACCAGTTGGGGATTGACGCGCATCTGCTGGAACTGGATGGCACCCCCAATAAAGAGCGGCTGGGTGCCAACGCCATCCTGGGCGTCTCGCTGGCGGTGGCCCACGCGGCCGCCAACGCCCTGCGCATGCCCCTCTACCGCTACATCGGCGGCGTCTACGCCCATGTCCTCCCGGTGCCGCTGATGAACATCCTCAACGGCGGAAAGCACGCGGTGGACGGCCCCGACCTGCAGGAGTTCATGATTGCCCCTGTCGGCGCGCCGACCTTCACCGAGGCGCTGCGGTGGGGGAGCGAGGTCTACCACGCCCTCAAGGCCGTCCTCAAAAAGCGCGGCTACTCCACCGGCGTCGGCGACGAGGGCGGGTTCGCTCCCAGCCTGAAGACCAACGAGGAGGCCATAGAGGTCATCCTGGAGGCGGTCGGGAAGGCCGGATACCGGCCTGGCGAGCAGATTTTCATCGCCCTGGACCCCGCCGCCAGCGAGTTCTACGAAGACGGCCGCTACGTCCTGAAGAAAGAGGGCCGCACGCTGACCGGTGCCGAGATGGTGGACTTCTACGCTGCATGGGTGGAGAAGTACCCCATCATCAGCATTGAGGACGGCCTGGCGGAGGACGACTGGGAGAGTTGGGCGCTGATGACGCAGCGCCTGGGCGACCGCATCCAGATTGTCGGCGACGACCTGCTGGTGACCAACGTGGAGCGCATCCGGCGGGCCATCCGGGAGCGGTCCTGCACGGCCCTGCTCTGCAAGGTCAACCAGATCGGCACCCTCACCGAGGCCATCGCCGCCGTCCAGATGGCCCAGCGGGCTGGCTGGGGCGTGATTGTCTCCCACCGCTCCGGCGAGACCGAAGACGCCACCATCGCCGACCTGGCCGTGGCGCTGAACGTTGGCCAGATCAAGACCGGCGCACCCTGCCGCTCCGAACGGATCGCCAAGTACAACCAGTTGCTCCGGATTGAGGAGGAACTGGGTGAGCAGGCCCGCTACGCCGGGATGGGGGCGTTCGCCCACGTCCCGCGCTGGCGCTAACGCGCGGCTTTGGGGGCGGTCTGACCGTTGACTGCCGGAAATACCCGCATCATCGTAATGACCTACCCGCTGTCATTGCGAGCCCTCGGCCCCGAAGGGCCTCGGCCCGAGGGGGCGGCGTAGCCGCCGAAGCAATCTCCTCCCTGGCCTGGAGATTGCTTCGCCGCCCCTGGCGGCTCGCCTCGGCGCGAGCGCCTTCGGCGCGTGGCGCAATGACATGGCCGGGTAGGTAGTTGCGCATCATCGCCATCCGGGGCCAGCGGAACTAACGTGGCGCAGGCTGTCAGCCTGCGCACAGGCCTGGCGGCCTGCGCTACATTACAGGGCGTGCCCGGCACGCCCTCCAGACTACGAAGGGAGTCCCATGAAACGGCCGAATCTCTGGATATGCGGATTTGTGGCCCTGATGCTGGCCGTCGGATTGGGCTGTAACCTGACCGCGCCCTTCCTCTCCCCGACACCTGAGGTCACCGCCACTCCCCCTCCAACACCGACGGTGCCGGTGCCAGGGATGACCCCTCTGGAATACCCCGTCGGCGGCTACGACCTGGCCTACCCCGCCGGGTGGGTCGCCGCCCTCCGGCAGGGCGCCGTCATCCTCTCCCCCTCTCAGGACGTTGCCGACACGATGGACTGGACCTCCGGCGCGCTGATGATTGTGCTCTCCGGCCGCCCGGAGGATGTCTTTGCCACCACCCCGGAAGAAGAACAGACGGCTGCTGCCCTGCTGGAAACCACCCTGGAAGGCTTCCGCTCCCAGGAGGACGCCGAGGTCGGAGAGGTGGAGACCCGCCGCTTCGCCCGCCAGGAGGGCGTCGGCGTCCCTCTGGGGTGGACGGAGATAGGCGTCTCTCTGAAGGGCTATCTGGCCGCCTACGTGGATAAGGAAGTCGTCGCCCTGATGCTGGCCGCATCCCCGGCGGACCAGTGGGAGGCGGTCTGGCCGCAGGTGGATGCCATCCTGGCCAGCGCCGTCTTCTACGCCCCCCACGAGACAACGCCGGAGAAGCGGGGTGACCTCCAGCGGGATGTCCCCGTGGAGGCCGCGCTGAAAATCGGCGGGGTGGATGAGTGGACATACTGCTCTCCGGGCGATGAATACGTGACCATTGACGTGGCCGCGCGAGGGGGTTGGGACCCCTTCCTGGAGGTCCTGGACCCGGCTGGGGACTCCATCGCCTCGGATGACGACAGCGGCGGCGAGTTCAATCCCCGCATCTTCGGCCTGCATCTGACCGGGCCCGGCTGCTATGCCCTCCGCGTCTCCGCCTACGAGGGCTACGGCGCCTACGAAATCGCCCTCCGGACCAGCGAACCGCCCGGCGGCGGCACCATCTCCTACGGCAAGACCGTGGAGAGCAACCTGGCCCTGGGCGAACAGGAGAACTGGACCTTTGAGGGCCAGGCCGGAGACGGCGTCCGCATCTCTATGGTCGGGTCGGGCGAACTGACCGACACGTACCTGGAACTCTTCGGCCCCGACGACATTCTCCTGGTCAGCGACGACGAGAGCGGAGAAGGGGGGTCCGCCCTGATCGCGGGCTACCTGCTCCCCCGGACCGGCACCTACCGTATTGTCGCCCAGTCCTACGCGGGGGAGTCCGGCCCCTACACGCTGAGCCTGGAGCAGGTGACGGTCACCGTTCAGTCCATCGCCTACGGCGAGACCCTCTCCGGCACGCTCACGGCGGATTTCCCCTACGGCTACTGGACCTTTGGGGGCACGGAAGGGGACCCGGTGACCATCTCTATGGTCGGCGCGGGCGGGATGGACACCTACCTGGAACTCTACGGTCCGGACGGCACGATGCTGATCGCCGATGACGACAGCGGCGGGAACTACGCGGCCCTCATCGCCGACTATGTGCTCCCCCAGACCGGTGTCTACCGCATCGTCGGTCGGTCCCTGAGCGTTCACGGCCCGTATACCCTGAGCCTGAAAAAGAAGTAAAAACCACGAAGGACACGAAGGGATAGGTGTCGGCGCAGGCCGACATGGGGCGCGAAGTGCCCAAAGAGGGCAATTTCCATCGGCTTGAGGATTCAGCACCCATGCGCACCAAAATGGTCTGCACCCTGGGGCCGGCCTCGCGGGACCCGGAGGTCATCCGGGGGCTCCTGCGGGCCGGGATGAACGTCGCCCGCATCAACTTCTCCCACGGCGACCTGGAGACCCACGCCCGCACCATCGCCACCGCGCGGCAGGTGGCCCGGGAGGAGGGCCGCCTGCTGGCCATCATGGCCGACCTGCAGGGGCCCAAGTTGCGGCTGGGGGAACTGCCCGCCGACGGCATCGTCCTGCGGGCGGGGGAGGAGGTCATCCTCTCTCCGGCCCCCTTCGCGCCGGGCCGCCTGCCGGTGCCCCATCCGGAGGTCCTGGCCGACCTGCGGGAGGGCCAGCGGGTCCTCCTGGACGACGGCCAACTGGAACTGCGGGTGGAGAGGGCCGACGGCGAAACGGCCCGCTGCCGGGTCGTCTTTGGCGGACGGCTGACCTCCCACAAGGGCCTGAACCTCCCCGGCGCCACCCTGCGCATCTCCGCGCTGACGGAGAAGGACCGCCGGGATGCCCGCTTCGCGGTGGAACACGGCGTGGACCTGATCGCCCTCTCCTTCGTCCGTTCCGCGCAGGACGTGCTGGACCTGCGGGGACTGCTGACGGAGTGGGGCGCGGGTGACCTGTCCATCGTCGTCAAAATAGAGAAAGCGGAGGCGGTGGAGGCGTTTGACGCCATCCTGGAGGTCGCCGACGCGGTAATGGTGGCCCGCGGCGACCTGGGGGTGGAAACGTCGGCCGAAGAGGTGCCGTTCCACCAGAAACGGATCATCCGCGCCTGCAACCGGGCGGGCAAGCCCGTCATCACTGCCACCCAGATGCTCCAGACGATGATAGAGAACCCCACGCCCACCCGCGCTGAGGCGTCCGACGTGGCGAACGCTGTTCTGGACGGGACCGACGCGGTGATGCTCTCCGGCGAGACGGCGGTCGGGGCCTACCCGGTGGAGGCGGCGCGGACGATGGCCCGCATCTGCGCCAGCGCCGAGGCCCACCTCTCCCCGGAGCGCTTCCTGTACGAACTGGAATGCCCCCGGGGGTCGGTCACCGGGGCCATCAGCCGGGCGACGGTGGAGATTGCCGCCGAGGTCGGCGCCCGGGCCATCCTCACCGCCACCATGTCCGGCACCACGGCCCGGATGGTCGCCCGCTACCGCCCGCCGGTGCCCGTCATCGCCGCCACCCCCAACCCCCGCACCCTGATGCGGCTGGCACTGGTCTGGGGGGTGACGCCTGTGCTGGTGGCGCCGTTCACCACCACCGATGAGATGGTCGCCCGGATGGTCCAGGCGGCCCTTCAGACGGGACTGGTCCGGGAGGGGGACCGGGTGGTGCTGACCGCGGGCGTCCCCTTCGGCGGCGAGGGCCGCACCAACATGCTGCAGGTCCACACGGTGGGGGAGTAGGTCAGATGGAGCGACTGGAAGCCATCGGCGAGGAGATTCGGGCCGACCTCTCCGCCCGCGACGCGGCGCGGGATGAGGCCCTCCGCCGTTCCCGCGAACTGGTCCGCCTCTGCGCCACCGCCATCCGCGCCGTCCACCGGGAGGAGTGGGACGCCGCCGGGCAGTGGCTGGCCCAGGCCCGCGATGTCGCTGCCGGGATGGTGGACGCGGTGGCGGCGTACCCGGACCTCCTCTACGCTGGCTACGTCCAGGACGGGCTGAAGGAACTGACGGAGGCCCATCTGGTGCTGGCGATGGTGACCGGCGCGCCGCTCCCGGAGCCTGCCGCGCTGGGGGTCTCCTCCGCCGTCTACCTCAACGGTCTCTGCGAGGCGGCCTCCGAACTGCGGCGGCGGTGCCTGGACCTGCTGCGGCAGGACCGACGGGAGGAGGCGGAACGACTGCTCTCGGTGATGGAGGCCGTCTACGACCTGCTGATGACCTACGATTTCCCCGATGTGGTGACTGGCGGCCTGCGCCACCGGGTGGACCAGTTGCGGGGGGTGCTGGAGCGGACGCGCGGGGACGTGACCCAGGCCCTCCTGCAGGGCCGACTGCTGGCCGCATTGACTCGTTGACGTGCCAGGCGCTGCAAATACCTCCTGCTCGGTTTGCAGATAACGTAGCGCAGGCTTTTTGCAACTTGACAAATTATTCCGACAATCCGTTACCCTGTCTCTGGGCAGGGGTTCCCGGGCCGCAGCCCTCACCCCACCCCCTGCCCCCTCCCCTCTCCCGCTCGCCTTCGGCGGCGGGCGAGGGGAGGGGGGTGGAAAGAGGGGTTTTGCGGCGGGCGGCGAAGCCGCCCGCCGCAAAACCCTCTCTTCAATCCCCCCTCTCCCCCGGCCGCAAGGCCAGGGGGAGAGGGGGGACAAAGGGGGGTGAGGGGGTTAAAACATCTCTTCGGCTATTGTCGGAACAATTTGTTAAAGCGCAATGAGCCTGCACGCAGGCCCGGCGGCCTGCGCTACCTGAGGACAATGAAAGAGACAGCGGACCGCATCATCCGGGCCAGTGAGATCGGGCAGTACATCTTCTGCGCCCGCGCCTGGTGGCTGGGAGCGGTGGAGGGAGTGCCCTCCGCCCACCGGGAGGAGATGGACGCCGGGGAGAGCGCGCACCGCCAGCACGGACGGCGGGTGCGCGCGGCGGTCATCCTCTCCCGCCTGGCCTGGGCACTGCTGGCGCTGGCCCTTTTCCTGACGGTTCTGGCCCTCCTGGGGCGGTGATGGTCGCGCTGATTCTCCTCCTGCTCCTGGTCGGGGCGGTTCTCCTCTGGCTGGCCCGGCGTCTGCGGGCCCGCTCCGGACTGCCCGCTGGACGGGTGGTCGCCGCCGACGTGGGGCCCTGGCGGCGGCTGGACCGCCCCCTCTTCTCCCGCCGCCACGGGCTGACCGGTCGCCCGGACTACGTCGTGGCCGACGGCGCGGACCTGATCCCGGTGGAGGTCAAATCCGCCCGCGCGCCGGCCCGCCCGCACGCCTCCCACGTCCTCCAACTGGCCGCCTACTGCCTCTTGGTCGCCGAGACCTCCGGCCGACGCCCGCCCTACGGCATCCTCCGCTACGCCGACCGCACGTTCCAGATTCCGTACACGCAGGAACTGGAGGAGCGATTGCTGGAAGTCCTGGAGGCGATGCGGGAGGACCTGGCGGCAGGGGACGCGCCGCGCCGTCACCAGGACCCGCGCCGCTGCGCGGCGTGCGGGTACCGGGAGGTCTGCGAGGAGGCCCTGTAGGGGACAACTCAGGGCTTATCAATGGTCTGATGACATGCTCGTAGTGAGCCACGAAGCGCAGCGGAGTGGCGTCAAAAAGGCCCAAAACGGCACTCCGCTGGCGCTTCGTGCCGGACTACAAACGCGCGGGATTGGAGCGTTGATAAACCCTGGGGACAGGGACGGCGGTTGTCCTACCTCAGAGGGTTCGCCACCAGGCGACGATGCGGGGGCCGACGGGCCGGAATCCGAACCATTCGTAGAGGCGCCGGGAGGAGCGGTTGTCCTCCTGGGTGTTCAGCGTCACCTCTTCCACCCCCTTCTCCCAGAGCCGCGTCAACACCGTCCGGAGCAGAAAACCACCCACTCCCTGCCGCTGGAACGGCGGCGCCACGGCCAGACGACCGATGTGAGCGCCGTGATCGGCCGGGCGGGCCTCCACGTAGCCGATGAGGAGACCGTCCCGCTCCGCCACCAGGAAGCAGGCCGCCTCCCGCCGGATTCGCTCCAGCGTGGCCGCGCTGAACCACCACGGGGGTGGGAAGGCATGGTGGTCCAGGTCCGCCAGCGCGGGGATGTCCTCCGCCGTGGCCGGGCGGACGGAGCAGGGAAGGCCCGGCGGCGCCGGCGGCAGGCGCCGGTCATCCTTCACCAGCGAGACCAGACGGGTGAGGGGGTGGAAGTCCCGGGCGCGCAGGGCCTCCCCCAGCCAGCCCCCCACGTCGGTCCAGGCCAGCATGCGGGCGTTCAGCGCCCGCAGCGGGGGCCGCAGGCGGGGGAGGGTGGCGTCCAGCCAGAGGCCGGCGGGGATTTCGGGGACCAGCGCGCCGAGCCGGACCCAGGCCACGGGGCTGTCGTCGGGCAGGGCCAGCAGCGCGCCGACGAGTCGGTCATCGGCGAAGGCCAGCAGGAAGGTCTCCGCCCCCAGGTACTCCTCCCACCACCAGGAGCGGACGCAGGGGCGGGCGCTCCGGGCCAGCAGCCGCCGGATGGCGGCTTCATCGGCCGGGACGGCGGGGCGGATGTCCAGACGACCACAGACCATAGACCACAGACCACTGACCACAGACCACTGACCACAGACCACCTGGGACACGGATGGACACGGATGGTACGGGTTTTCACGGATTCTCATCCGTGTCCATCCGCCCAACCCGTGTTCATCCGTGCCCCATTCTCCGACCGTCCCCCGTTATCATTCGCCAGACCTCGCGGACGCCGACTTTCGTCAGTTCGCCCACGTTGAAGGGGAGCCGTCCCACCGGGACGTCCAGTTCCGTCTTGTCGCACACAGTGGAGGTGTTGGCGCGGTCAATCTGGGGCTTCAGGCGCAGCATCTCCCGCTCCACCTCCTCCGGCGAAGCGGTCGCCAGCAGGCGGTCTATGTGGGCCATCAGCGCGGTCGCCTGCCGGATGCGCT
>Ga0197142_1003019_pt1 | contig 14363 bp, 17 predicted proteins | sample GBS60_MetaG_FD_148614 | JGI IMG/M metagenome (GOLD analysis project Ga0197142, IMG submission 148614) | Sediment microbial communities from Great Boiling Springs, Gerlach, Nevada, United States - GBS 60_MetaG | ecosystem: Environmental > Aquatic > Thermal springs > Hot (42-90C) > Sediment... | reverse complement strand
TCTACTTGACGGAGGGCCTGGAGGAGGCTAGACTAACCTTTGCGCGCCGGGGAGTAGCGCAGCCTGGTAGCGCACACGCTTGGGGTGCGTGTGGTCGTCGGTTCAAATCCGGCCTCCCCGACCAAGAACCCCGCCCCGAAGGGCGGGGTAAAGCTTTTAGGCAAGGCCTCAGGCCCGGCCCGCGGTGCCCATCAGGGCGAACTTCTCCCGAATCACCTGCTTCAGGTAGTCCCGCCCCTTGCCGATGATCTTGCGGGGGTCAAATTCCTTGGGGTTTTGCGTGACCACCTCCCGGATACCCAGGGTCATGGCCAGGCGCAGGTCGGTGTCAATGTTGATCTTGGCGATGCCGTTGGGGATGGCTTTTTTGATATCCTCGTCGTGGATGCCCGTGGCCTCCTTGAGCTCGGCCCCCGTGGCCAGAAGCCTCTCCTTGAGCCAGGTGGGCACGCCGCTGGCCCCGTGGAGCACCAGGGGCAGGGAAACCCGCTTGGCGATCTCCTCCAGGCGCTTGTGGTCAATGTAGGGCCGGCCCTTCCCCTTGTAGGCCCCGTGGCTGGTGCCGATGGCGATGGCCAGGTAGTCTATGCCCGTCTCCGCCACGAAGCGCTCCGCCTCCTCGGGGTCGGTGAGGAAGGCCTCGGCCTCGGAGACCTGGACGTTGTCCTCAATGCCCTGAAGGCGCCCCAGCTCGGCCTCCACGCTCACCCCCACGGCGTGGGCCGCCTCCACCACCTTCTTGGTCTCCCGCACGTTTTCCTCAAAGGGGTGGTGGCTGGCGTCAATCATGACGCTGGTGAAGCCCGCCCTCAGGGCCTGCATGACCATCTTGAAGTCAGCCCCGTGGTCCAGGTGCAGGACCACGGGCACGCTGACCCGGCTGGCCATGTCCTTCACCAGGTTGGCCAGGTTCTCCATGCCTGCGTACTTCCTGGCCCCGTCAGAGACCTGGATGAAGACCGGGGCCCGCATCTCCTCGGCCACCTCGAGGATGGCCTGGGTGATCTCCAGGTTGTTGGTGTTGAAGCTGGGAACGGCGTAGCCTTCGCGCCTGGCCTTGTCCAAAACCTCCTTACCGATCACCAAGGGCATAGAGCACCTCCTTGAGCTCCTTCAGGTTCTCCTTTACCGGCTTGTCGTTGAAAAGGGCGCTTCCCGCCACCGCCACGTCCGCGCCCGCTTGGTAGACCTCCGCCACCGTGGACCTGTTCACCCCCCCGTCCACCTCTATGAGGCAGGCGGGGTTCAGGGCGTCCCGCATGGCCTTGAGGCGCCTGAGCCTCTCCGTGGACTGGGGAATGTACTTCTGCCCGCCAAACCCCGGGTTCACGCTCATGAGGAGGGCCAGGTCCAGCTCGGGCAAAAGGGCCTCAAAGGCGGAGAGGGGCGTGGCGGGGTTGACGGCCAGCCCTGCCTTCTTCCCCAGCTCCTTCACCCTCTGCACCGCCCGGTGGGCGTGGGGGGTGGCCTCAAAGTGGACGGTGATCACATCGGCCCCCGCCCGGGCGAAGTCCTCCAGGTAGCGCTCCGGGTTCACGATCATGAGGTGAACGTCCAGGGGAAGCGAGGTCACCCGGCGCACCGCCTCCACCAGGATGGGGCCGAAGGTGAGGTTGGGGACGAAGACCCCGTCCATCACGTCCAGGTGGATCCAGTCCACCCCAGCGGCCTCCGCCTCCTCTATGGCCTCCTTCAATCGGCTCAGGTCCGCCGTGAGAATGGAGGGCGCGAACTTCAGCATCCTTTCCCCCTAGGCCACCCGCAGGTGCCCCCGCTCAATGGCCAGCTCCCGCATCTTAACCAAGTAGTAGGCGATGACGAGCTGGGTGAGGGCCAGGGGGTAGCTCTGCCCCGCCTTGTCCCAGAAGGTGCCCACCAGGCTGGGGTCAAAGTGCTCCGCGTGGGGGCCCAGGTGGTCCCAGATGATCCGCTCAAAGGCCTGGGCCTGCTCCGGGGAGATGTGGCCGGTGATGTCCAGGATGTCGGCCTCCTTGCGGGTCTCCAGGCGGATCAGGGCCTCGTCCTCGTAGGCGGAATGGAGCACCTCGGAGAGGTCCAGCCGGGGCAGGGTGTGCTTGAGGGTGATGCGCACGTTCAGGGTGCTGGGGTTTTCCGGGTCGTAGCCCGGGGGGCGGTAGAAGCGGACCACGATGTCGGCGTGCTCCTTCTGGGGCCAGATGAAGGCCCGGGAGTCGGGCATGCGCCGCTCTATGTCGGCGAGGACCTCCTCGGGGGTGTAGCCCCGCTTGGCCACGTCCCGCTTCACCTTCCACTCCCGCCTAAGCTCCTCCTCGGGGTCCAGGTAGACCATGAGGTGGTACCGCCCCCGGAGGGCCGGGGAAAAGAGGGTGAGGAGGCCCTCGAGGACCACCACCCTGGGAATCAGCCTTCCCCCCTCCTCCACCGCCCGGGGGGCGGGGACGTAGACGGGGGGGTCAAAGGTGCCCGTGGAGTGGTTGTAGACGGGCTTCAGGATGGGCTCCCCCTCGGCGAGGAGCCGCACGTGCTGCTCCATGATGTCCATGTAGTTGCACTCGGGGTTCAGGGGGGTGATGCCCAGCTCCTTGCGCTGCTTGCGGTCGTACTTGTGGTAGTCGTCCACGCAGATGCTGGTGGTGCGCTCCACCCCCAGAAGCCGGGCGATCCCCGAGGAAAGGGTGGTCTTCCCCGCCCCGGAGTCCCCGGCGATCCCCAGCATGAAGGGCCTATGGGGCATGTTCTCCCTCCTTTGCCTCCTTGAAGACCGAGCTCTGGTAGATGTCGTCCGCCTCTATGGTCATGAGCTCCTCCGGGGTCACGGGACCCGCCTTCTGGTAGAGGCGGTAGGCCTGGCGGAGCTTGAAGCGGTCTATGGCGTTGCGGACACTTCTGGCGTAGGCGAAGTTGGGCAGGGCCATGCGCCTTTCCAGGTACTCCCGGAAGGCCTTCTCCGCCTCCGGGCTCAGGCGGTAGCCCTGCTTGGCCAGCATGAGGAGGCCGATCTGGTAGAGTTCCTCCAGGGAGTAGGGGGGAAACTCTATGTGGTGGGCGATGCGGGAGCGCATCCCGGGGTTCAGGGCGAAGAACTCCTCCATGCGGTCCTTGTACCCCGCCAGGATGACCACCAGGTCCTCCCGCTGGTTTTCCATCACCTGGAGGAGGATCTCTAAGGTCTCCTGGCCGTAGTCCCGCTCGTTCTCCGCCCGGTAAAGGCTATACGCCTCGTCAATGAAGAGCACGCCCCCCATGGCCCGCTTGAGGACCTCCTTGGTCTTGGGGGCGGTGTGGCCGATGTACTGGCCCACCAGGTCGTCCCGGCTCGCCACCACCAGGTGGTCCCGGCGGATGTAGCCCAGCTTGTGCAGGATGGTGGCCATGCGCAGGGCCACCGTGGTCTTGCCCGTGCCGGGGGGGCCCACGAAGGCCATGTGCAGGGTGGGGCGCTCCGAGACCAGGCCCAGCTCCCGGCGGAGCTTGTCCACGGAGAGGTAGGCGGCGATCTCCCGGATGCGCCGCTTGACGGGGGCGAGGCCCACCAGCTCCTGGTCCAGCTTCTCCAGGACAGCCTCTATCTCCGGGTTCCGCAAGAGGGCGAGGCCCTGCCCCTCCACCGCCTGTCCTTCAGCGTTCTTGTCCATCAAGCCTCCCCTTGGGAAAAGGGGGAGCCGGAAAACCCAGCCCCCCTAAAAGGCCCTCACTCTTCCCGGTAGCGCTGCCCCTCGGGCTTCTGGGTGGCGTAGGCCTCGAGGGTGTACTTGAGCCTCCGCCCGTCGCTAAAAAGGGTTCGGTGGAGGCGGAAGCCGGGCTCCTCGGCCTTGGGCCTGTGGGCGATGAAGGAAACCCGCTGGGCCTGCCACATGGGGGAGGGGTCGTAGCCGTTCACCTTGATGTAGTGGTGGGGGAAGGCCTCCCGGCACTTCTTGAACTCGTACATGGCCGGGGCGGGGTCCTCCAGGTCAAACATGGGCAGGCCCCACATGTTCCAGTAGACGTTGTAGGGGCTCGGGTCGTCGGTGTACTCAATGGAAACCGCCCAGCCGTTTTGGATGATGTAGCGGATCTGGGCCTCAATCTCCTCGTCCGTGAGGTCCGGCAGGTAGGAAAACGTCCCTTGGGTGATGCGCATCTTCTACCTCCTTAGTTGCTAGGGGTGGGCAGGACATCGGGGGTGTCGGTGGAGGCGAAATCAAAGGTGACGCTCCCCCAGGTCTCCAAAGCCGCTGCCAGGGCGGGAGAGTGCTGGGCCGCCTTCTTGAGGATCTCCGGCCCCTCCGCCAGGATGTCCCGCCCCTCGTTCCTGGCCTTGACCATGGCCTCGAGGGCCACCCGGTTGGCCGTGGCCCCCGCCTGGATGCCCATGGGGTGGCCGATGGTGCCGCCGCCGAACTGCAACACCACGTCGTCCCCGAAGAGGGAGAGGAGAAGGTGCATCTGGCCGGCGTGGATCCCTCCGGAGGCCACGGGCATGACCGCGGGCAGGTAGGCCCAGTCCTGGTCAAAGAAGATGCCCTTCACCGGGTCCGCCTTCACGTACTGCTCCCGCAGGATGTCGTAGTAGCCCCGCGTCAGGTTGGGGTCCCCCTCCAGCTTGCCCACCACGGTGCCCGCGTGGATGTGGTCCACCCCCAGCATCCGCATCCACTTGGCCAGGACCCGGAAGTTGATGCCGTGGTTCTTCTGCCGGGTGAAGGTGGCGTGGCTGGCCCGGTGGAGGTGGAGGATCATGCCGTTTTTGTGGCACCAGTTGGAAACAGACTGCAAGGCGGTGTACCCCATGGTGAGGTCCACCATGACGATGATGGAGCCGATCTCCTTGGCGAACTCCAGGCGCTCGTAGACGTCCTCCATGGTGGCGGCGGTGACGTTCATGTAGTGGCCCTTCCGCTCCCCGGTCACCTGCTCCGCCTTCATCACCGCCTCCTGGGCGTAGAGGAAGCGGTCCCGCCAGCGCATGAAGGGCTGGGAGTTGATGTTCTCGTCGTCCTTGGTGAAGTCCAGCCCCCCCGCCAGGGCCTCGTAGACCACCCGGCCGTAGTTCCTCCCGGAAAGGCCCAGCTTGGGCTTCACCGTGGCCCCGAGGAGGGGACGGCCGTACTTGTTCAGCATGTCCCGCTCCACGGGGATGCCGTGGGGGGCCCCCTTGAAGGTCTTCAGGTAGGCCACGGGAATGCGGAGGTCCTCCAGCCTCAGGGCCCTCAGGGCCTTGAAGCCGAAGACGTTGCCGATGATGCTGGAGGTCATGTTGGCGATGGACCCCTCCTCAAAGAGGGCCAGGTCGTAGGCGATCCAGGCGAAGTACTGCTCCGGATTCCCCGGCACGGGCTCCACCCGGAAGGCCTTGGCCCGGTAGCGGTCCAGGTAGGTGAGGCGGTCCGTCCAGACCACGGTCCAGGTGGCCGTGCTGGACTCCCCCGCCACCGCCGCCGCCGCCTCCTCGGGCTCTATACCCGGCTGGGGGGTGATGCGGAAGAGGGCGATGGTGTCGGTTTCCTTGGGCTCATAGTCGGGGTCGTAGTAGCCCATCTGCTTGTACTCCAAGACCCCCGCCTTGCTGTACTTCCCTTTGCCTGCGTACTGCGTTGCCATCCACTACCTCCTTTCAGTAGGCCACGGGGCTGAGGCCCCGAAGCTTCTCAAGCCGGTGCCAGGCCTCCACCTTGCGCAGGGTCCGGGTGGCGCCCCGGATCACCAGGCTTTCCGTCCAGGCCTGGCCGTCCCTATAGCGAACGCCCCTCAGAAAGGGCCCCTCGGTGATGCCGGTGGCGGCGAAGTGGGTGTCCTCCGCCTGGCAGAGCTCTTCCAGGGTATAGATCTTTTCCAGGTCAAAGCCCCCATGGACCAGCCGCCAGCGCTCCTCCTCGCCCTGGGGGTCCAGGCGCATCTGCATCCCGCCCCCCAGGGCCTTCACCGCCACGGCGGCGATCACCCCCTCCGGGGTGCCCCCGGTGCCCATGAGGACGTCCACCCCGGTTTCCGGCAACACCGCCGCCAGGGCCCCGGCCACGTCCCCATCCGTCTGGAGGGTGATCCGGGCCCCGGCCAGGCGGATCTCCTCTATGAGCCGGGCGTGCCTGGGCTTGTCCAGGACGAAGACGGTGACCTCCCGCACCTCCTTTTTGAGGGCCTTGGCGATCTCCTTGAGGTTCTCGGCCACGGAGGCCCTCAGGTCTATGGCCTCCCGGGCCTCAGGCCCCACCACCAGCTTGGCGGCGTAGAAGGCGGGCCCCGGGTTGAAGAGGGTGCCCTCGGGGGCGGCGGCGATGACGCTGATGGCCCCGGGCCGCCCCAGGGCGAGGAGCCTCGTCCCCTCCACCGGGTCCACGGCCAGGTCCCAAAGGGGCCCTTCCCCCTGGCCCAGGACCTCCCCGTTGTAGAGCATGGGGGCCTGGTCCTTCTCCCCCTCCCCGATCACCACCCGGCCCCGGAAGTCCAGGGAATTGAGGAGGAGGCGCATGGCCTCCACCGCCGCCCGGTCGCCCCCTTCCTTGTCCCCCCGGCCCACGAAGCGGGCGGAGGCCAAAGCAGCGGCCTCGGTGGCCCGCATCAGGTCCAGGCCCAGGTTGCGCGTGGGCATAGCCATGCGCTTACCCTAGATGGGGGATTTTATTATTGCAATCATATGCTTCGCCCCATACCATAAGCGTATGCTTACATCCAGAAACGCTAAGCTGCCCAACCCCGCGGCCTTAAGGGTGTTCGTCACCGTGGTGGAGGAGGGAGGGGTGGGCCGGGCCGCTCTGGCCCTGGGCATCACCCAGCCGGCGGTGAGCCAGTACCTGCGGGCCCTGGAGGAGCAGGTGGGCCACCCCCTCTTTGAGCGCCAGGGGCGGCACCTGGTCCTCACCCGGGTGGGAGAGGCCCTCCTCCCCGAGGCCCGGCGGGTGGTCCAGGCCCTCGAGGGCTTCCAGCGGGTCTCCCAGGCCATGGGCCGGGTGGAGACGGGGGAGGTTTTCTTCGGGGCCTCCACCACCATGGCCACCTACGTGGTGCCCCGGTACCTGAAGGACTTTCACGAGCGCCACCCCGGGGTGCGGGTCCACCTGGAAAGCGGCTCCTCGGAAAGGCTGGCGGAAAGGCTCAGGCTGGGGGAGCTGGAGTTCGCCATCCTGGAAGGGGTGGAGCACTGGGAAGGCTACGAGCGCCACCTCTTCTACGAGGACGAGCTGCTCCTCATCGTCCCCCCGGGCCACCCCTGGGCGGACCGGGAAACCATCCCCCCGGACTGGCTGGCCGAGGAGACCCTGGTCGTGCGCAAGCCCGGCTCCATGACCTGGCGGGTCCTGGAGAGGGCTTTTGAACAGGCGGGCCTGGAGCTCAACCCCATCTTTTACACCGACAACAACGAGGTCACCAAGCGCCTGGTGATGGCGGAGGCCGGGGTGGGCATCGTGAGCCGGGTGGTCATCCAGCCCAACCTCAAGGTGGGCAACCTCCGGGCCCTGAGGCTGGAAGAGCCCGTGGGGGAGCTGAGGCGGGTTTTCTGGCTGGTCCACCCGAGGAGCGTGGCCAACCCCGCCGCCCAGGCCCTCATCGCCCTTCTCCGCTCCTGACCAAACGGATGGCCAGGGCGAAGGCCAGCACCAGAAGGGCCAACACGGCCAGCTCCGCCAAAACCGCCATAAAGGCGGGGTCCGCCAGGTCAAACTTCTCCACGGCCTCGGCGGTGAGGACCAAAACCCGGCGCACGGCGGCGATGATGCCGATGATGAGGAAGGGGGTGGCCTCGAGGCTCCCCTCCCGGGCGAAGCGCACCAGGGTGTAGAGGATCTCCGCCAGCATCAGGGCGAGAAGGACCCGGTCCAAAAGGGTGAGGGCCACCTCGTGATAGTGCCCCTTAAGGAGGTTCTCCACCCCCTCCACCAAGGTGGTGAGGAGGAGAAGGGCGGCCCCGGCGGCGATGAGAAAGCCGGCGAAGAGGTAGATGGCGGTTTCCGCGCCCTGAAGAACTTTGTAGGCGTCCCGCTTCACCCCCTCAGTCTACGTCGTTGAGGTAGTCCATCTCCCCGTGCTCCTCCAGGAAGCGCTTCATCTCGTAAGGGGAGCGGACCTCTTCCAGGCTGGCCTTGGGCCCCTCCATCCAGTGGGGCAGGGCCTCCGGGGGCGGGGCCTGGAAGCCGTAGAAGTAGTAGAGGGCGTAAAACCCCCTTTCGTCCTTCAGGACCACGGCGTCCCCGTACCCGTCCTCCAAGACCTTCACCGCCTGGGCCTTGGCCTTGGCAAAGGGCATCTCGTCGTACTCCATGGGCACCTCCTCACTTGGACTCGTTGACGAAGAGCGTGTAGCCGTTTTGCTCCAGCCACCGGGCCTGGTCATAGGGGTGGCGGAAGCCTTCCGGGGTGGACCTGGGGCCTTCCACCCAGTCCGGGGTCTCCTCCGGGTGGGGGGCCTTGAGGCCCTGGAGGCGGAAGAGGTAGTAAAGGGCGTAAAACCCCCCTTCCCCCTCCAGGACCAGGGCCTCCCCTATCCCGTCCACCAGGACCTTAACCGCCTTCTTCTCCGCCTCCTCGTAGGTCATCTCCCGCACGGGGGCACCTCCCAAAGGACCTGGTAGTCCGTGGTGATGCGGTCTTGGGCCAGGGGCCGGAAGACGCGGTTGGCGAAGTCCACGTGGAGGGGGTGGTCCCGGTAGCGCTCCACCACCTCCGGCCCGGCGAAGAGCACGGAGATGAAGTAGCGGTAGCGGGCCCCTGGAAAAAGGGCCTCCCCAAAGCGCAGGCCCACCACCCCCGGGATCTTCAGGAGGACCTCCTTGGCCTCCTCGGCCATGCGGAGGACCTCCTCCCGGGAAGCCTCGGCGTTGAAGACGATCAGGTGCTCCACCATCCTCGCACCTCCTCCAAATAGCCTAGATCGGCCACCACCTCCCGCCCCTCCCGGGGCCCCTTCCGCACCCGCCCCGGGTTTCCCGGGTCCCCCAGGTGGGTGAGGAGCACCCTGGCCCCCACGAAGGCCTCGAGGGCGGTGTAGAGGCTGGGGGTGATGAGGACCGGGACCCCGGCGCCCAAGGCCGCCCGGAGGCCATTTTCCGAGTCCTCCAGGGCCAGGACCTCCCCAGGAGCCAGGCCCAGGGCCTCCAGGGTCAGAAGGTAGATGCCGGGGTCGGGCTTTTTTTGGGGCGCCGCGTCCCCGGCCAGAACCAGGTCAAAGACCCCCTCGAGGCCCGCCCGCTCCAGGAGCGCCTTGGCGTTCTCTGGGCTGGTGGTGGTGGCCAGGGCCTGGCGAAGCCCCGCCTCCTTGGCCTCCCAAAGAAGCCGCCTCACCCCGGGCCTGAGCCCCACCCCCTCCTCCAGAAGGGCCTGGTAGAGGGCGTTCTTCCGGCGGTGGAGCTGGGCGATGGCCTCGGGGGAGAGGGCGGGGCAGTCGGGGCAGGTCTCCAGGTACCGGGCGAGGCGCTCCCGGCCCCCGGTGGTCCGCAAAAGCTCCCGGTAGAGCTCCTGGTCCCAGGAAAAGGGCAGGCCCGCCTCGGCGAAGGCCAGATTGAAGGCCCGGCGGTGGAGCTCCTCCGTCTCCGCCAGGGTCCCATCCAGGTCCCAGATCAAGGCCTTCAGCCCCACCATAGCCGCATCCTGGCCGTGGCCACCCCCTTCAGGGCCTCCTTCACCGCCGCCATGGCTTCCACATACGTCCCCTCGGCCTCTTTTAGGACCCGGGCGGCCTCGAGGGCCAGGTCGGCGTAGAGGTTGATCTTGCGGATGCCCCGGGCGATGAGGGCCCGGTACTCCTCGGGACTCAAGCCCGAGGCCCCGTGGAGGACCAGGGGAACGGGAAGGGCGCTTAGGGTCTCCAGAAGGGAAAGGTTCAGGCGGACAGGCCCCTTGTAAAGCCCGTGCCGGGTGCCCACGCTGACCGCCAGGGCGTCCACCCCGGTCTCCTCGAGGAAGCGCCGGGCCTCCTCAGGGTCTGTGTAGAGCACCTCCCCCATGTCCTCCCCGGAGCCGTAGTGCCCCGGCACCACCCCCACCTCTCCCTCCACCCCGGCCCCAAAGGCCCGGGCCACCGCCACCACCAGCCGGGTGAGGCGGATGTTCTCCTCCAGGGGGAGGTGGCTTCCGTCCAGCATCACCCCGGTAAAGCCCAGGCGCAGGGCCTCCGCCACCTCCTCCAGGGTCTGGCCATGGTCCAGGTGCAGGGCCACGGGCACCCGGGCCGCCTCGGCCAGGTACCGCAGGCCCGGGGCCAGGGCCCTGAGGGGGGGCCCTCCCAGGTGGGGGGCCACGCTGAGGATCACCGGCAGGCCCAGGACCTCAGCCCCCTCCAGCACCGCCTCCGCCCACTCCAGGCCCACCACGTCAAAGGCCCCCACGGCCCGGCCCTTTTCCGGCAACACCTCCGCCAAAGCCTTAAGCATCAGCCCCTCCCAAAGACCATCCCCTCGCCCCGGAAGCCCTGGAAGCGGGGCACCACCTGGTGGAGGTCCACCTGGGCACAGACCTCCACGTCCTCCAAAAGGCCCACCCCCTCCAGGGCCCTGGCCGCCTCGGAGGCCAGGAGGACCTCCCTGGGTGGGCTCTTCGCCAGGAAGAGGGCCAGGTGGGCCATGTCCCCCTGGGGGGCGAAGCCCTGGGCCAGGAGACCCTTGGCGATGACCCCGGCGGCGTAAAGGTCGTCCAGGGCTACCTGCCCCTCCTTCCCGGCGCAGACCAGGGCCACCTCCTCCCCCAGGCGGGCCGCCAGGCGGGCGGTGGCGGGGGCGTTTTGCAGGCTTCCCAGGAGGAGGTGCCGGGCGTCTTTGGCGGCGTGGGCCGCCTTGGTGCCGTTGGTGGTGGCCATGACCACCACCCTGCCTTCCACCCCCGCCACCGCCCTAGGAGAGTTCCCCAGGTCAAACCCCGGGGGCCTCACCCCCCCACCTCCCCCGCCAGGACCTCCCCCGGGGCCCGTAGGAGGCGGGCGGCCTCGAGGGAAGGGGCCAGAACCAGGGCCCGGGCCCCGGCCCTTAGATAAGCCGCTGCCGTGGTGGTGGCCCGGATCACGTCCACCACCACGGCCACCCCCCGGTAGGCCCCGGGACGGGGAAGGGGGTCCACCCAGAACCTCATAACAGGCTTTCCAGGGCCTCCGCCACCCTCTCCGGGGTGAAGCCCAGCCGCTCGTAGACCTCGGGGTAGGGGGCGCTGGCCCCGAAGCGGTCCAGGCCCACCACCTTGTGGGCGTAGCGCTCCCAGCCCAGGCTGGCCCCGGCCTCCACGGCCACCGTGGGCAGGCCCGGGGGCAGGACCTCCTTGCGGTAGGCCTCGGGCTGGGCGGCGAAGAGTTCCAGGGAGGGCAGGCTCACCACCCGGACCCGCCTGCCCCTCTCCTGGAGGAGGGCTTTGGCCTTCAGGGCCAGGTGGACCTCGCTCCCCGTGGCCACGATCACCCCCTCGGGATCCGGGACGTCCTCCAGGACGTACCCGCCCCTAAGGAGCCCCTTGGCCTTCTCCGGGGAAAGAAGGGGCACCGCCTGCCGGGTGAGGACGAGGGCCGTGGGGCCCTCCTTGCGCCTCAGGGCCACCTGCCAGGCGTAGAAGGTCTCGTAGGCATCGGCGGGGCGGATCACCCAGAGGTTCGGCATGGCCCGAAGGCTCATGAGGTGCTCCACGGGCTGGTGGGTGGGACCATCCTCCCCCAAGGCGATGGAGTCGTGGGTGAAGACGAAGACCGTGGGCGTGCCCATGAGGGCCGCCAGGCGGATGGCGGGGCGCATGTAGTCGGAGAAGACCAAAAAGGTGCCCCCGTAGGCCCTGTACCCCCCGTGGAGGTTCAGGCCGTTGAGGATGGCCCCCATGGCGTGCTCCCGCACGCCAAAGTGGAGGTAGCGCCCTAAGGGGTTTTCCCGGGAGAAGTCCGCCATCCCCTGGGCCTGGGTGTTGTTGGAGGGGGTGAGGTCGGCGCTTCCCCCAAGAAGCTCGGGCATTTTGGGGGCGATGGCGTCCAGGGCCTTGCCGCTTGCGGCCCGGGTGGCTATGGGCTTGTCAAAGGCCGGGGGCTCCTCGTGGAGGGAGGGGAGCTCGCCTTTAAGGCGGCGGGAAAGCTCCTGGTAAAGGTCGGGGAAGGCCTTGGCGTAGGCCTCCATGGCCCTTTCCCAGGCCTCCTGAAGGGCCCTTCCCCTCTCTCGCATGTCCATGTGGCGGTAGACCTCCTCCGGGACCTCAAAGGGGGGGTAGGGCCAGCCCAGGCTTTTCCGGGTGGCCTCCACCGCCTCCGGGCCCAAGGGCTCCCCGTGGGCCTTGTGGGAGTCCTGCTTGGGGGAGCCGTAGCCGATGTGGCTCCGCACGGCGATGAGGCTGGGGCGCTCGTCCAGCTGGGCCAGCCGGATGGCGTGGCGGAGGGCGTTTAGGTCGTTGGCGTCCTCCACCCTCAGGGTGTGCCAGCCGTAGGCCCGGTAGCGACCCAGCACGTCCTCGGTGAAGGCCAGGTCCGTGGGGCCGTCAATGGAGATGCGGTTGTCGTCCCAGAAGACGATGAGCTTGGAAAGCCCCCAGGTCCCTGCCAGGGAGCTGGCCTCCCCCGAGACCCCCTCCATCAGGTCCCCGTCCGAGGCCAGGACGTAGGTGTAGTGGTCCACCACGGTGTGCCCTGGGCGGTTGAACTCGGCGGCGAGCTTCCGCTCCGCCAGGGCGAGGCCCAAGGCGGTGGCGATCCCCTGGCCCAAGGGCCCCGTGGTCACCTCCACCCCCGGGGTGTGGCCGTACTCGGGGTGGCCCGGGGTCTTGGAGCCCCACTGGCGGAAGCGCTGGATCTCCTCCAGGGAGAGGTCGTAGCCCGTGAGGTGGAGGACGGCGTAAAGGAGCATGGAGCCGTGCCCCGCGGAGAGGACGAAGCGGTCCCGGTTGGGCCAGGTGAAGTCCAGAGGGTTGTGGCGCAGGACCTCCCGGTAGAGGAGGTAGGCCAGGGGGGCCATGGCCATGGGCATCCCCGGGTGGCCGCTCTTGGCCTTCTCCACGGCGTCTATGGCCAGGAAGCGGATGGCGTTCACCGAAAGGGTGGTCAGGTCCTTGGTCTCGGTCATGGTTCCCTCCAGGCTACGAAAACGTGAGGCGGGGCACAAGGCGGCCCCCCCGGGGCAAACATAAAACCCCTCTTATGGGAAAGGGGCTCGGCCCCGGGAAAGACTATACGCCTTGCCTAAGGCCTCAAGGGGTGGTAGAATCCTCAAGGCGTGGGCGCCCGTAGCTCAGCAGGATAGAGCGGGGGCTTCCTAAGCCCTAGGTCGGGGGTTCGAATCCCTCCGGGCGCACCAGGCGAAAACCCTCTCCGCCCAGGGGAACCTGGGCGGAGGTCTTTTTGAGGCTCAGCGGGACCGGGCGGGACGGCGGGGACGGGAAGAAACCTCCAGGAGCCCCTCCACCCGCTTGGCCCGTTCCAGCTTGATCCCCGGGACCTCGGCGGCCTTGGCCAGGTCCTGGGGGCGGAGGTCCACGTAAAGGCCCTCCTCGGCCTCGGCGATCTTGCCCACCTCGAGGCCCCGCTCCTTCAAAAGGGCCACCAGCCGGGGCAGGGTGAGCCTCGCCCCCGTGGCCTTCAGGGTGACCCAGCCCTCCTCCCCCGTGAGGAGGCTCTTCTCCTTGGGGGCCCCGCCCAGGAGGAGGGCCATGAGGGCGGCCACCACCTCCACCCGCCCCTCGGCGAAAAGCCGGCCGGCGAAGTCCAGGTAGAGCTTGTAGTCCTTCTCCGGCACCCGGGCGAGCCGGGCCAGGAGGTGCTGCCACTTGGCCTCCAAGACCTCCTCCGGCGTGGGGGGGTTGACCCGCTTGAAGCTCCTTCCCACGGCCCGCTCCAGCTCGGAAAGCTCCCGCCTCTCCCGGGGGCCGTAGAGGATGACCACCGCTCCCCCCCTCCCCGCCCTTCCCGTGCGCCCGGAGCGGTGCTGGTAGGTTTCGGGCTTGTCGGGAAGGCGGTAGTGGACCACCAGGTCCACCTCGGGGATGTCCAGGCCCCGGGCGGCCACGTCCGTGGCCACCAGCACCCTGACCTCCCCCTCCCGGAAGGCCCGCATGACCCGCTCCCGGTCCGCCTGGGAGAGGTCCCCGTGGATGGCCCGGGCGGCGTGCCCCAGGCGGAGGAGGCCCGTGGCCACCTCCTCGGTCTCAGCCTTGGTCTTGGTGAAGACGATGGCCCGCTTGGGGGCCTTCACGTAGAGGAGGTCCGAGAGGAGGGAAAGCCTATCGGAAGGGGCCAGGATGGCCTCCTCCTGGTAGGTGACCCCTTCCTCCCGCACCACGTTGATGACCACGGGGCTTTTCATGTAGCGCTCCGCCAGGCGCCTGGCCCAGGTGGGCAGGGTGGCGGAGAAGAGGAGGGTCTGGCGGGAAGGGGGCGTGGCGGAGAGGAGGGCCTCCACCTCCTCCTCAAAGCCCATGGAGAGCATCTCGTCCGCCTCGTCCAAAACGGCGATCTGCAC
>Ga0197142_1003017_pt1 | contig 14366 bp, 13 predicted proteins | sample GBS60_MetaG_FD_148614 | JGI IMG/M metagenome (GOLD analysis project Ga0197142, IMG submission 148614) | Sediment microbial communities from Great Boiling Springs, Gerlach, Nevada, United States - GBS 60_MetaG | ecosystem: Environmental > Aquatic > Thermal springs > Hot (42-90C) > Sediment... | reverse complement strand
CCTCCCCGAATTGTGTTTTCGTCCACTGGTTGGTCCTCGCTCCCTCCCACAATCTCCGAAAGGGATGAATCTCGCCTTAGGTTAACACACCAAAACGAGGCTGGGCGAGACGGAAAAAAGCAATTTGGCTCATTGACGTAGACGGAAGTGAGTGATAGATTTAGCTATGTAGCTATACATTACTTCGCTCCCCGATCTCATGAACGCTCTCATAAAAGTGCTCAGGGCACTTTCTGACCCCAACAGGATGCGCATCATGAAGATGCTCCAAGTGAGGGAGATGTGCGTGTGCGAGCTTGCAGAGGTTCTCGGGATAACCCAGCCGAGTGTCTCCAGGCACATGCGCATCTTGGCGGAGGCAGAGCTCGTCTCGTTTCGCAGGGAGGGCCCCTGGATCCATTATCTGTGGAATCCCTCGCCGTCGAATCCTTACGCCACCACACTTCTGGCTCAACTAAGAGGCTGGCTTGAGGAAGACCCCGGGATCCTCTCCCTCATTGAGCGGGCTTCTGCCTTGAGGAAGGAGGAAATATGCAAGGTCAGCTCAAGGGGCAGGGTGCCGTCGAGGAGAAAGGAGCTAACGCATGTGGAAAGGGCAAAGTGAGAGGAAGAGGAGAAAGCTCCGGGTGCTCTTTCTCTGCACTGGAAATTCCTGCCGGAGCCAGATGGCAGAGGCTTGGGCCCGGGTGCTTTTGGGGGATCTGGTAGAGCCGTATTCAGCAGGTGTGGCGCCCTCTACTGTTGACCCTAAAGCAGTGAAAGTGATGGCAGAGGCCGGAGTGGATATATCGGGGCAGAGGTCGAAGCATCTCGATGAGGTCTCTTCTTTGGATTTCGACTACGTAGTGACTCTTTGTGACGATGCAAGGCAGAGTTGCCCCATCTTTCCCGCTCGCATAAGGGTCCTGCACAAAAGCTTCGATGACCCTCCCCTTCTTGCCCTCAAAGCCAAAGACGAGGAAGAGATCCTCCGACATTATAGGAGGGTGAGGGACGAAATTCGCCAGTTCGTGGAGAGCCTTCGGGATTTCGTCCCTGAGCTTGGTGGTGGGGAGCAGGGGTAGATTCCCTCTCTACCCTGGAGAAGGATAGGGTATGTCGTTAGGGATACGAGATTACTTCGGAGTGGGCGGAAGGGAGAAGGGACGAGAGGTTCTTGGAGAAGGTCTCCGGGCAACAAGATCGAAGCATCAAAGTATGGAGAGCGCAGATATGGTCCGGTTAATTGAGAGATGGTGGTTCAGGAAATCAAGACGTTTCGGGAGGTGAAACTGCCATGACACAAGGTTCAGCCAAAAAGCTTTCCATGCTTGACAGGTTTCTCACGTTGTGGATTTTCCTCGCCATGGGTGTCGGAGTGGGGATAGGTTACTTTTCCCCCTTCATCACGCAGTTCATTGCTGGTCTCCAGTGGGGCACGACATCCCTTCCCATAGCCATAGGCCTCATTCTCATGATGTATCCCCCCTTGGCCAAAGTGAAATACGAGCATATGGGTAAGGTCTTCCATAACAGGAGGCTTCTTGCCGTATCCCTTCTTCAGAACTGGGTAATTGGTCCTCTAGTGATGTTCGTCTTGGCCATCTTGTTCCTCAGAAACTATCCAGAGTATATGATAGGTGTAATTCTGGTTGGCTTGGCAAGATGCATTGCAATGGTTATAGTGTGGAACGAGCTGGCTGAGGGCGACAGGGAGCTAGCAGTGGGCCTTGTGGCCTTCAATGCTGTGTTCCAAGTACTGTTTTACGCAGTGTACATTTACATCTTCATCACCTTTGGTCTCAACTGGCTTGGGCTTGTGAAAGGGGTCAATGCTTCCATCTCGATTTCTGAGGCAGCAAAGACCGTCTTCATCTATCTTGGAATACCGTTTCTTGCTGGCTTGATAACCCGCTTCAGCCTTCTCAAGGCAAAGGGATATGATTGGTACGAGAATGTCTTTGCTCCCAAAATAAGCCCCATAACTCTCGTTGCCTTACTCTTTACCATAGTCGTGATGTTCTCCCTCAAGGGAGAGTACATAGTCACCCTGCCTCTGGATGTGGTTCGGGTGGCCATACCCTTGACCATATACTTCTTCTTCATGTGGTTCGTCACCTTCTTCTTAGCTTACAAGCTTAAGGCCAACTACGGTCAGACAACGGCAGTTGCCTTCACTGCGGCAAGCAATGATTTCGAGCTGGCCATTGCGGTGGCAGTGGCTATCTTCGGGATAGCCTCCCAGCAGGCCTTTGCCACGGTGATAGGACCATTGCTGGAAGTGCCTGTGCTCATAAGCCTGGTGAATGTGGCCCTGTGGTTCAGGAAGAAATACTTCCCCTATGCACTGGAGACACCAATTGGTGTATGCTATGTGAGCTGTAAATGACCAGGCTCCTTGGGGGGTGCCAAATCGGAGGTGAGCGATGGACCGACCAGTGGGGCTCAAGTGGCCTGTTTGCACCTCCGAGACTCATCCCAGCCCTTGTTGTGTAATCCTCGATTCCATAGGCGAGGGGGTCCTAACCATGGACCTCAATCGCCGAATCGTCTCCATCTTCAACAAGGCAGCGGAGCGCATAACGGGTTTCAGCGCCTCGGAGGCCTTGGGCCGCCGCTGCTTCGATGTGCTCAGATCGAGCATATGTCAGGGGAACTGCCCCCTCGACAAGGTACTTTCCCAAGGAAAACCCGTCCAGGATGTCCCATGCACCATCATAGACAGGAAGGGACGTGAGATAAGGGTCACGGTGACCATTGCTCCCATCATGGATCCTCTAGGCCGGCCAGTGGGAGCAGTTGAGACCATAAGGGACATCTCCACAGTGCACACCTTGAGGGAAGCTCTCTCTGGAAGGTTTCGCATGGGGGAGATGGTGAGCAAGAGCCCCCGCATGCAGGAGATATTTGATATCCTTCCAGATATAGCTGAAAGCGACTCCACGGTTCTCATAGAAGGGCCCACGGGTTCTGGGAAGGAGGTTATGGCAGCAGCCATTCACGAGCTGAGCCCGAGGAGAAAAGGCCCTTTTGTCAAAGTAAACTGTGCGGCCATTCCCGACACATTGCTCGAGTCCGAGTTGTTCGGCTACTTGAGGGGAGCCTTCACGGACGCCAAAAGGGACAAGCCTGGCCGTTTCGCCCTGGCTCAGGGAGGAACCCTGTTTCTGGACGAAGTGGGCGATATGTCCCCTGCAGTGCAGGTGAAGCTCCTGAGGGTGTTGGAGGAAAAGCAATTCGTTCCCCTCGGTGGAACGACCCCAGTGAAGGTGGATGTGCGGATCATAGCTGCGACCAATCGTCCCTTGGAAGAACTCGTCTCACGCAAGATCTTCCGAGACGACCTGTACTATCGCCTCAACATCATAAAGATAGAGCTCCCTCCTTTGAGGGAGAGAAAGGAAGACATCCCCCTTCTTGTGGAGCACTTCCTTAGCAGGCTCAACTCCATCAAAGGAAAGAACATTTCCGGGGTCTCAGAGAGAGTGATGCAAATCCTCATGAATCACTCTTTTCCGGGAAATATAAGGGAGCTCGAGAACATAATCGAACACGCATACGTCCTTTGCAGGGAATCCACGATCCAGGAAAAACACCTTCCCAGGGAGTTGATCGAGGAATCGAGGTCCCCAAGGGAAAGACCAATCGCCGCCTTGGACCCCATGAGGGAAGAAGAGGCAATGAGAATAAGGGAGGCCCTCGAAGCTGCGGGGGGAAAGAAACTCGTGGCTGCAAAATCCTTAGGGGTGAGCCGCATCACCCTCTGGAGAAGGATGAAAAGACTGGGCCTCCAATAGATCCGTTCGAGAAACGTTTCTGAAACAGTTTCACCATCTAGAAACATTCAGATCAAGTGTGCCTCCTGTTCCCCCTCATCTCCTGTCTTTGAAGCCAGTGTGGGAAGGGCCCAAGATCGAGCAAGGTGGCCGCTTCGTGCCCTAAGGCTTTGGGGCCTTGTCTCCTTGACGGTGGGAGGGTTCAGGTGCTCGTGAACTGGTACGCCTGTTGCTTTATCGGAGGACGAGGAGGGTAAGAGGGGAACTTGAAGGTTGCGGTTGCCCTTTTCGGAGAGAGGATATCTCCCCACTTTGCAAGTGCGCCAGAGCTTCTCATTGTGATTTTGCAGGAAGGAAAGGTCCATTCTTCGGGGAAAGTGGCCACAGTGGGGATGTCATCGAGGGAGAGGGTCCTCAAGCTCGTTTCCCTGGGTGTGGATGTTCTTGTCTGCGGAGGAATAAGTAGGGGAGTCCAGATGGAGCTTGAGAGAAAGGGAATAAAGGTCCTGGCCAATATGGAGGGTGATCCCATGGAGGTCATCTCCTCTTTGGGGGATTGCGGGGCCAAAGATTCTCCAGCGGCCGGGAAAAATTGAATGGGGTGATAGGGGCAACTGGAGTCGAATTCCTTTGCAACGGCAAGATACCCACTTTGAGGAGGTGAGGGGGAATGAAGGGCATAAGCGATCTCAAGAGGGCCGGAGCGGAAGAAGTGGTAAACCAGATATGTCGTCTTCTTGGGGGCGTCTCCCTCGATAGGATGATACAGCTCACTCACCTGGGAGAGCTTCTCACCCATGATCCCGAGATAAAGAGAGTGGTGAGAGGGGTGAGATCGTACCTTCAGGATGAGAACCATTCAGCGAGGAGGCTTTTTGCCAGGGTAATGGAATATCTTCCCAGGGAGAACCGGGAAAAGCTCTTCAAGAGCCTTTTCCTTCATGGGTTTTTCTTGGGAAAGAGGAAGAGAGAAGAGTTCGCCAAGGAAAACGGATACGAGCCTCCTCTTCTCATGATCCTGAGCCCCAGTTGGCAGTGTAACCTGAGATGCAAAGGGTGCTACACATTGGGATATGCCAGAACCTCCAAGGGTCTGTCCAGGGAGGTGGTTGAGAGGATTCTGAGAGAGTGCGAGGAGATGGGCATTTTCTTCGTGACCATCCTAGGGGGCGAGCCTCTCATGTGGCCGCACCTTCTCGATGTCATAGGATCCCATCCCAATATCTTTTTCCAGGTCTACACCAATGGGACCCTTCTTACCGACGAAATAGCTCGAGAGCTCTCCAGACTTGGAAACGCAGCCCTTGTCTTCAGTATCGAAGGCGGAGAGGAGGAGACGGACTCCTGGAGGGGGAAGGGCGTTTATGCCAAGATCATGTACGGAATGGACCTGGCGAGGGAAGCAAGACTCATTATAGGGACGTCGGCCACGGTAACATCCCGCAACGTGGAAGTGGTATCTTCGGATGAATTCCTGGACTTCATGATCTCCAAGGGCTCCTTGGCTCAGATGTACTTCCTGTACTTACCCGTCAATGGAAAGGCTGACCTTTCCCTGATGGTACAGCCCGAACAGAGGGATCTTTTGAGGAGAAGAGTCCTCATTGCTAGAAGGACGAAGCCAATTTTCATAGTTGATTTCTGGAACGATGGCCCGTACGTGAATGGATGCATAGCCGGAGGAAGAAGCTATTTCCATGTAAACGCCAACGGAGATGTGGAACCCTGCGTCTATACCCATATAGCAGTGGACAACATTCACGAGACAAGCTTGAAGAAGGCCTTAAATAGCGAACTTTTCAGGGCCATAAGGGCAAGGCAACCTCATAACACCAATCACCTGAGGCCTTGCATGATCATAGATAACCCCCATGTCATGAGGGAGATAATAGAGGAGCTCCGTCCTCGATTCACCCATCCCGGGGCAGAGGAGATCTACACCCGCCTCAAGGACAAAATGGATGAGTACGCTGCGAGGTATGCCCGGCTCGCAGATGAGATCTGGGAGAAGGAATACTCGTGGTGCTGGGCAAGTTGCGCCAAGGAAGGAGTAGAGCCCCGAAAAGAGGAGGCTGTAGCTACGGCTATGTGATGTGAGAAGAGGATACCTTTTGGCAAGAAGTGAAAACCAGGTGCTCCAAGATCTTTCTGACGCTCAGGTAGAGGGGTCAATTGCTGTATTCTTCCATGGGCTGGAGTCTCGGAGAGGGCCATGGAACCGGAGTCGGAATTTGAGAGCGTGTACAAGGCATTCAATTCATCTCTCACGAGCTCGGAGCCCAAAGTTGGAGGCTCTGGGGTTATTTTCTCCTCCCTGGAGATGCGCTCTCGGGGCTGGGAAATCCTTTTCCAAGGAGACCAAGGCGTAAAGGAAAACATACAATTCAGGGTCCCCCTCTCCCTTCCAGAACAGGGAATCCCGGCTGAGCAATGTCTCATTGTGGGTCATGGATTCAACGAGACGGACTACGCCAAGATCTTCCCTTGGTCTTACTTTCTGTGCCGGGAGCTCAGGATGCCAGTTTTAGTTTTCCCGTGCGCTTTTCATTTGAACAGGAGGCCCTCTCACTGGGTCAAGTTGAGCAGGTCCCTCTACCACAAGAGGAGACAAATCCAAGGGAATCGCTCCTCGAGTCCATTCAACTCTGTTGTGAGCCAAAGGATGTCAGAAGCTCCTCAGAGATTCTTCCTGGGCGCCCTCCAAAGCCACCAGGACCTGCTTGATCTGGTCAGGCTCATCCGCTCAGGCAAACTGAAGGTACTTTTAGGGGGTCAGATCTTGGATTTGACGAAAGAGGGCGCCATCGTCCACTTTCTCGGGTACTCCATGAGCGGTTATCTTTTCTTGGGCGAGCTTCTTTTGGATGCTGAGGGCCTGTTCGAGGACAGTAAATGCGTTCTTTTCAATTCATTCGCTGCCTGGGATGAGGCCAATCCAGTGAGTGTACTGGTTGTGGATGAGGACGCTTATCGCAAAGGCACGGATTTCTATTTGGGAGCATACCGGCTCAGTTCCGATGAGGGATTCATAGCCCTCTATGAGGACTCTCGAGAAGGTGTGCTTTTCAGGAAACTCTTTCTCAGAGACAGTGGCCTCTCTCCCCTGAAGACCGACCTGGCTCCTTTGAGGGAGAGGCTTCTCCTCATAGCTGATCCCCATGACCCTATTTTCCCAGGCAAGGCAATAGCTAGGCACCTTGGTGAGGACCTGGCAACGGTCTTTCTAACACTCGGAAGACACGAATTTCCCTTCAACATCTCGAGGGCAGACAGTGAGAACTTTCATCACCTAGCCAAGGCCATGAGGCGAAGCTGGAGGCCCGCTTCCCCCTACCAAGAGGTTTTCCAGAGTTGGGTAGCCTTAGTTGCGATGTTTCTATCCGGGACACTTTCGGGACAGAAATGAGACACCCTTCCAGGAGTTTGGTTGCCACGATAACAAACCCTCTGTTTAGCTCCCGTCAAATGTCGTCATTCGTATCCCTGTCATGTCAGCCGAAAAGTGCCCGAGGCAGCCAGAGAGCGAGCTCAGGGAACAAGGCTACAAGGCCAAGCCCTACAACTTGAAGGGCCATGAACTGGAACATGCCAGCGTATATGTCCCACAAACTCAAACTTGGAGCAACACCTTTAAGGTAGTAAGCCGCAATGGCCACAGGGGGCGAAAGGAACGCGGTCTGGAGATTCACAGCAACAAGTATACAAAACCAGAGCCTATTGAAACCGAAGGCGTCCACAATCGGGAGTGTCATGGGAAGGAATATATATATGATGGCAGGCCACTCCAGGGGCCACCCAAGAAGGAAAAAGAAGACCATCAACATCACGAGAACCACAACTGGCGACATCTCCAAACCTAATAAGGTTTTAACCATCAAAGTCCCTGTTCCGAGCCTTGAGAACACTGCTCCATAAACATTCGCCGCCATTCCCAGAAACAAGACCATGCTGGAGGTCTGCACAGTTTGCCTCGTGGCATCCTTGAGCGTCTCCCAGTTGAGCCTCCGGTATGCCAAACCCAGTATCACTGCTCCAAAGGCCCCTAGAGAGGCACCTTCTGTTGGGGTTGCAAGCCCAAAGAGGATGCTTCCCAAGGAGGCCATCATCAAGAAAACAACCGGCACGATCCCTGTTGAAAGCTCTTTTAACGCTTGAAAAAAAGATTGAGCTCTTTCCTCAGGCGGAAGAGGGGGCCCAAGATTTGGGTTCAAATAGGATCTCACCATTGCGTACAAGACGTAAAGGCCAGAAAGCAGGAAGCCGGGAATCACGGCTGCCGCGAGGAGCTTTATTACGGAGATGCTGGCCACAGGCCCCATCACTACAAGCATGACACTGGGTGGGATCAGGATGCCCAAGCACCCACCTGCAGTGATGACACCCGCAGAAAGCCTCGGATCATAGCGATTTCTCATCATGATAGGAACTGCCATTAAACCCATCACTGTTACGGGAGCTCCTATTATCCCCGTGGCCATGGCAAAAACGGTGGAAGCGACCAAAACCGCCAGATAAAGGGATCCTCTCACTGGCCCCATTACCATCTGGAAAGATGTGAAGAGTTTCTCCATTAAACCACATCTTTCGAGCACATAGCCCATAAAAACAAAAAGAGGAACCGCAGCAAGGACCTCCTCTTTCATGAAGCCAAAGGCTTGCATGACCATCAGGTCAAAGACTATCCGTCCGAACCCTATGTAACCGAAAAACAAAGAGACGATGATCAAGGTAAAGGACATGGGGAATCCCAGGAAAATTGCCACAAGCAAAACACCTAGCATCACAAATCCCAAGGTCTCAGGGCTCATATCGCTTCCCCTTCACTGCGCAATAGAGTGACTTTGCGAATTCGGAGATGCCTTGGAGCAAAAGAAGAAGCGCCGCCAGAGGTATGACAGTCTTGAAGGGATAGATTGGTGGCCGCCATGGGCTGGCATCTGATCTCTCACCCATGAACCACGACCTGGATGCATAGTCCCATCCGGCAATGAAAAAGAGCACCAATCCTGGGAAAAAGAAGAACAGGTACATCACCGCATCCACTATCCCCTGCCATCTTACGGACCACCGCCCATATAGCATGTCCGTTCTTATGTGGGCTCCCTTGTATAGGGTATAGGACGCACCCAGCATGAATATCGCTCCGTAAAGCATGTAAGTCACGTCATACGCCCACACAGTGGGAGTTCCCAGAAAGTAACGGCTGAAGACTTCACATAGGAGCCCCGCTACCAGTGGAAGGACTAACCATCCCATGATCTTTCCAGTCCAGTCGGAAATCCTGTCTATGAAACGGATCACAGAGCGCAAAGTTTCACCTCCAGATCTCTTGGGAGAGAAAGGGGCCATGCTTAGTGCCCCCTTTACTCTCCCAATCCCGGATTTTCACCGGCTTATTTCTTGGGCCAGTAATAGTTGGCCGTGAAGGAGTAGTCCTTGAAAAATGTCCTTCTGTAAGGAACTATTTTTGAGGCCCACTCCTTCTGGGAGTTGTAAATTTTCGCGAACAGAGGATTCTTCTGGCTTTCCCTTTCGGCAACCTTGTCCCAAGCCTTCAGAACATTGAGGAGGATCTCGTCTGGTGTCTCAACAAGGGTGACTTTGTGCTTCGCTATCAACTCCTGGAGGGCCTGCTGGCCAAGGACGTACTCCTCTATGGTGTTCTTGAGCATCATCTCATTGCTTGCCAATTCTATGAGGATCTGTATGTCCTTGGGCAGTTCGTCCCATCTTTTCTTGTTGATGAGAAATTCCACGTAGCCCGTGGGCTGGTGCACACCAGGGGCGTGGTAGAACTTACATACGTCATGCAAACCGAGGAGCATGTCGCTGTGAGGGTCGCTGTATTCCGCCCCGTCGATTACCCCCCTCTCCAGCGCCGGCAATATCTCGGCTCCGGGCAATGTCACAACTGACATTCCAGCTTCCTTGAAGACCTCAGCCGCAAGTCCAGCGGCCCTAATCTTGAGGCCTTTAAGCTCAGCCCAGGATTTGATGGGCTTCTTGAACCATCCCTGGGGTTCCGGAAACTCCCCTTTGAGGAAAAAAGGCACTATGTTCTTATAGCCCACTTCTTTCAACAGGTCCTTCCAGAGCTGGTATCCTCCCCCGAATATCATCCAACCAGTGTGATCCCACGTGTCCATGCCAAACGGGCCGCCGGCTGCCGAGGCAAAGAGTGTAAACGCAGAATTCTTCCCAACCCAGTAACCTGGCCAGCTAAGACCCGCATCCAAGAGACCTTTCTCCACGGCATCCAGTATCTCGAAGGCCGGAACAACCTCGCCTGGGGCCATAACAGGAGTCACCTTCAACCTCCCCCCCGTGACCTCCTCTATCCTCTTCATCAACCGCTCGCCACAGAGGAAATCCCACGAGCCGGGACCGAAGGCGCTCTGCACCTTCCACTTGATTTCCGCACCACTGGAAGGTGAAAGGGAAGCGAAAAAGAAGAGAAAGACTATGGCCACACATTGGAAGAAGATACGATTCCTTTTCATCGAGGCACCTCCTTCATTTTTTTATCAGGAGGGAGTGCCCCCCCTGTAACGCCCGGGTGAGCCAATAAACCCTGTTTTAAATGGTGAAGAGGTGCGACGAACACTTTCTTTCTGAGTGGATATGCTACCCGACCTTTACCCACACCATCGGAGCGCGGGCCCCTTCTACCAAAGATATAACCTCGGAGCCCGGAGCCTCAGGGTGTCTTCCCTGTCCCCCACAGGCAATCCCCTTGGAACTCTTCATTTAAGGTGACTATTCCTGAAACATCTTCTCCTCAAGTGTGTGGGGCTTGTGTAGCATAGGGATGCCACTGTGTCAAGAGAGTGGGAACGGCTACCCTTGCCCCTTCCAAATTTTTTGTTTCTTGATCGATACGGTTGGGGGCATGGGTTAAACCTGGAAGATTGGGGACGTATACTGGAAAGGGAAACTCGGGTTCTTGGGGTGGATCTTTCCAAGGACGAACCTAGGGCGGACCCGTGACTCTTGTGGCAAAAAGGAGCGGAGAAAATGTCCCAAGAAGCGAAGTCTCACCCAGGGTCTCAAAAGAAATTGACCTTGGCCATTGGGGGGATGAGCTGTGCGAGTTGTGTATCTAGAATAGAGAGAGCCCTTTCAGGGATGGCTGGGGTAAGTGAGGCCAGGGTCAATCTCGCGACGGAGAAAGCCTCCATAATGTTCGACCCATCGACAGTTCACCCCAAGGAATTCGTCAACAAGATCGAGGACCTTGGCTACAAGGTGGACTTGGTCGAAGAAAGCTTCGTGGTCAGGGGAATGTCCTGCGCCTCTTGCGTGAGGAGGGTGGAGCGTGCCTTGGAAAGCCTCGAAGGAGTCCTGGAAGTAAGCGTTAATTTGGCTACAGAGAGGGCCTCGATTCGCTACCTTCGTGGAGCCGTGAGCGCCCAGGAGATCACAGAGGCGGTGAGGAGTGCCGGATACGAGATAGTGTTCTACGAGTCGACCGAGGAAGAAGAGATCATTGACAGGGAGAGAAAGGCCAGGGAAGAGGAACTCAGGAGGCTCAAGATCAAATTTGGGGTGGGTCTTACCCTTGCCGTTCCCATTTTTCTCCTGGCCTACTGGGAGGAGCTTGGACTAGGGGGCCTTCTCCCCCTGAGCAGGGCCTGGAACTTCATCGTCCAATTAGGCCTTCAAACCCCGATACAATTTTGGGTTGGGTGGCAGTTCTACATGGGTGCGTGGAAGTCGGCAAAGCACCGATCAGCAGACATGAACACCCTGATAGCTGTTGGTACCTCAGCTGCATATCTCTACAGCATCTTGGCAACATTCTTTCCGGGAATTTTCGAGGCGAGAGGTCTCGTGACCGCCGTGTACTTCGATACCGCAGCGGCCATCATAGTCCTCATCCTTCTGGGAAGGCTTCTGGAGGCAAGGGCGAAAGGCCAAACCTCGGAGGCAATCCGCAAGCTCGTGGGTCTCCAACCAAAGACGGCTCGAGTGCTCAAGGAGGGTATAGAGGTGGACGTCCCCATAAGCGATGTGAAGATGGGGGACCTTGTGGTCGTGAGGCCTGGTGAGAGGATTCCTGTGGATGGGGTAGTGATAGAGGGAAGATCAACAGTGGACGAGTCCATGATAACTGGAGAGCCTCTTCCGGTGGAAAAAACCAAGGGGAACGAGGTAATAGGGGGCACTATAAATAGGACCGGTTCCTTCATCTTCGAGGCGACCAAGGTGGGAAAGGATACGCTTCTGGCCCAAATTGTGAGAATGGTCCAGGAAGCTCAAGGGACCAAACCTCCCATAGCGAGGATGGCGGATGTGATAGCTAGTTATTTTGTGCCCACAGTAATAGGGATAGCACTCATCACCTTCGCCGTTTGGTTTTTGGCGGGCCCTGAGCCTTCTTTCAATTATGCGCTGTTGAACTTCGTGTCCGTCCTCATAGTTGCCTGCCCTTGCGCATTAGGATTGGCAACCCCCACCTCCATAATGGTGGGCACTGGTAAAGGAGCTGAGTATGGCATCCTAATAAGGAGCGGTGAAGCCCTTGAGACCGCTCACAGAATGAAGGTGATAGTCATGGATAAGACAGGGACCCTGACCAAAGGGCAACCCTCGGTGACCGACATTATCCCCGTTGGGCAAAGGGACGTGAAGGACATCCTTCTTTACGCCGCTTCGGCTGAGAGGAACTCCGAGCATCCTTTGGGGGAAGCAGTGGTGAGAAAGGCCAAGGAAGAAAATTTGGAACTTCTTCCCGTAAACGATTTCGTTGCCATCGAAGGAAAAGGGATTCGGGGAAAAGTGGACGGAAAGGAGCTTCTTGTGGGGAACATGGCTCTCTTGAGGGAAAGAGGAATACCGATCGACTTCCCCGAGGAGACTTTGGGGGGCCTGTCCTCACAGGGGAAGAGCTCCATGTTTGTTGCCATCGATGGAGAGCTTGCTGGGATCATAGCAGTGGCAGACACCCTCAAAGAGAGCTCGAGAGAGGCAGTTCAATATCTCCGAGAGATGGGCATAGAGATAGTGATGGTCACTGGGGACAATAGGAGGACAGCGGAAGCTGTGGCCAGAGAGGCGGGGATCCAAAGAGTGATCGCTGAGGTTCTTCCCCAAAACAAGGCCCGAGAGGTGAAGAGGCTTCAATCGGAAGGGCTAGTAGTGGGCATGGTTGGGGATGGCATAAACGATGCTCCAGCACTGGCCCAGGCAGATGTGGGGATCGCCATAGGGACAGGGACAGATGTGGCCATAGAATCGGCAGACATAGTCCTCATGAGCGGCGACCTCAGAGGGGTCGTCACTGCCATCTCCCTGAGCAGGGCAACCATCCGCAATATAAAGCAGAACCTTTTCTGGGCCTTCGCCTACAACGTCATTCTGATCCCAGTTGCCGCAGGGGCCCTCTTTCCTTTCATGGGAATTCTGCTTAATCCGGTATTCGCAGCCGCTGCCATGGGCCTCTCATCCGTGACCGTGGTATCCAACGCCTTGAGACTGAGGCGATTTAGACCGGCCAGGATCTGAGATACGAGGGATGCCCTCTGCACGACCCCAAGGGAAGGCCTCGCGCATGAGGATCCATTCCATTGCACCAAAAAGGCGGACGAACTGTCCGGAGCGTGAAAAGGGTAAATCATCCGCTGAAAACGAGGCCTCCACCAGCGGAAGTGCGGAGCTTCCCTCCTTTCTCCTAACCGGTGACGAACTTTCTCCCTGCCTTTTCCTCCACAGACGTTATCTTGGTCACAAGCCTGCCCTTGTGGCCTTTCCTGTAGTCCACCTTGATGATGGCCGCGATACGGTTACAGTCCTCGGACATGCGGAGGAAACACTTCCTCACTACATCGAAAACCTGGTCCCATTCTCCCTCTATAACTGTGCCCATGGGATTCATTCTGTACTCGAGCCCACTGTCGGCTATGATCTCCATGGACCTTGCCACATATGGACTGAGACTTTCTCCTTTATCCAGAGGATACATGCTGAACTCAAGTAGCACCATCTTCTCCCACCTCCCTAGTGTTTTTAAGGCCCAAAGCAGCTTCCGCCATGCGAGCCAACAAAAAAAGTATAGCATCTCCTCAGGCCCAGCCAAAGCCACCGTGGAGTATCCTTAGGGATCAGGGTTCCCCATGCAGGTCCCTTCTTGAGGGCTTTGCAGGGATCTGGAGCTCCCCCACTATTACTCCCAACTCGGAGACCAGGAGACCAGGGGGCGGGCTCCGCACGCCCGTAATCGGGAGATCCCTTTCACCCGGGCATTTCCCCGCTAGGCCACCTCCTTGGGCACCCCAACCCCCGGAGGGTCCCGGTCCCCCAGGTCCGCCAAGAGGTGCCCAGGCACGCGTACGGCCTTGGAATGCGGGCGCGGAGACCGCGCCCCTCCGAGAAAATGGCCCTCTCGCCACGTTTCCGGCCGTTCCCCCCAAGGCCATCTCCCTTTGGCTTTCATCCCTCGCGGAGAGGCGGGCTCCGCACGCCCGCAACGGAATGCCAGGGTTTTACCAATACGTGATCGCCATTACGCCACGTGCCATTCGCCTGCGCACCCGGTTGGAATGACATGCCTAGGCTCACATCCGGCCTTACCATGGGGACGCGGAGACCGCGTCCCTCCGGGAAAAAGGCGTT
>Ga0197142_1003016_pt1 | contig 14368 bp, 12 predicted proteins | sample GBS60_MetaG_FD_148614 | JGI IMG/M metagenome (GOLD analysis project Ga0197142, IMG submission 148614) | Sediment microbial communities from Great Boiling Springs, Gerlach, Nevada, United States - GBS 60_MetaG | ecosystem: Environmental > Aquatic > Thermal springs > Hot (42-90C) > Sediment... | reverse complement strand
GAAGGCATCACCATAGCCGCGCTGCTCCGTATAGCAGGAAGTGTGGCGGTTGATATAACCTCCATCGTGTTCTTATTGAGTTTCACAAGTTGATCACCGTGAAGGACGTAGATTGCACTATCATCAACCGCAATTCCACACCACATACACATCATCGCTGGACCGGCGCCTCCTGGTGCGGCAGTGCTCTGGTCCGTAACTTGCTCACTTTTTTGTTGCATTTGGTCGGTAAGCAGATACATCGAATCAGGTTTCGACGTTGTTTCGTTGCTGGCCAGCACATAAATAGCTAACGCAAGCACCTGCATAAAGACGAACATGGAAATAGCAACAGATCTTCGCATATCATTACCTCCCAATAAGGATGAACGGTGCCGGTCCGACGAGTCAAACTGTTCGAAACCTTATACCCATTTGTGGAACGATTATAGTCATTAAAGGTATACTTGTTACAGGTAAGCGACTGAGCGTTTAAACCAAACATTTGTGCGATATATGTATTGACATGCTAGTCGACCGGATGGTACATTCTACCTGACTGATAGGCACAGGGAAGGAATGCGAAATGAGCCAACTGCTGAAAGGACTCGCCGATTACGTTCGCAATATGCCCGGCATGAATATACGCGTAACTCTGACCGATAGTTTATCCGACGAGTCCTTAGTTACACTTGGTGGGTCGGAACCTGATAAGGGAGGATTCGACTTGGAGGGGCGGAGCGTCGATGGTGTGGCAGTCGGCAGGCCTGAACCTGGTCCTTTCACGTGCTTTCTCGACGGTATGCAGCGTCCCCGAGGACCTATCTATATCGGCTCACCTGTTCCCATTTTATACGGCTACGTTGCGGCAACAATAAGAGCTCGCGGACCCGATAGAAGGATGCGAACGTTTGAAGGAATACATGAATCGCGAGAAGCTCTTTATCTTTCTTACAGTGTCGCTGAAAGGTTCGATGAGTGTAAAAAAATTCTTGATGATTTAAAGTATGCTGGTTTAAGCATACAAGATACGGATAGAGGCGGAGAACCTCCGATTGAACATCCTTTAGCTCTCATACAAGTTGCCAGAGATGCTGTCAGCACGGCTCGTGGAGCAATTGAAGAGAAGCTGATAGGTAGATGGTTAGCAAGTAATTGCAGAGGTAATGGTTGGCTTCTGATAGATGGATCATTACCGGACAGCCATGCAGAATCGCAGATTGTTGGTGTGACAAAGAGCCACGGAACTCAATATTTCCCGTGGCCTGAACAGCAGAAAATTCTCGCCCTTAAAGTAGGAGAACGAAGTGGCGTATTTATTCCCATCATACGAGGCAAGCGGCGCGCCGTCTACAGTTGGTATTTACGGTTGCACCCTAATGAGGGTCGGGATGTGTACTTTGGTCTTGTAAGAGTCGAAGTGCCGCAGAAGCGAGAAATGCTTGAAATGGCTGATACAATATCCAGATGGCTTCTTGCAGAAAGGACACCGCTAAGCCTGCCGGATTCGCGCTGGGATAAGATGATTTATCCAATTCGCGACTGCGAGCAGTATTTGAGGAGTCGAGCTCCATCGCATGCGTTTTTGGATGCGCTTTTGATGAGTTTGGCAGGCATAACACGTGCGTCTGGATAGTTTTAGCATTGTGAATGCTGTGCACATCTTTTAAGCTAATATTTTTATAAAACGGTTAATTTATTCAAAAGATTTTTATTGGGGTGGAAATGGCACAGATTAATTGGAAAGCATTGAAGCAAGTTGGGCGTGTTGCCGCGACGAAGGACAACCCCACTACTGCTTACGAGTTTCACTTCTGGACTAGTGAACAAGATGCAATGGTGGGTATCGGTACGCTTGTAGTTGCTGGAAATTTGCAAAACCCAAATTATGCAGCATACGGAGTGGTCGTCGAAGGTAGGGGTTTTACGGATCTCGAATCCCCGCTCTATGAGTATATAGGATTTGAAGGCGATCCGAGTCTCGAACCTACAACTCAGCGCCCTCAGGTTAGATGTTACAAAGCTGCTGTGCTGAGGGTCGATCCTGAAGAACCTTTACAGCCTGTGCCGGTCGGACCGGTTTATCTGGCCGACGACGATTGTGTGTGTGCAGCTCTTCGGATGGACGCGTTCAAAGATCGCACCGGTATTCCGATAGGGTTGTATCAGAACGGCGAGCAACTCTCGCCTGTGTATTTGGATTCGGAATTCCTGCTCGGCCCGGAGGCTGCGCATTTGAACATCACCGGCATTTCAGGCCTAGCTACCAAAACTAGTGCGGTCGAGTTTATATTAGGGAGCATATTCGAGCACTTTAACGAAGACATAGCGGTTGTTTGTTTCAATGTCAAGGGTTCCGATATGCTGTTTCTTGACTTTCCAGCGGAGCCACCTCTGGATGATCAAGACAAAGATATGTATGAAAGACTTGGCATTCCTTGCGCACCGTTCAAGAAAGTCCGCTATTACGCGCCGTTCAAAGCAGACCGGGTGAATTTAAATACGTTGCGAACTCATCCTGACCTTATTAGTTCCGTTACTCCACTTTCGTGGGGTTTGAAAGACGTTCTTCAGTTCACAGAGGTAGTTCTTAATCGTGATGATGTAGACGCCAAAGCTGATGCTCTAATACAGTTCATAAACCAGCGGATAGTAGACCAAGAGAGTGAGGTTGACGGACAGCAGATTATAGTACGAAATTTTCGCGATCTTAATAAATGGTTCGACATGGTTCTGAATGAAATGGAGCATAATAATCGCTCCGAGTGGAAGACCCATCATTATGCTACGGTACGAAAAGTCTATAACCGTCTATCCAATCTTAGCACACGCTATCAAGGCCTTATCAGTCCGGATGAATACACGTCAGACCTGCCGTGGGGAAATTTCGAAGACAGAACAGTTTATGTTATCGATGTTGCCAATTTGGATCCACAAGCGCAGGACCTAGTATTTACTCGAGTCGTAAGCCAACTTAGAGAGTATCTTGAAAAGGGCAAGCTTGGCGTGAAGCATGTGATAGTGGTGGTAGACGAGCTGAACAAATATGCCCCTTCGGACGGTCCGGAGAATTACTTAAGACAAACGCTGTTGGATATTTCCGAGAGAGGGCGATATCTTGGGTTGGTTCTTTTTTCCGCCCAGCAGTTCCGAAGTCAGGTGCATAAGCGTATAGTAGGGAACAGTGGAACCTGCATATTCGGTAGAATGGATATGGACGAATTGGCGACTCCGGGATATCAGGTTTTGACTTCTGCAACAAAAGAGAAACTGGCAACGCTTTCGAAGGGCCAGCTTATGATAAGGCATCCTCATTTCAATCAGCCGATTTTCGTCAAGTTTCCACGCCCGAACATATTGCGTGGGCCGGACGGAATCAGAAAGTTCCCACCAGCTGAAGACTTGCCGCTCGAAGAGGCGGTATGGCTTAACCTGTCACGTATCAACAGTAGCATTACGAGGAGCCAAGTCAAGGATGTAATTGCGGAGGCATCGGATAATGAAGAAGTCGTGAGAGCAATGAATATGACTCTTCAGAAAATGCCTGAAGATCCAGCCGCATACTTTCGTAGCATGATTCGCAAAAAGGCAGGATTGTATCAAAAGAACGATGAGTTTGTATTGCCGACAGTCCAAGATGTTGGCGCAGATGGCAATGATCCGTTCATAACGATTTGATACACTATGAAACTTATTCACATTGCAGACCCGCACTTAGGCTACCGTGCATACAATAGAATTACTCCTGGCGGACTCAACGCTCGAGAGGCTGATGTTTTCGCAGCATTTCGAGGGGCTTTGGATAAAGCTGCCACGCTGGAGCCAGACTTGGTATTGATAGCCGGAGATCTTTTCCACACAGTGCGGCCCAGTAATCTCATAGTTAATTATTCTTACCGACAGTTTGCTGCTTTTAGAAAGAAATGTTCTGCTCCGATTGTGATAATTGGCGGCAACCATGATACACCGAGATCCGCAGACACCGGATGCATACTCGATCTGCTTGACAACCTCCCGGATGTATACGTCGTACACAGTGAATATCAACAAGTTAAACTGGATAGGTTAGATACCTCAGTATTCTGCCTATGCCACCGCGCGTTACCACAACTTTCGTCGCTGAAGATAGAGCCTGATCCTGAGAGTAAATACAACATTCTGATGGCGCATGGTACTGTGCAGGGTATTGCCCGACATGCGTACGATCTGTATGAAATAAGTCGCTCGCAGGTAATCAACGATGAATGGGACTACATCGCGTTTGGTCACTACCATGTTTTTGAACAACTTGCTCCCAACGCGTTCTACGCAGGGTCTTTGGAGTATACCAGTAACAACATTTGGATGGAAACAAAGCATGATAAGGGCTTCATCGAATACAACTTTGAAGAGCGTCGAATAGTAGCGTTCCACAAAGTCAAGACGCGTGAGGTAGTTGATCTGCGGCCAATTGATGCTCAGGGAGTTTCGGCAGATCAGATCAATCGAATGATTCTGCAGCGCTTAGAGAGCATACCAGGTGGACACGTGAATAAAATTGTCCGTCTAGTTGTGGAAAACATTCCACGTTCCGTACAAGCAGATTTGGATTTTGCGATGATTCGCGTCATCAGATCTGAAGCACTACACTTTGAGCTCCAGCTAAGACCACCGGGCAAGGAAATTGCATTAGGGCAGTTGTCTTATCGCCTGGGTGCGCCCAAACCGTTGGAAGATGAATGGCAGGAGTTTGCTGAGGCATACAACATTCCTGGCGGGGTCGACCGCGACCGTTTTTTGGCTCTTGGAAGAGAGTACATTATGAAGCAGGCACAAATTGAGGAATGAAACTTATCAGTCTTGATCTGAAGAATTTTAGACAGCACATAGACTCTAAAATTAATTTCACCAATGGTGTGACCGGCATTATCGGTCCAAATGGAGCGGGAAAGACAACGATTCTCGAAGCTATAGCATGGGCACTCTACGGTGCGCCTGCTGTTCGAGGGACCAACGATACTATTCGATCGTCGGCCGCTCAAGGTGGATCCAAAGCAAGTGTAACATTGGTTTTTGAGTTATCGGGCCAAGTTTATAAAGTTACCAGAGTTCTAGATGGGAGCGGGCGATCGGGGCAGGCAAGCTTGGAGGTTAACGGCAAACCATTGCGGTCCGGTATGTCCGAAGTGTCGGATGCTATAACGCGTATTCTTGGAATGGACTACCGCGCTTTCTTTACAAGTTTCTTTACCGGTCAAAAGCAGCTCGAGTTTATGGCACAACTAGACGGTCGGCAACGTGCTGCAGCTATAAGTCGAATGCTGGGTTACGATAGGCTAATAAAGGCTCGCGATCAGGCGAATGAAGACCGGAAGGGCTTACAAAGAGAAATTGAAGGCTTAGAAAAAGGCTTAGCTAATCCTGAGGAGTTGAAGGAAAGACGAAAGGAGGCCGAAGCCAAGCTTGCTTTTGCCGAAGATGGGTTGCATGAAGCAGAGGCAAAGTTCAAATTAGCCGAAGAGTTAGTTGAACAACTAAAACCGCTTAAAGAAACATCGGAGCAAAAGGCGAAACGACACGATGAGCTTACTCGTAAGATAGAACTTGTCCAAGCTGATATCAAACATTTGGAAGTGCAACTGACTCAACTTTCAGCAGAACAGCAAGATTTGGCGAACAAGGCTAAGGAATTGGAGTCCTTAAAGCCTGATCTGGAACGCTACGAGAAAGCTGGTAAGGAGTATAAGGAACTTTCTGAACTTCAGAAATATGAGTCTGAGCGTCAGCAGCTAGGCGGGCAGATATCGGCGCTGGAACGGGACATAAAAAGTCTCGAATTGCGTGCCAAACAAATTGCAGATGTTGATGAGCGGCATATTAAGGCGAGTAATCTGCTAAATGAAACAGAATCGGCTTTGAGCGATCTGGATGAGGTAATTCGAACACATTGTGATGAGATGCTGACACATGAACAAAGTGTTCGTGTTCGAATTGAGGAGTATGAACGACATCATAGGGAAATCGAGGAAAAACGCGCTCGCATAGCCGAAGCTGGGGTCGAGGGTAATTGTCCGCTATGCGAGCGGCCACTTGGTGATGAACTTGGCAAGGTCCTTGGCAACTTCGATGCTCAAATGTCGGACCTTACGCAAAAAATGGCCCGTTTGAGACATGAAGCGGAAAAGAAGCGCAAGTCTATGGAGTCAAAGTTGCGGACTTTGGAGGTCGAGCGTAAAAAACTAGCCGATAAAGTTGAAGAGATTAAACGACGAAAGAAAGAGGTTGATGCTTTAGTTGTAGAACGCGATCGCATAGCTGGAACTCTCGAAGAGAAAAAGCAACAGCTAGCAGAGTTATGTGCAAAGTTGGCCGCGATTCCAACCGGTTTTGACCTTGCAAGATTTCAAGAGCTGCGAAAGATAGGCGAAGAATTGCGACCTGTGCGTGATCGTGCAGTAGCTCTCCGAGCGGCGCTCGAAAGATTACCGTTGATCGAAAAGCAAACTCGGGAGATCAATGCTGAATTAGATCGGAAGAACTCCGAAGTCGCTATCGCAAAAGAAATGCTTGATAAGCTAGCATTTTCTCCTGAAGAGCATATCCAGATCATTCAAAAGTTCGATCAGGCGATGATGAACCTCAATAATATCCAGCTTGAGAAGGAGCGTCGGCGCGGAGAAGTGGCAGCGGCTAAGGCAACGCTAACCGAAGTCAAGCGTGAAGAGGACGTCTATAACATGAAGATCGAAAATCTCAAAGCGAAACGAGCTGAACATTTGCATCTCCAGGTGGTATCGGAGGCTCTTGACCGTTTGCGCACTGAGCTTAACGATCGCATAAGGCCCGAGCTGGAGGTCATAGCAAGCGAGTTGCTTGATGCGATCACAGATGGCCGATACAATACGTTGCGAATCAACGAGGACTACAGAGCAGTGATCAAAGACGATGGCGAGGACAAACCGGTGATTTCGGGTGGGGAGGAAGACGTTGTAAACTTAGCTCTCAGGCTAGCAATATCTCAGATGATCGCAGATCGGGCGGGTCAACCTTTTTCTCTTCTTGTGCTCGATGAGGTTTTTGGTTCTCTAGACGATACTCGGAGAGATAACGTTATTGCATTGTTGCAGAATCTGAAGAATCGATTTGAACAAATAATTCTCATCACGCACATAGAGTCGATACACGATGCGGTGGACAATTGCTTATGGGTAGAGTTCGACGAACGAACGAAGACAAGCCGATTATCCGACCGCTTTGCAGAGGCTATCCAATTAGACACCGCCCTGTTATCCTAAGCAAATTGCTTATCTGCTTTTCTTCTTGCTGCCAGCTCGTGCTTCGCGTAGTCTAGCCTTATAGCGTTCTTCCGCTCGTTTTCTGGCGCGGCGCAGTTCCTTTGCTCTAATTCTCAGTTCCGTTCACCTCCAGATCAGTATTTGAGGTTATTCTACGATGCTCATCTAGGGCATGTCAAGCGGATGTCGTGCTCGCAAGGCTATTTGTGTAATTGGTCTTGCCCTTGAGATATTTGGGCGCTGATAAACGAGCGCAGCGCATCCGAGTCGAGAGGAGATATAGTAGTGAACTGAAGAGCAACTGTCAACCCTGCATACGAATTTTTCGAGTTCGGACGGCTGATTCTCTTCACAATTGCAGAAGCTATTACGCGACCATAACCTGGGATATGGATTCTCACGACTACTGACTGACCAATTTCTAACTTTGTAGAACCGTGAACGTTTACAAGCAAACCTGCTGGACTCAGATTTTGTGTTTCGCTCAAATGCCAAAATTGTCCATCAGTGCTCAGTTCTGCATGTAACCTTGTTTGGATTCGGGGATATCGCCTTCGAGATAGGTTTTTAGAAGAATCTTTGACACTAACCACTAGACCAATCAGAGAAACAACGGGTCCAGCTTTAACGGCAATAGTTGAACCATGTTGCACAAAAACTTCTGCCTGAACAGGATTTGTATTCACGTTTGCAAGAATATCGCTGCTTACCTGCTCTGGCACCAATACCGCCGCACTGTCGTTAGATCTAAATACAATGCAAGAAACCGTTGATTCGCCAATCCTGAGTTGGACTCGTTTACCTGATTCAAGTAGCCTGGCATTTTGCTCGGATGCGGATATATTATGAGGCATATACTTATAAGTTTCAAAAATCTCGTTTAAAATGTCTCGACATACTTTTAATCGGTATGCGCATTACGCTGCGTTAGAGGTAATTTGAATGTTCAAGTATTAGCAATATTGCTTGACATAGCTGTAATTGTAGGGGTAGACTTGGTTTGCTTCCGTTTTCTTGCTGTTAGCGGATACCACTGGGAATTATAGTAGAATGAACGATGTTGCAAAAAGTCGAGACAAGCGTGGAGTTTCTATCCAACATGTTGGCATCAAAGATTCCCATCTACCCATCTTACATTTTGATAGATCGAAGATCTTGTGGCGCGATTAGAGACAAGGTGGGGGCTGTGACATATATCCGCTCCTAAAGCGTCGAGATGAGAAGTACGTTACTGAAAATCGTTCGACCCTCCTAAGTTTGTGGAGGATGTGCTTCGTGATGCTATCATTTCGTCGCGGTCTTATACAAATGTGCTCTGGTATGAATTGGAGTGTGAGAACTTAGATTCGATTCATAACCACAGCGCATATGCCTATCAGTGCGAGTGGCAGCAAAATTGGGAGAATCAGGCATGAAAAAAGCAGTTGTTTTGCTATCAGGTGGGCTTGACAGTGCTACAACGGCGGCAATTGCAAAGTCTGAAGGATTCGAGTTATACGCGATCTCGTTCGATTATGGGCAGAGACACTCCCGAGAACTTAAAAGTGCGAAAGCAATTGCGCAAAGCCTGGGAGCACTCGATCACTTAGTCATCTCGTTCGATATGACTAAGATAGGCGGTAGTGCACTTACCGACAATAATATAGATGTTCCGATTGGAAGAGATTTTGCGGAGATAGGGCAGGGGATTCCCGTTACTTATGTGCCAGCTCGCAATATTATTTTTCTGGCTTTTGCGGTGTCTTATGCTGAGAGAATCGGTGCTGGGGATATTTTTATCGGCATTAGCGAGGTAGACTACAGCGGCTATCCAGATTGCCGCAGAGAGTTTGTGGACGCGTTCGAGAAGACAGCAAACCTAGGAACAAAGGCGGGAACAGAAGATGGTGTTCGATTTCACATTCACACCCCGCTTGCAAGGCTCAGCAAGGGACAAACTATAAAAAAGGGATTGGAATTGGGCGTTGACTTCTCACTGACATGGAGCTGTTACCTGGGCGGACAAAAACCATGCGGCAAGTGTGACAGTTGCAAGCTCCGGCTTGCAGGATTTGCTCAGGTTGGCATGAAAGATCCGCTTGAGTACGTTGATTAAGCACGCTGATAAAATTTTTAAAGGGTGAAGAACGAATAGCCTTGTGCCGACAACACATATAGGCGGCAAAATATGATCGATTAAATGCTTGTTGGAGGTTGCTGCTGAATGGGATTGTTGATAGACGTTGTTAGTCTGCTCGCTAAGGGCGGCTTCGCGATGATTCCCCTAATTTTTTGCTCGTTTTGGTCCGTTACTATTCTCTTTGAGCGATGGTTTAGAATTAAAACGGCACAGATCGATGTTTCCGAAGCTGTTCGACGGGCTGAGGATGCACTTTTCGACGGAAAACCGGATATGGCAGTTCGGATTCTGGAAGACTGCGACGGACCGGTCGCACGTGTCTTGGTTGCGGGCATCCGAAACAGGCATCTTGGCGAACGGGGAATCGAGCGCGCAATGGAAGAACAAGGTATGGTCGAGACTAGAAAGCTCATCCGATGGCTGGGAAGTTTAGACACAATCATCACCATTGCACCTCTTCTAGGTCTTCTGGGAACGGTTACAGGTATGATCTCGGCTTTTCATGTCATAGGTTCTACCGAAGGTCTTAGTACACCCACCGCGATTACTGGCGGTGTTGCTGAAGCTCTAATAGCTACTGCGACAGGTCTGGCAATAGCTATATTTACGCTGGTTGGCTACAACCACTTGCAGGAGCGAATTAAGAATATAGTCACCGAGATAGAACACCGTGGCACGGCGATGGTAAACGTGCTTGTTGAAGTGGGGGAAATGCCAAATGAAATTAAGAGCCTATCAGCCTAAACGTGCCCGTATCGAGATAGTGCCCATGATAGATACCATATTCTTTCTATTGGTATTCTTCATGATGGCGTCCTTGGCCATGACAACAGCAAAGGGTATGCCTGTGAATCTTCCTAAGGCATCAGCATCTAAAGAGCGGCCAGTGGTAAAGATTGTCCTCACTCTTACCAGGTCAGGAAATTATTATATAGATAAACAGCCTGTTCACTTCGAGCAAATTTATAATATCCTCAAGATTCGACTGCGTGATAATCCGCGCGCGGTGATAGTTATCAACTGTGATAAATCACAATCCTGGCAACGCGGCATAGAACTTGCCGATGAAGCCAAACGTGCTGGAGCTAGGTTCTTGACTATTGCTACAGAGCCGAAGCGATCGTAATAAGATGGATTCCACAGGAAGCAAAATCCGGACAGTAGAAGGCGGTTCTACCTGTAGAAAGGGAGATCGTACACTTGCCTATGCAGTTGTGATCTCGCTAGTTGTGCATTTTGTTGCCGTGGGCATGATCGCTCGTGGTTATGCTTATAATAAGCACAGCTCCGCAGTTGTTAGGCAGTTGCCAAAATATATAAAGATAGATCTGGTCGATTTTACATCACGTCACTCAAATAATCATACGATAGCTCGTCCGATTGAAAAACAGATCTTACGAATTGTTACTCCGCAACTTGCTAACCAATCTGTCAATGTTAGTGCATTGCCACATTCGCGTATAATAACACCAGATTCTTCTAAGCTAAGTTCTACTGATCTAGCTCAGTTACCAAGGAAATCGTTGACCGCTGCGTTACCAATACGTGATTCCAGGGCGAAATCGGACATTCGGGTACATACGCCAGGAAATCCTGGCGGTAAACTTAACGTAGGAACACCTAGCCCCAGCGGCGATTTGCCAGGAAATTGGTCTGGAGGAAGTACGCCAGTCGGCTGGGTTCCGGGAAATGATCAAGAATCGGGCAAAGGATCAGGTAGCGGGATGGGAGTAGGGTCTCCTGAGCCGCCCAAGCAGGCCGATCGGGGATCGGGTACGCGTCCTGCACCTACACCCACATCGGCACCGATCAAGATTACAGTCAGAATCTGCAGCATTTCAGGCTTGCGCGCAGGAGAATACTGCAATAATACAAGGAATGAATCGTTCTTGGAAGGCCAAGCGCCATCGCGGATATGCGACCGCTGCAAAGGGCCTGAACACAATTCTCGTCTCGCAGATCGGGCTAATCCGGAACTTATAAGAGATTCACGGCCGACAATTCCAAGTTCTATTCCTGAGGGTTTGAGTCTTACAGTGGTGATAGAGTACACCGTGGCAGCAGATGGCAATGTCGAGGACATCAAAATCACGAAGTCTTCAGGATATAAAGCTCTAGATCGGGCAGTAGTAGATTCAGCCTCTCAGCTGAAATATAAACCTGCTATACAAGACGGAGTGCCTCGAAGTGTTAAGAAGACACGAACCTACACGATCAACACATAAGCAGAGTTAGAAAGCAAAATTTTTCTACTCCATCAGTTTTAAATCTCTTAGTCTCTCATTTGTCTTTCAATATTCTTACCTTTCTACCTACCACTTCCAATTTGCCGTCTGCGAAGAGCGCTATAGCATCCGTATAGGTCTGATGTTCCTGCTTCAGGACTCGCGCAGCAAGCGTTTCGGGAGTATCATCGTCTTCTACAGGAACAACAGTCTGCAAGATGATTGGCCCGGTATCATAGTCTTCATCTACAAAGTGTACTGTAACCCCCGTGTACTTCACACCTCTTTCGATAACGGCTTCGTGCACGTGATGGCCGTACATCCCTTTACCACAAAAGGACGGGATCAGCGCCGGGTGAACATTCATTATTCGGTTTCGCCAGTGCTCTACAATTTTTGCTCCTAACACTCGCATATAACCTGCCAGGCAAATCAAATCCACGCGATGGTCTGCTAGAGCCTGAAATGTTGCATTATCGTATTCTTCTGCGGTCGCATAGTCCTTGGGTGAGATTGTCAGAGTCTTCACTCCGGCAGATCGAGCTCGCTCCATGGCTGGAGCATCATCTTTTACACCTATTACCAATACGACCTCACCGTTGATCTTGCCAGAGGCACAAGCATCAATGATTGCCTGCATATTGGTTCCGCGACCTTGACCAGACACCATTATTGCAATTCTGATTGGCGGACGAGTCATATAATATTGACCTCTCTTCCGCCCTTGTGAACCTCACCTATGATCCACGCGGTTTCCCCTTCTTCTTCGAGTTTCTTTACAATCTCTAAACCGCGCTCTTTTGCCACGATCAGGACCATACCGACTCCCATATTAAAAGTTCTGTGCATCTCGGTGGTATCAATGCCTCCTTTTTCCTGGATAAGCCGGAAGATGGGAGGAACAGCCCAATACCTTCTTTCGACGGTTACCTGACAATCAGTTGGAAGTACTCTGGGAATGTTACCGTAGAATCCGCCTCCGGTAATATGAGCCATAGCATGCACTTCAAATTCTTTAATCACTGCCATTATAGACTTAAGATAGGATTTATGCGGGGTGAGAAGAACTTCTCCAAGCACGGCGCCGAGTTCTGGCACATAGCGATCAACTTGATAGGCGTTATCCTCAAAAAGCACCTTTCTGACGAGCGAATATCCGTTAGTATGCAGACCGGATGAAGCAAGTCCGACCACAACATCGCCTGGTCTAACCTTCGAGCCATCAATGATTTTTGATCGGTCTACTAGGCCAACGATTGACCCAGCCAAGTCAAATTCTCCCTCGCAATATACTCCGGGCATCTCGGCTATTTCTCCACCTATCAATGCACAACCTGCTTCGCGACACGCTTCGGACATGCCTTTTACGATATCTGCAACTATCTCGGGCTGCAACTTGCTGGTCGCTATATAGTCGAGAAAAAAAAGCGGCTGTGCACCTTGCATTAGGATGTCATTTACGCAGTGGTTAACTATGTCGATGCCGACGGTATCGTAGCGCTCCATCATTGTTGCTACTTTAATTTTGGTTCCAACACCGTCAATGCTCGATACAAGCACCGGTTCTTCCATATTAATCGTGTCGAGCTTGAACAACCCACCAAAGCTGCCGATATCAGTCAATACGTTGGAAGTAAACGTTGATCGAGCATATTCCTTAAGCCGAAAAACGGCTTCCTCTCCAGCTTCTATATCAACGCCAGCCGCCTTGTAGGTCGTATATTCCTCAGCCATGAGTCCTCCGTGTAACTTGGGGTAAAAGAAAAGCTAACTTATAAGACGTTATACCAGTGGCTATTAAACATCGCAAAGTCAGGTCGTGTCAAGCAACTGAATTGCAATGGCAAACTTGTAACGAGATTTGCGTGATTCTGTTAAGTAAGTAAAATGGCAAATCGTAGCAAATAGGCTAAGCTCCATTTGTTGGTTGCTCGTCGCTTGCTCTCTGCTGTAGAATATCTGCCGGAGGAATTGCAATGTTGATAGCGGTTATTGGGAGAGGACACGGTGGAACCAGAGCGATTAGTCACACGCTTAGTGAAAGCGGTGTTTTTATGGGAGCGCAGCTCAACGCTTCTGGTGACCTGATTCCTCCCGAAGATATGTATAACGCTTGTCGGATAATGTCAGGATATGTGGTTCATCTCGGCGGGGTTAAATGGGACTTTTCGCAATTACATACAATGCCCATAAATCCAGAGTTTAAGCAATTGGTCGAGAGATACTTGTCCTCAGTACTTGCTAGCAACGCGAAACACAAGGGTTGGAAGCTGCCGGAAACGACGCTGGTTTACCCATGGATTGTACGAATGTTCCCTGATGCGTACTATATACATTGGGTGCGCGACCCGCGAGATTCCATCCTTGGTGCACATTTGACGGATGATCTTGCCGACTTTGGTGTTCCTTACGAACACACCGAAAACGTCTTGCTGCGACGTGCTATAAGCTGGAAGTATCAACGCGAGATTGTAAAAGCCACTCCGCAGCCCGCGCGTATGATTCAGGTGCGATTTGAGGACTTCGTGCTTAATCAGGACGAAACACTTGTAAGACTGGAACAGTTCTTAGGACTGCCTCTTGTAAAGGTTGATGTGAATCCGGAAGCGGTCGGTAGATGGCGGACCAGCAACGAGAAGCTGGATTTCGATTTTCTACATGAGGACATGAAGGAGCTTGGATACGAAATATAACTGGATGTAGCTTGTGTCGGAAAAAGTCTGCACTTGCCTAAGCGCATCTTGCGGGATATAATTAGACTCAGCAGTGTT
>Ga0197142_1003015_pt1 | contig 14370 bp, 15 predicted proteins | sample GBS60_MetaG_FD_148614 | JGI IMG/M metagenome (GOLD analysis project Ga0197142, IMG submission 148614) | Sediment microbial communities from Great Boiling Springs, Gerlach, Nevada, United States - GBS 60_MetaG | ecosystem: Environmental > Aquatic > Thermal springs > Hot (42-90C) > Sediment... | reverse complement strand
TTTCCAGGGTGGCCTCGTAGGCCTCCTCCAGGCGCACCTTCTCGTCCCAGTAGAAGCGGCTGTAGTAGAGGGGGATGAGGAAGAGGAGCACCGTCCACCCCCCCCAGTTGCCCAGGAGGGGGGTCTCATAGGCCCGGGCCAGGAGGAGGGCCATAGGGGAGAGAAGGAGATAACTAAGAGCAAGCCACTTGACGTTTTTTCCCCACGCTTCGCGCCAGGGAACTTTTTTGTCTACTTGAATAGCGGTAGTTACCAAAGTGCTGTTCACCGCGAAAAAGACGAGAGAGGCGGTGGCGATGCCCACCCCCGCGGACAGGTTCCAGGGGCCCAGGTAGAGGGGATTTTGCTGGAAGAACTGCCAGGCCAGGGCCGCTAGAGCAGTAGCCAGGGCATTTTGGGAGCTATTGAAAAGCTCTTTGTACCATATTTTGCGGCCCCACTGCAAGAGGAAGCTCAGAAGAGGCGCTACCCAGGGGGGTGTTAGAACAACCAAGGCCAGGGCGAAAATGAAAAACTGGCTCATGCTGGCGCTCAGGGGAAGACGCACCCGGACCTGCACGCTCCAGAGCATGAGCCCACCCCAGAAGAGGAGGTCCCGAATACCCAAACGGAGGGGGGCGTCCCGATACGCCCAAAGCAAAAAGCCCTCCAGGGCCAAGAAGGCCAGGAAGGCAAAGAGGATAAGGAGGAGTACCCTGGGAGGGGGAAGCTCCAGGCGCTTGAGGGCCATGATGGCCTGAGTGTAGCAGACCTTCCCCCCTCAGGCAACAGAAAAAGAGGCCAGCTAAACTGGCCTCCCCCTTTACTCCCAACGCAAAGAAGCCCCAGCCGCAAGCCCAAGCGCGATCAAGCTGCCGAGAAGAACCAACACACGAGCGATCAGCTTCTTCATCTTCATCCCTCCTTTTCTTCCGCTCCCGGGGGGTCGGCCCCGTTTGCTTGCTTTTCACTCTAGGGGGTCCGGTCAATACTGTCAAGAGGGGAAGAATAGGTATCAGCACGGCAAAAAATGCTCTTGGGGCCACAAAATATTGGAGTAAGTCAGATTTGCACTACCCAGCCTAGCACACCCGGTGCCAGCTGGGTAGGGGGGCCAGACCAGCGGGGGGAAGCCTCGGGGTTTTGAGGGGGGAATGGCCTACAAAATAGGCGGGCCCGTGGGGGTGAAGCGCCCCACGCGGGCCCAGGAATACCCTGACTTTAATGCGCCCCTGGAATACACCGGCAATACCGAAAAATGCCTACCGCAATGCCCAAAGAATGGCTACCTCAAATACCACCCCGGAATGGCGAAGGTTGCCTCAGCTTCCCACCCCCTTCGGGGCCATTGTAGCAAAAACTTAACCCGCCCAGGGGGGCGGGCGCTTTGGTGCCGAGGGGCGGAATCGAACCGCCGACACTGCGATTTTCAGTCGCATGCTCTACCAACTGAGCTACCTCGGCGTGGCGGCCCCGACGGGACTCGAACCCGCGATCTCCCACGTGACAGGCGGGTGTGTTAACCAACTACACCACGGGGCCTTGGGTTTTGGCCGGGTCGGGGGCGTCCGACCGGGCATCTAGGATGATAGCCGGGGGAAGGTCAAGTGTCAAGCTTGAGCTGGAGCGAGGTCTTCGCCTACCACCGCACCCGGAAGGGCATTGGCGAGCGGAGCCTTCTGGTGGACCGAGGGGAGTCCGGCTACAAGAACCTCTTCCTCCCGGACGGGCGCATCCTCTACATGGGGGAGGGCAAAAAAGGCCACCAGGAGCCCCTTGGGGGGAACCTCCGCCTCCTCCTGGCCCACCGGGAGGGGACTCCTCTAAGGGTCTTCCTGCGGGAAGCTCCGGGAAAGTGGCGGGTCCTGGGGTGCTACCGGGTGGAGGGGTGGCGGTACGCCCTCTTGGAGGAGGAGGGGCGGTACGTCTACTGGTTCATCCTTGGGCCATGTGGATGCGAAGGAGGCCCTTGAGGGTCAGGTCCTCGTCCACCAGGTCAAAGGAGGGGCAGATGGGCTTCAGGGTCTCGGCGAAGCCCCCGGTGGCGATGACCAGGGCCTCCCCCGCCTCCTCCTTGAAGCGGCGCACCATTCCCTCCACCAGGGCGGCGTAGCCCAGGACCAGGCCGGAGCGGAGGGCCTCGAGGGTGTTCTTCCCCACCGCCCTCTGGGGAGGGACCAGGTCAATGCGGGGGAGCTTGGCCGTGCGCTGGGCCAGGGCGTCCGCCGCCGTCTGGGGGCCGATGGTGATGGCCCCGCCCAGGTAGCGGTTCGGGGCTTCCACCAGGTCAAAGGTGGTGGCGGTGCCGAAGTCCACCACGATGTAGCGGCCCGTGGGGCTAGGGTAGGCCAGGGCCCCCACGGCGTTCACCAGGCGGTCCGCCCCCGCCTCCTTGGGGTTGTCTATGGCCACCTCGAGCCCCGTAGCCTCGGCGTCCACCAGGCGGGCTTTGACCCCGAAAAGCCCCTCAATGGCCCGCCCCATCTCCCGCTCCACCGGGGGGACCACGCTGGAGAGAATGGCGGCCTTGGGTGGGGGCAGGCCCTCCAGGGCGAAGAGGTTCTTTAGGAGGACCCTATACTCGCTTTCCATCCGCATCCGGTCCGTGTGGATGCGGAAGTGGGCGATGAGCCTTTCCCCCTCAAAGAGGCCCAGGGCCGTGGAGGTGTTGCCGATGTCCACCGCCAGGAGCATCAGGCCTCTTCCTCCCAGGGCTCCAGGACCACCCGGGTGGTGATCTCGGCGTTGAGGCTGGCGGAGACGGAGCAGTACTTGGTGTGGGAGAGGTGGACCGCCCGTTCCAGGGCCTCGAGGGTCACCCCAGGCCCGGAGGCGATGTGGGTCACGGTGATCTGGGTGTAGCGCTTGGGGTGGGTCTCCGCCCGCACCCCCTCCACCTCCACCCGGTAGCGGGCCAGGGGCTGCTTCTTCTTCCGCATGATGTCCACCACGTCGTAGGCGGTGCAGGCCCCCAGGGCCATGAGGAGGAGCTCCATGGGGCGGGGCCCGGTGGCGGGCTGGTCCCCGTCAATCATCACCTTGTCCCCCTGCTCGTTCACCCCCAGGAAGCGGTGCCCCACCAGGTTGTAGACCACGACCTTCTTGGTCATGGAGGGGATTTTACCAGGCCTTCACGGGGCCTGGGTAGAATGGGCCTGGATGCGGTGGCTCGCTTGGTCCTTTTGGCTTTTGGCCCTGGCTATGGCCTTTCCCAGGGTGGGCGTCCACCAGGGCTTCACCCGGCTGGTCTTTGACCTGCCCTCGGCCCAGGCGACCTACCGCATGGAGGAGAGGGATGGCCTTCTCACCGTCCTCTTTCCGGGGCTTTCTGCCCCGGCGGCGGACCTTTTGGTGAACTCCCCCGAGGTGGCCTCGGTCCAGGTGGTGCCGGAGGGAGGGGGGGTTCGGGTCCTGGTGCGCACCAGGGGGGCGGTGGAGGTGAGGACAAGCCGCCTCCAGGACCCCGAGCGCCTGGTGCTGGACCTCACCCTGAAGAAGGGGGGTGGCGCGGTCCCCGCCCCCGCCCAGCCCAAGGCCCAGGCTCCCAAACCCCCTAAGCCCGTGGTCCTCCTGGACCCCGGCCACGGGGGGGTGGACCCGGGGATGGTGGGGTACGTGGTGGAGAAGGAGGTGGTCCTGGACGTGGCCCTGCGCCTGAAGCGCCTCCTAGAGCGGGAAGGGATAGAGGTCCGCCTCACCCGGGACCGGGACGCCCACCTCTCCCCGGACAAGCGCGCGGACCTCTCCATGCGGGCCGCCCTGGCCGACAGCTCCCAGGTGAACCTCTTCATCTCCATCCACGTGAACGCCTCCCCCACCCGCACCGCCCGGGGGGTGGAGGCCTTCTACTTCGGCCGGGCCCAGGACCCCCGGATCCTGGCCCAGGTGATCCGGGAAAACGGCGGGGGGGAGGTGGGCCGCCGCCTCACCGAGGAGGCGAGGAGCGTGGCCGAGAGGATCCTCTCCGACATCGTGGCCCAGGCCAACCAGCGCTTCAGCCAGCGCCTGGCGGAAACCCTGGGGCGCAAGCTCTCCCAGGCCACGGGAAGCCCTTACCGGGGAAGCTTCCCCGGGGACTTCTTTGTCCTTCGCTACGCCAGGGTGCCCGCCGTCCTGGTGGAGGTGGGCTTCGGGGACCACCCCGTGGAGGGGCGGAACCTGGCCGACCCCGCCTACCGGGAGAAGGTGGCCCAGGGGCTCCTCGCCGGCATCCTCACCTTCCTGGGGAACGGGGCCTTCGCCCGCTAGGCTCCCGCACGTGGGTTTCGCAACATGAAATGTCCAAGTCGGGGCTTGGGGAAGGCCTTTCTGGGGCACTTAGAAGGGGAAGACCTCCAGGGCCTCTCCCGCGCTCCGGAAACGGTCCTCCGGGCGCTTGGCCAGGAGGCGCTCCAGGTAAGACCTCTCCCTTTCCCCTAGCCCGGGGAGGGGAGGTACGGGCTCCTTCAGGTGGCCCAGGAGGACCTCCTCCGGGGCCCCCACGAAGGGGTGCTCCCCGGCGAGGATCCAGTAGAGGATGACCCCGGCGGCGTAGACGTCCGCCTCGGGGCCGGGGCTTTGCCCCAGGACCTGCTCCGGGGCCAGGTAGGGGAGGGTGCCCACCCTCAGGGGCTTTTTGAAGGCCTCGAGGGCCGGCCCCGAGAGGTCAAAGTCCACCAGCCGGGCCTCGTCCGTGCCCGCCACCAGGATGTTCTCCGGCTTCACGTCCCGGTGGACCAGGCCCTTTTCGTGCATGTGGGCCAGGGCCAGGAGGAGCTGACGGAAGACCTTCAGGGCCCTGGCCCGCCCGGGCTCCCGGGCCATCCACCGCCCCATCTCCTCCCCGGGGGCGTAGGCCAGGAGGAGGGCGGGGCCTTCCTCCAGGTCCAGCTTCTCCAGGACGGGGTTCAGGTTGGGGTGGTCCAGGCGCTTCCCCACCCAGAACTCCCGGTCCCGCCGGGCCTCGGCCCCTTTGGGGAAGACCTTGAGGGCGTAAGGGGCGCCGAAGGGGTCAAAGGCCAGGTAGACCGTGGCCAAGGCCCCCTGGCCCAGGGGGCGCACCACCCGGTAGCGCTCTAGGAGCGTTTTCCCCGCCAGGCTCACCGCTCCCACTATACCCTTCCTCACCCCTTTCACCTGGAAGCCGGTAGGATTTTCCCGTGCGGGGCTTGGCGCTTTCCGGAGGAGGGGCTAGGGGGCTTGCCCACATCGGGGTCCTCGAGATCTTCCTGGAGGCGGGGCTGGACTTCCAGGTGGTGGCGGGCACCAGCATGGGGTCCATCGTGGGGGCCCTCTTCGCCGCCGGCCGGACCCCCAAGGAGATGCTGGAGATGGCCCGCAAGACCCCCTGGCTCTCCCTCCTGGGCCTCTCTCCCCGGGAGGGGCTTTTCTCCCGCAGGAAGCTTAGGGACTTTCTGGCGGAGCACCTCCCCCCCCGGTTTGAGGACCTGAAGCGCCCCCTGGCGGTGACGGCGGTGGACGTGGTCTCGGGGCGGCTCCTCTTCCTCACCCAGGGGGACCTGCCCAGCGCGGTGCTGGCCTCGGCCGCCTACCCGGGCCTCCTGGCCCCGGTGGAGCGGGAGGGGAGGCTCCTCTTTGACGGGGGGGTCCTGGACAACCTGCCCGTGGACGCGGCCAGGCTTCTGGGGGCTTTGGAGGTCTACGCGGTGGACGTGACCCCGGAGCGGGCGGTGGAGGAGGCTCCCAGAAACCTCCTCTCCCTGGCCCGGCGGGCGGTGGACCTGATGCAGCTCCACCTCACCTCCGTGCGCCTCACCCTCTACGCCCCCGAGGTCTACGTGCGCCCCGCCCTCCCGGGGGTGGGTCTGGAGGACTTCCGCCGCCTGGAGGAGATCGTGGAGGCGGGCAGGAGGGCGGCCCGGGAGGTTCTGGATAGAGTAGGAGGGGTATGAAGGCGTTTTGGGACTATCTTTTCAAGGAGTGGTTCCGGCAGGTGGGGGAGGCGCTATTGGTGGCCTTTTTGGTCACCACCTTCGTCTTCACCACCGTGGGCGTGGTGGGCCAGAGCATGTTCCCCACCCTGAGAAACGGGGAGCGGGTCCTGGTGCCCAAGTGGGAGACCTGGCTGGTGCGCTTTGGCCTCAGGGAGTGGCGGCGGGGGGAGATCGCCATCCTCAAGCCCCCCGAGGGCACCCCCTACGCCACCGCCCGCTTTCCCGTGCTGGGCTTCTCCTTCCGCGCCTTCTTCATCAAGCGCATCGTGGCCGTGCCCGGGGACGAGGTCTACGTGGAGCGGGGGGTGGTCCACGTGAACGGGGTGCCCCTTTGGGAAACCCACATCACCGACCACCTCTCCCCCTGGCCCGACTCCTTCCCCGGGGTCTGCTACAAGGACGGGCGCATGACCCGGATCCTCACCCAGCAGGGGGACTTCCCCGTGGAGTTCCTCCCCGCCTACCTGAAGCCCCTCAAGGAGATGCTCCTGCCCCCTTCGGAGGGGGTTCTAGAGAGGAGCCAGCTGGAGGAGGCTTGTGAGGTGGGGCGGATCCGTCTGAAGAAGGGCTACTACTTCGTCATGGGGGACAACCGCACCCTGGGGGGCTCGGAGGACTCCCGCACCTTCGGCCCCGTGCCCCAGGAGGCCATCGCCGGCCGGGCCAGCTTCGTCTGGTGGCCCCTTTTCGTCAGGGACCAGGAGGGCTTGCGCCTGAACCTGAGGCGGCTTGAGCCCCCGGCGGTCTACCAGCTCAGGTGAGGACCGCCACCCAAAGCCTCCCCGGCCCGTGGACCCCCTTCACCATCACCTGGCCGATGTCCGCGCTCTTGGAGGGGCCGGAGTGGAGGCCCAAGGCGGGGGGGAGGTCATCCAGGGAGGCCAGGGCTTCCGCCAGGGTCCCAAATACCCTTTCCGCCTCCACGAAGACCAGGTGGGTGGGGGGGAGGAGGTGGACCCTCCTTCCCTCCCAGGAGGGGAGGGCCACGGTGCCCGTCTCCGCCACGGCGAAGAGGGCGTGGGACACCCCTAGGGGAGCCGCCCCCGGGGGAAGCTCGGGGAGGGGGGGCCTGAGGTCCGGGGGCAAGGTCCTCCCCAGGGCGGCCCCGGGGAAGTCCTGGGCCAGGGTTTCCAGAAAGCCTCTCACCTCCTCCCGCCGCACGAGGCGGCCTTCCCCGCCGTTTTCCCCAAGCCGCTTGAGGAAGAGCTCCAGGGGGTCGGGGACGGGGCTTGGGTGGAGGGGGCCCGGGAGCTCCGCCTTGGGGCGGTCCTTCAGGGCGCGCCTTATCCGGGAGAGGATGCGGCTTCTAGCGTCCATCTTCTTCCTCCAGTTCCCACCAAAGCTCGTGGAAGGGCCTGGGGCTGGGCTTTAGGGGGCCCCGCCCCTCTGTCCAGGCCCGTAGCAGGGGGAGGAGGTCCTGGGGAAGGGGGAGGCCCCTTAAGGCCTTGGAGAAGAGGCGGTAGAGGGCTGGGCTTTCCATGACCCTGCGGTAGGCCCCCATGGCCGCCTTTTCCCAGGCGGGGGTGAGGCCTTGGGCCACGGCCCGGTTTCGCCAGGTGAGGAGGAGCCTGGGGATGGGGATCTTCACCGGGCAGGCCTCGAGGCAGGCCCCGCAGAGGGTGGAGGCGTAGGGGAGGGGGTGGGCCTCCTCCAGGGAGAGGAGGCCCGGGTCCAAAACCGCCCCGATGGGCCCCGAGTAGACGTAGCCGTAAGGGTGCCCCCCCGTCTGGCGGTAGACGGGGCAGGCGTTGAGGCAGGCCCCGCACCGGAGGCACCTCAAGGTCTCCCAGGCCTCGAGGTCGGCCAGGAGGGCGGTGCGCCCATGGTCCACCAGGACCACGTGCACCTCCTCGGGGCCCTCCTCCCCTTCCCCCGCCGGGCCCCCGATCAGGGAGACGTAGGTGGAAAGCCTCTGCCCCGTGGCCGCCCGGGCGGTGAGGGGGAGGAAGAGGGCGAGGTCAGCGAGGCGGGGGAGGAGCTTCTCCAGCCCCACGAAGGCCACGTGGACCTTGGGGAGGCTTGTGGAAAGCCTTATGTTCCCCTCGTTTTCCATGAGGGCCAGGGTGCCCGTCTCCGCCACCAGGAAGTTGGCCCCGCTGATGCCGAGGTCGGCGGTGAGGAAGGCCTCCCTCAGGACCCTCCTTGCCACCCCCGCCAGCGCCTCGGGGCTGGCCTCGAGGGGGGTGCCGAAGCGCGCGTGAAAGAGCCGCCTTATCTCCTCCAGGGAAAGGTGGATGGCGGGGCCCACGATGTGGCTTGGGGGCTCCCCTAGGAGCTGGATCAGGTACTCCCCCAGGTCGGTCTCAAAGACCTCCACCCCCAGGGACTCCAGGAAGGGGTTGACCCCCAGCTCCTCCGTGAGCATGCTCTTGGCCTTGACCGCCCGCTTCACCCCCCGCCTCCTCACGATCTCCAGGAGGACCCGGTGGGCCTCCTCCGGCCCTTCCGCCCAGTGGACCTTTACTCCCTTTTCCCGAAGGCGCCTCTCCGCCTCCTCCAGGTAGCGGTCCAGGTGGCTTAGGACGTGGTCCTTCACCGCCTTGGCCCGCTCCCGCCACTCCTCTATGGGCACCTCGGCGTAGGCCTTGAGGCGGTTCCTCTCAAAGTGCAGGGTGGCCCCGGTGACCGCCTCCCGCACCCCGGGCTTTTCCTTAAGGAGCCTCGCCGCCTCCTTGGGGTAGATCCTGGCCCTAGCCCGCATACGCCTCCCAGAGGAGGGTGGCCAGGGGGGCCACCCTCAGGTTCACGCCCCGCTTCGCCATCCGGCCCGAGAGGTGGAGGAGGCAGCCCGCGTCCGTGGAGGTGAGGACCTCCGCCTCGGGCAGGGTGGAGAGCTTCCGGTCCGCCATGCCCAAGGAGACCTCGGGGAGCTTCACGCTGAAGAGGCCCCCAAAGCCGCAGCACTCCTCCGAAGCCTCCCAGGGGAGGAGCTCCGCCCCAGCGCTTTTGAGGAGGAGGAGGGGCTCCTCCCGCACCCCAAGCTCCCTTAAGGCGTGGCAGCCGTGGTGGTAGGCCACCCTCACCCCCTTCAGGCCCTCCCCCAGCCTCTCCACCCCCAGGACCCGCACCAGGAACTGGGAAAGTTCGTAGACCCTTTCCGAAAAGGCCAGGGCCTCTTTGTCCCCGGGGAGGAGCTCGGGGTAGTGGTTCTTCAGCATGCTGGCGCAGCTTCCCGAGGGCAGGACCACGTACTCCGCCTCCCGGAAGACCTCCAGGGTGCGCCTCGCCAGAGGCCTAGCCTCGTCCCAGTAGCCGGCGTTGAAGGCGGGCTGGCCGCAGCAGGTCTGCCCCTGGGGGAAGTCCACCTCCACCCCCAGGGCCCTGAGAAGGCGCACCGCCGCCACCCCGGCCTCCGCGTAGAACTGGTCCGCCAGGCAGGTGATGAAGAGGGCTACCCGCATTGGCCCCATTCTACGGCTTCCAGCCCGAGGGGTGGGCCCTGTAGGGGGGCTCCTGGCCCCGCCCGAGATCGGCCCGGAAGAGGCCCGTGAGGGTGAGGCGGCCCCCCGTGCCCTTGGCCTCGGCCAGGGCCTTCTCCAAAAGCCCCGCCAGCTCCAGGAGGAAGCGGTTCTGCCTTTCCTGGGGCACGGGCAGGGCCCCCAGGGTGAGGCAGGCGGGGTGGGGGGCGGGGCAGGCCCGGGCGAGCCAGAGGGCCCCGCCCCGGAAGTAGAGGCTGTAGGCCCCCAGGTCCACCCGGTAGCCCGCCTGCAGGTGGTTCCGGTACTGGGGGAGGAGGGCCTGCCAGAGCTCCCGGGCCTCCTTGGTGGCGGGGCTTAGGGTGTAGCGCCAGGTGCCCTTTTCCCCCAGGCCCTCGCTAAGGGTCTTGGTGAGCCGCCAGTCCTGGGCAAAGGCCAGGGCCAGGGCTACCAGGAAAAAGGCCAGGGTCCGCATGGCCCCAGTTTATACTGGTCCTATGCGGCGCGCTTGGGGTGTTTTCCTCTTTCTTTCGCTGGCCTGGGCTTGCGGGGACCGGCCCTACACCCTGGAGACGGAAGAGGGCCTCCTGGGGGGAGAGGAGATGAGCTACGACGGCGAGGTTTTGGTCTTTGAGGGCCGGGCCTGCCTGGAGGGGAAGGGCTTTCGCCTTCAGGCCCCCAGGATCGCCTACCGGGAAGGGGAGGGCCTTTTCCAGGCGGAGGGGCTTCGGGGCGAGGTGGAGGGGTGGCGCCTCGAGGCCCATAGCCTGGAGGGGAAGGCCCTGAAGGGGGCGCGCCTCGCCCGGGGGAGGCTTCTGGCGGAGGTGGCGGAGCTCGCCCTGGCCTCTCCCCCCGAGGGCAGGGGCATCCTCCTCACCGCCCCCGCCTACCGGGTAAGGGCGGAGCGGGCCACCTTCACCCCCAAGGAGGCCCGCCTAAAGGGCTTCCTGGCCACCCCCTGCCCCTGCGGGGAGGACCTGAGGCTTGCCCTGGAGGAGGCCACCTTCCTGGTGGACACCGGGGAGCTCAAGGGGGAGGCCCGCCTGGGGCTTTGGGGCCTGGAGGTCCCCCTGGGGGAGGCCAGGGCCAACCTGAACCGCCCCCCCAGGCTGGAAAGCCCCCTGGTCTTCTCCGCCTCGGAGACCGGGGGGTACACCCTGGGCCTCCAGGGCTTCCCCCTCCCCCAGCCCGGGGAGGAGGTGGGGCGGTGGGAGAGGCGCTTTACCCTCCTGGCCACGGGCCTCACCACGCCCCAGGAGGCCCTCCTCTTGGGCCTGAGGGAAGGGGGGTGGGGGATGGAGGTGCGCCTGGGCCACGGGGCCGGGGTGCGGGCCTTTTGGGAAGACCTCCTCTTCGCCGCCACGCCCTCGCCTCCCAACGCCGACACCCCCCGCCTCGAGGCCCGCTACACCCCCCGCTTCTCCCTGGAGGGGGCCGAGCTAAAGCCCTTTTTGCGCTACGCGGAGACGGGCCGGGCGGAGGGGTGGACCCTGGGCCTGGAGGGCCGCTACCCCTGGGCCCTCCGGGAAGGCCCCTGGTCCTTGGGGCTGGATCCCGCTTTCCTCCTGGCCCTCTACCCCGGGGCGGACCCCTACCTCTCCCTGGGGGGGAGTCTGCGGGCGGGCTATAGGGAGGGGGACCTACGGGCCGAGCTGGGCTACCGGGCCCGCTGGGAGCCCTTTGGCCCCCAGAACCGCTTCGCCTTTGAGGCCCGGCCCGAGGGGCAGCGCCTGGACCTGGCCCTGGGCTACGGGGCCCTGGAGGGGCGCTCCTACCTGCAAAACCTCCTGGGGAACCGCCTGGTGGGGGTGGAGCTCAGCCTGAAGGACGAGGCCTTGGGCCGCCTCCGCCTGGGTTGGCGGGAGGGGAGCTACGCGGAGTGGCTCCTCGCCTACGCCATGCCTGAGCCCGACCGCTCCTGCTGCCAGGCCCTCTGGCTTTCCCCCGAGGTGGGGCTTTCCCAGGAGGGGGTGAGCCGCTTTGGCCTTACCTTCCGCTACTACGACGGCTGCTTCGCCTACGAGCTCAGGGCCCAGAACGTCCTCAAGGGCCAGCACACCGAGGCCACGGGGTTTTCCCTGAACTTTGCCCTTCGCCTGCGCTAAGATGAGACTATGCCGGAAGACCGCCTCCTGGAGCGCCTGGAGAAGCTGGAGGGGATCGTGGAGGCCACGGTCCAGGTCCTCCCGCCCCTCATCAACGACCTCTCCCGGCGCATAGACGAGCTTCGGGAGGAGTTCAAGGCCGACCTTCGGGAAACCGAGGCCCGCCTCACAGCCCGGGTGCAGGGGGTGGAGCTCCGCCTCCAGGGCGTGGAGGAGAAGGTTGAAGCGGGCTTGCGAGACCTCCAGGCCAGGCTGGAGGCCCGGATCCAGGGCGTTGCCGACCGGTTGGAATCCCGCATAGGAGGGGTGGAGGGCCAGGTCCAGGGGGCCAAGGCGGAGCTTTTGGAGCACGTGCGCGGGGTGGAGGAGCGTTTAGAGGCGCGCATAGGGGGTGTGGAGGCCCGGTTGGAGGGCCAGGTCCAGGGGGCCAAGGCGGAGCTTTTGGAGCACGTGCGCGGGGTGGAGGAGCGTTTAGAGGCGCGCATAGGGGGTGTGGAGGCCCGGTTGGAGGGCCAGGTCCAGGGGGCCAAGGCGGAGCTTTTGGAGCACGTGCGCGGGGTGGAGGAGCGTTTAGAGGCGCGCATAGGGGGTGTGGAGGCCCGGTTGGAGGGCCAGGTCCAAGAGGTGAAGGCGGAGCTCTTGGACCAGGTCCGCGGGGTGGAGGCCCGGTTAGAGGTCCAGATCCAGGGGGTGGAGGGAAGGCTAGAGGACCGAGTTCGCGCCCTGGAGGCCCGCCTCGAGGGCAGGCTGGTAGCCCTTGAGGAGGGTCTCGCCGGCCTCAGGCAAGAGGTCAAGGCGGAGATCAACACCGCCTTCAACAAGGCCATGCTCCTCTTCACCGCCATCGGGGTGGTCCTGGCCCTTCTGGCCCTTCTCCGCTAGGGGGAAACCACCTTTAGGTCCCGGAGAAAGAGGTTCCGGTCCTCAGGGGGCTGGTAGAGGTCGTTGGTGAAGACCAGGGCCAGGGTCCCTTCCCCCGTGGTGGCCACCTCCACCTCCACCCGCCCCCGCACCTCCCCCTGCCAGAGGACCCGCCTCCCCTCCACCACCATGGCCCAGGGGCCCCGTCCTTGGGCCAGGGTGCCCTCGAGGGCCATCCGCACCCGGGCCCTGCGGCAGAGGGGGATCTCTAAGACCCCGTTCCGGTAAAGCGCCCCCTCCTGGGGCAGGGGGCCCGGGACGCAGCCGGAGGGGAGGTCCTTTGGGGTGGAGAAGGCCCTTTCCAGGAAGACAAGGCTTCCCCCAAAGCCTAGGAAGAGGGCGAGGAGTCCCAGGGCCCACCTCACGGCTTCACCTCAAAGGGGAGGGCGTAGCGGGGGCGCTGGGCCAGGCGGTGCTGGCTGAAGAGGACGAGCCTGAGCTCGTACCGCCCTGGGGGGAGGTCTTTGGGGAAGGCGAAGACGATGGGTTTTTCCCCATCCCACTCCCAGCCCAGCCTCCGGCAACCCCGCTGGCAGAGCCAGACCTGGGCCCGGTACCCCTGGCCGGAAAGCCGCACCACCCCCACCCCCTCCCCGGGGGGGATGGCGGCGTAGAGGAGGCTGGGGGGTGGGGGGGCGGGCCGGGTGGCCAGGTAGAGGAAGGGGAGGCTGAGAAGGAGGGCGGAGGCCCCGGCCAGGCCCAGGGCCAGGGGAGGTTGGAAGCCCCGGGCCAGGGCCATCCCCCCCGCCAGGAAGAAGACCTCCCCCCGGAAGGGGCTGGGGACGCTGAAGGGGTTGTCCACCATGCCCATGGCCAGGAAGGCCAGGAGGAGGGAGAAGAGGAGGCCATCCCCCCAGGCCCCGGCCAGAAACCCCCCCACCAGGAGGAGGAGGCCCAGGGCCCCTAAGAGGCCGCTTTCCCCCAGGGCCTGGAGGAGGTGGTTGTGGGCGAAGACCCACAGGCCCCCAAAGGGCTTCAGGGCCTCGGGGCAGGCCACCCCCCGCATCTCCAGGAAGGGGAAGAGGAAGCAGTCCCCGAAGAGGACCCCCTTGAGCCCGTCCCCCAGGAGGTAGGGCCCCACCCCGGTGAGGGGGTGGGCCTGGAAGACTTCGTAGGCGGAGAGCCAAAGCCCCTCCCGCCCGGAGAGGTGGGTTTGGAAGAAGCGCTCGGCGATGGGCACCTCGAGGGTCCCCGCCAGGAGGAGGACCGCCCCCACCGCCCCCAGGGCCAGCCACCCCCGCCTTTGGAAGAGGACGCTGCCCGCCCCGCCCAGGGCCAGGGCCAGGAGCCCCCCCCGGCTGGCGGAGAGGAGGAGGACCGCGCCGCCCAGGAGCCCCAGGAGGACCCTAAAGGGCCAGGGGTAGCGGAGGTGGAGGACGAGGAGGATGCCCAAGGTCCCCATGAACCCCAGGCCCACGGGGGAGTGGAAGGGGTGGAGGAGCCGCTCCGAGGCCGCCCGGTCCCCGAAGGCCAGGTAGGAGGCCAGAAGGGCGCTCAGGTAGAGGAGGAAGAGGCCGTAGCCCAAGGGCCTAAAGCCCAGGGGGGCCAGCGCCACCCCCGCCCCCACCAGGCCCAGGACGTAGACGAGGCGCAAGGCGGCCAGCACAAGGGCCTCTTTCCCCACGAAGAGGGCGGGGAGGAGGAGGGACAGGCCGTAGAGAGCCAAAACGACCCAGGCGGCCTTCGGAAGCTTGCGGAGCTGGGGGAGGAAGAAGGGGCTTAGGAGGCTTAGGGGAGGGAAGAGGGGGCTTAGGGCCAGGCCCCAGGCCAGCGCGCGCACGGGGCCCAATATACAAGGCTTTGAAGGCGGAAAGCGGGGCGTAAGACCTTTCTCAGAAAGCTGGGGTATAGTGCGCCCTATGAGGCTTCTTCCCCTGGCCCTCTTTCTCTCCCTGGCCCTGGCGGCCCGCTTCGCCGCCTTCAGCGTGGAGCCCTTTGGCCCCCAAAGGCTCAACCTGGACACCGGGGTCACCACCCTGCCCCAGGGCGGGGTCCTGGTGGACAACGAGAACGGCC
>Ga0197142_1003014_pt1 | contig 14371 bp, 10 predicted proteins | sample GBS60_MetaG_FD_148614 | JGI IMG/M metagenome (GOLD analysis project Ga0197142, IMG submission 148614) | Sediment microbial communities from Great Boiling Springs, Gerlach, Nevada, United States - GBS 60_MetaG | ecosystem: Environmental > Aquatic > Thermal springs > Hot (42-90C) > Sediment... | reverse complement strand
GCGCCGACTTTATAGGAGGAGCCGGCTAAAAGCTGTATGGCCCGTAGCAGGTAGATGTAGGACGGACATAGCACCACCGGAAAAGGCCGGGGACCCTCCAGGGTTTCTAATCGCCTCAGCTCCATCAGGAGGGCATCCACCTGGTCGGGATAGAGGTACATCTTCCAGTTTGCGGCTAAAAAGGCCTGCATAAATCTCAGGGAATAAGCAAAATCAAAGGTGAGGGAAGCTGGTCCGCCGGCAAAAAGAGTACTTCCCCATGTCGGGCCCGGACTTTTTCGATGATGAGATCTACGCCGTCCTTTGTAGGAAGTCCTCGTTTATTTCCCAGGAGATCTCTGGCCGGGAACGAGTAGCCCTCAGCTACAAAGAGTATCGGCCGTCCTTCGAGGCGTGTATCCTCCAGAAGCTCCCAGGTTTTATGAGGCGTTTGCGGTTCTGAGTAGTCCAGAAAGGGTTTATAGGCCTGCAGGAGAAGGGCACGCTGGTATTCGGTGTGCTGACGAATGTGATGAAGAAGCTGCTCCTGAGAGATGAGCTCGTGGATGGCGCTGATTTTGGTGAGTCTGTCGGCTAAGGCAGCCTTCTGGGCCACGATCTGTATAAGGCGGTCATCACCTGCTAAGATGACCGGATAGTCCTCTACGATGCCATAGTGGCGCAGGGCCGCGGCCAGTTCATCTTCATACTTGACTAAAGCCATTTGAAAAGAGGCTCGCGCCATCTCTGAAAACATCTGTTGATAATGGTTATCGGGCAGCGATGGATTGCTTTGCAGTTTCTGACGCGCTTTTTGAAGTTGATGGACGGCTTCTTCTACGGATGGCGGCAGCGCAATGGAAAAAAGCTGTTCACCGATACACTCATAAAACCGAGCCACATTCTCAGACACGACAGCCACAAAATAATACGGGACCCGGTAAAAAGCATATAGGGCCTGAGCAACATTGAGTTTTTTAGCGACCTCTATGGACTCCTCAAACAAAAAGGGTATGAAGAGGCCCTCGGCTATGGTAGGTGTTATGGCAATCACCCAGGTGCCCTGCGTGTGCTTTGTATCCGAAACTGCACTTAGAACATAATCCAGGTTCGTACGGAAACTTTCTGCCTCCTTGATATCGATACCTTTGGCTAAGGCTTTTTCGGCTTTTTCCAGGATTTTTCCCAGCCTTTTAGGGTCAGGGGGAAAGGCCGATTCGTCCGGGATGGGCAGGTAAGCCGTAAGCGCTACCGAAAAGGAATCCGTCTCGGCCAGCCGACGCAAACGAGTAAACCTCAGACTCTCCATAGCTCGTTATAATGTGCTACTTTTATGCGCACCTTTGTCATGGTATGCAAAGTAAAGGGTTTTGGATTTTTTTAGGGGCGGTGGGAATCCTGACTGCGCTTAGCGGTTGGCTCCTGCCGCACTGGAGTGGGGTGCTATATGTGATGATTGTGCTGGGGTACCTCTTCAATGTTTCGGTGGGATGGAGTGTAGCGGGGGGTGGCATCAGTGGCCTGGTGTGGTTTCTTCTTGGCGTTGTGAGGGGAGTGGCGAATGAGGGCCTTCTCAGTGGCAAAATAGCGGCTCTGCTGGGCGTAGGACAGCCAGTTGTTTATCTTATCACGGGGTTGATTGGCTTTCTACTGGGCTGGATAGGGCTGCTGGGGGGCCGGGTACTGCGTCAAATTCTTCCGCAGATGGGCCATTCTAACCGACGCCGCCGTGCCCGATAAGCGGCTGTCATACTTTATTTTAGGGGGGCTTCTGGTGGGGCTGGGAGCTGGCCTCACCGTAAAAGCACTGGAGCTTCCTTCTGAGGGTGCGCTGACTGCGGCTCGCTTTTTGGGAGAATTGTTTTTGCGGGGGCTTTTCATGCTGATTCTGCCTCTGGTGGTGCCTATGGTGATCACTGGCATTCAGAAGCTCTCCGAAACAGAAGCCCTGGGCAAAATAGGCCTTCATGCGGTGTTTGCCATTCTGGGGCTTACGGCCATAGCGGCAAGCGTTGGCCTGATTGTTGTTTTGCTTTTGAAGCCCGGAGAGGCTTTACCTTCGTCGGCGCTCTCTGCTTTTGCTACTTCCCAGCCTGCACCTTCTTCTCGTTCGTGGAGTGATTTACTGCTCGCGCTTCTTCCGAAAAACCCTCTTCACGAAATGGCTATGGCCTTTACGCCGGCGCAGCAGGGAGGTCTCATTGCAGTGGTGAGCTTTTCTATCCTGCTGGGGATTGCGCTGGCTCGCCTTCCCGGAGAGCTTTCGCAACCCCTTTACCAGGTATTAGAGGCGCTTTTTCAGGCCAGTCAGTGGCTTCTCTGGCAGATTTTGTGGTGGTTGGGAGCGATCGGGGTGGCGAGCCTGACCTTTTCGGCAGCGCTCTCCCTGGGCTGGCAAATCCTGCCCCTCCTGGCCAAATATGTCGGCGTCGTAATCCTGGGATTAGCCATTCAGATGTTTATCGTTTATCCTATTTTTCTACACTTTTTTGCGAAGAGGCCCCCTGTAAAGATGCTCTCACTATCCACGCCGGCACTGCTGATGGCGTTTTCTTCGTCAAGTAGCAATGCCACTTTGCCGGTTACTTTGCGGGTAGCGACGGAGCGATTGGGGGTAGCGCCTGCTATTGCCCGCTTTATTACCACGCTAGGAGCGACTATTAATCAAAATGGCACCGCCCTTTACGAGGGGGTAACGATTTTATTTCTCATGCAGGCTTTTGGATTAAGTCCTGGCCTTAGCGAGGGGGCTCTGGTAATCGTGATGGCGATGCTGATAGCGATCGGGGCGGCGGGTGTGCCGGGGGGCTCTTTACCCCTTCTGGCGGGGCTCTTGCCCACATTGGGCGTGCCTGCCTCAGCTATCGGTCTCATCTACGGCATAGACCGACTTTTAGACATGATGCGGACGACGCTCAATGTGTATGGCGATCTCGTCATAGCCACTTACCTTCACAAAATATATGCAGGTACTGAACACCCGCGAAGGACTAACTAACTGGCGCAAAAAAGCGCAGGGAAGTGTAGGCTTTGTGCCTACCATGGGTGCCCTGCACGAAGGGCATCTCTCGCTCGTTCGGCAGAGCTTAGCGGAAAACGACTGGACGGTCGTTAGCATTTTTGTCAATCCACGGCAGTTTGGTCCCAAAGAAGACTATGAAAAATATCCCCGCACGCCCGAAACGGATATTCGCCTTCTCCAAAACCTGGGGGTTTCGGCGGTATTTATGCCAGCTGAGTCGGAAATGTATTCTCCCGAGGATGAGTTTCATATAAGTGCTACCCGGCTCAGTCGGCTCTGGTGTGGCGGGTATCGGGTGGGACACTTTGATGGGGTAACCCTGGTTTTGACCAAGCTTTTTCACCTCATTATGCCCACACGAGCGTACTTTGGAGAAAAAGACTTTCAACAGGTCCGTATCGTAGAGAAAATGGTAGAAGAGCTATTTTTTCCCATTCAGGTGATCCGATATCCTACAGTGCGAGAACCGGATGGTCTGGCGATGAGCTCCCGCAATTCCTACCTCTCGCCCCGGGGGCGCGCGCAGGCGGTCGCCCTCTACAAAGCTCTTCAATACCTTCAGGCCTTATCGGCCCAGCACAATCAAACAGCTTTTCTGATTGAGCAGACGCTCCGCTATCTGAAAGAAAATTACCCCGAGGTAGAAGTGGAGTACTTAGCGGTGGTGGATGAACATTCGTTAGAGCCGATTGAGCATCTGGCCCAATCCGCTCGTCCTCGTGCCCTCATAGCGGCTTATGTAGAGGGCGTACGCCTCATTGACAATCTGCCTCTACCACCTGTGCCATGAGGCGACGGTGGGTGGGCGCTTCTACTTCTATCCGTACTTCTACATAAGGGGGGGGTACAGGCCAAGGGAGCTTTTCGGCCCATTCTATAAAAACCAGCGACGCCGTCTCTAAGACCTCATAAACGGCTTCCCATCGGGTATAATCCTCCGGCCTGAAGCGATATAAGTCTATATGGTAAGTATCATGACCATACGCATTGATGTAGGTGAAGGTGGGGCTTTGCACCTCAGGGCCTATCCAGTGGCGTATGAGGGTGGTTTTTCCGGCGCCTATCGGTCCGTAAAGCAGCCATCTGGAAAGGCCTTTACCCCATGTCCTGAGCTCGGCCACCACGCTTTCTATATCTTCGATAGCATAAGTCCTTTCCCATTTCATTTTTTAGGGAGTAGGCGTACAAAAGGAACGATGATTTCTGACAGGCTTATGCCGCCGTGCTGATAGGAATCCCGATACAGACGAACATACTCGTTGTAGTTGGTCGGATACACCAGGAAGTTGTCTTCACAGGCGAAAAGATAGGTAGCGCTGGCGGTGGCGCGGGGGAGTTTGGCTTCTTCGGGTTTGCGAATGTGGAAAAGGCCTTTGGTGTCTTTATCGTAGTTGAGGTTACGGCCCTGTTTGTAGCGGAGGTTGGTGGTGGTTTCCCGATCGCCTAATACTCGTATGGGTTTGCGTACCTGAACGATACCATGATCTGTGGTGATAAAGACCCGAGAGGTATAAGCCGGCAGTTGCTTGAGTACTTCGTAGAAGGTGGAGTTTTGCATCCAGGCCCGGGTAACCGAGCGGAGGGCGACGTCGTTGGCGGCCAGTTCTTTGAGGATGTTCATCTGGACCCGGGTATGGGCCATAAGGTCAAGGAAGTTGAAAATCATCACCACAATGTCGTGGGTTCGGAGGAGGTTGGGGAGGTTGTGAAGGAGGTCTCGGCCTTCTTCGGGTTTGAGGACTTTGGCGTAGGCGATTTTGACGGAAATTTTGTGCCTAAGGAGGAAGTCGTTGAAGAACTCTTCTTCGAAGAGGTTTTTGCCGCCTTCTTCGTCGTCGTCGGCCCAATATCGTGGAAAGCGATTGGCGATTTCGAGCGGGTATAATCCGGCGAAGAGGCTATTACGGGCATACTGGGTGGCTGTGGGCAGGATGGAGTAGAAGAGGTGCTCCTCTGCCACATTGTAATAGGGGGCCAGGAGGGCTTCCAGAACTTTCCACTGGTCGTAGCGCATGCCGTCAATGAGAAGCAGGGCGAGGGGACCTTCTTTCTCGCCGATATGCGGAAGGAAGTATTTTTTGAGCACATCGGGGGAAAGGTCGGGTTTATTTCCCTGAGAGGTGTTGACCCAGTGCATGTACTGGCTGGCGAGGTATTTAGCAAAAACGGTTTCGGCTTCGCTACGCTGAGCTTCGAAGGTTTCTCGCAACTCCGGGGCATCTAATGATTCTATTTTGAGGTCCCAGTGTATCAACTCTTTGTAAAGGGCGATCCACTCTTCGTAATCCAGGGGTCCCATGAGCTTTCGGGTTATGTGGGAAAAGGCACGGTGATATTCTTGAATTAACTGCTGGCCTTTGATTCCATCAGCCTGTACCAGGCGCAGGCAGACAGAGTAAAGCTGCTGAATTTTGACTGGCTTAATCAGGAAGTCAGAGACATCAGCCCCCACCGCATCTTCGGCCAAACGCTCCGCTTCGTCCTGGGTAACCATCACAATCGGGAGATGGGGGTAGCGCCGCCGTACCTGCCGCACCCATTCCAGCCCCGAAATACCCGGTAAGTGCTCATCCACAAAAGCTAAGTCTACTGGATTGGTCTGAATATAATCCAGGGCATCCTGCGGATGCGTGAAAGTCTCCACGGAGAAGCCCTTCTGCCGCAGATACTGAATATGCGGCGCCAGATGCTCTATCTCATCGTCCAGCCACAGGAGATTCGCCTTCATAAAGCAAAGATACAAAAAGCTCCCCGTAGATTGGACTCGCAGTTTGTATGAACCCGGTTGGGGGCGATATAGAAGGTAAGGATTGGATCGCCAGTCTATCCTTTTCCCGTAATGAGCTTGATCCTTCCTGCGAGAGGGCATGCCCAAAAGCCAATCCGAAATGCTGGTTGAGTGCCGCCAGATGCTCCTTCCGCCCGTAAAACCTCGCTTATGGCCTTAGGTCTTCAAGCTCGTCCGTGCGCTTTTTTGCTTACATTTGACAAATCTGATGCTTACGATCTCAGGATACCTGCCCTCAGCTGATATACGAAGTGCCATAGAGTCTCAGCTCAAGGAAGTGCTGGATAGAGAAAGCACTTATCTTTTTCATGATGCCTTACCGCCTGCGCTAAGGCACCTCGAAGGCCTTCCTCTCACGGGTAAAAGCGTGGAGATAATCCTGGGTGAGTGGCCGGATGCAAAAGACTACCTCGCCACGGCCCACAAGCTCTTCCCTAAAGCTCTTCTGATAGCCGTTATTCCACCGGGTACTTCTTTTGTGCCGCTCTCTTTTCCCGCTCTTCCGGTGGGCTTTACGGCTGAGGGTATAGACAAACCCATTCTGTCTTATTTACTTCAGGAGTGGGGGCGTCGACGCGAGCATGAAGGGCAGCACCGCCTTTTGTTAGAACTGCACCGGGTGTCGCTTTCCTTGATTGGCGAGATGCGACTGGAGAGGCTTATCTTCAAGGTGCTCCGCATCGCTTTAGAAAACAGCCATGCGGAGGAGGCGGTCTTGCTTTTGCCTCACCCGGAAGCGCCGGAGGAGATCCGGGTAGTCTGTCAGGTGCGGGCTGAGATGTACGAGGCTCCCCCGCTTCAGGAGACGCCGGCGCTGGCGCTTGAAGGACTCTTCTGGCCGCTTGTCCAGCACAGCATTCAGGCCAGAGAAAACATTATTCTCTCCGATGTACAGGCAGACCCCTTCTGGAGTCGGCATCCCGACCTTCTCCGATTACCTCTGCGGATGGTCATTTCTCTACCGCTCATTTATCAGGGGCGCTTTATCGGCCTCGTCTATCTTAAACATTCCACCCAGACCATTTCTCTCCTTCCCTCTGAGATAGAGTTTCTCAAGCTCTTTACCGCGCCTGCGGCCATCGCCCTCCAGAATGCGCAGCTCTATAACCAGATGGAAGCACTCGTTCAAAAGCGCACCGAGGAGGTCTTTCGCCAGAAAGAAGCCCTGGAGAAACAAGCCCTCCTCCTGCAGCAGCAGAATGAAGACATTATGGCCAGTCTTCGTTATGCCCAGCGGGTTCAGCGGGCTATCTTCCCACCATGGAATGAAATCTTCCAGTTTTTTCCGGATAGCTTCTTATTTTATCAGCCAAGGGAGATCGTGGGAGGAGACTTTTACTGGTTTGCGCATCGCCTCAGTAAAGTTATCGTGGCGGCTGGTGATTGCACGGGACATGGAATTCCCGGTGCCTTCATGACGATTATAGCGAATACCCTTCTGAGACAGATCGTGGAGCTGGAAGGGGTCTTCAAACCCTCTGAGATTCTTTACCTTCTTAATTTGCGGATGCGGGCGGCCCTTCACCACGAAGATGCACAATACCAGCGCTTTCAGGAGGGTATGGAGACTGGTTTGATTCAGATAGATGTCAAACGCCATAAGATCCTGTATGCGGGGGCTCGTCGGCCTCTTTTCTGGGTGCATGCGGGGAAGGGGCTGGAGATTCCCGGGGACCGTCTTACAATTGGTAGTCCATGGGAAGGCGAGGCACCAGAGTTTACCCTTCATTCCTTAGAAGTGGAACCGGGTGATATGTTATATCTCTTCTCGGATGGATATAGCGACCAGCTTTCTCCCGAAAACAAGCGTTATCAGCATCGCCGCCTTCTGGAGCTTCTGGAGTCGATTGCGTCGCAGCCGGCTTCTCAGCAGCGTCTCCTCATTGAAGCCGAACTCGCCCGCTGGATGGGCACCGCCCGTCAGACCGACGATATCCTCATTATCGGCCTGCGGGTAGGGAACCTATAATCACATCCCGAACCTTCAAATGAACGGGCCCCCGTTCACGCAGACGAAATGGGGTTACCACAATACCCTCCAAACTTCCCAGAATACGACGCCAGCTCTCCCCCCACCGGTATGATGAGAAAGTAACCTGTCCCTCAAATGACTTACTGGGGACCTGCCCAACGGAATGTATCATAAGGTTCTTGCCATCCGAGGAGGTAACCCTGATGGAGCCCAGGAGATAGCGCGGCGCTGGATTACCGGGGCCCACTGGCTCAAAGGCGTGCGTAAAAGCGTCTAAGTTTTCATCCAGCATTTGCCCCGCTAAAACGACCCCATCCAGAAGCGAAAAACGCGCCTCTTTCTCGGGCCGATACCGCTCTACAGCCGCTATAAACGCCTGCTCAAATGCCTTTATGGCCTCCTCCCGCACACTGAAGCCCGCCGCCATTGCATGTCCACCCCCTTTGACCAGGAGAGGACGGCAAGCTTCTTCTATGATTTCGTGTAGCGGTATGCCTTCTATACTCCGGGCGGAGCCTACCCATACACCTGCCTGCGCACTCCGGGTCAATACTGCCGAAGGTCGTTCGTACAGTTCCGTTAGCTTCGCCGCCACCAGCCCAATCACGCCTTTGTGCCAGGTTGCATTCGCCACCACGAGCGCATCCGGCCAGCCTTTCACATCCTTCCCATACCTTTCCGTGAGCATCGCCTGCGCTTCACTCAGGGCTTTTTCCTGCAAATTCTGCCGCTCGCGGTTGAGAGTATTCAGTTGCTTTACTATTTCTTCCGCTTCTGTCGCCTCTCTACTCAGGAGAAGCTTCAAGGCAGGATCAGGTTTGTAGAGTCGGCCTGCCGCATTGAGGCGGGGCACGATCCGGAATACGATATCCCGAGATTCTAAGCGGTACTTCTGCAGGCCCAGTGCCTGTAAGAGCACCTGATAGCCCAGAATGGGTCTGGTTTGAAGTTTATGCAGAGCCAGTCGGGAGAGCAGGCGATTCTCACCGGAGAGGGGTACGACATCCGCCAGCGTGGCCACCCCCACCATGTCTATGATTTCCTCTAAGGGCGCAAAGTCGGACCCCCCTTCGGCCATGAGATAAGCCTGAAGAACCTTGAAGACAATGCCAGCGGCACAGAGCTCGCGATAAGACCCCTGCGCATCTATCCGGTGCGGATTGACGAAAGCGTCGGCTGGTGGCCAATCCGCAGGATTTGGGGGTACGATATGATGATCACAAACAATCGTCGGGATGCCTGCGTCTCGGAGCAGGTTTATTTCCTGGGCGTTTTTAGTTCCACAGTCTACACTCACAAAGAGTCCGGCCTGCCTCTCGATGGCTTCTTTTACGATGAGGGGGGATAGGCCATAACCCTCTTCGCGATCGGGCAGGCGAATATGATAGGGTACGCCCTGCTCCCTCAAAAAAGTCGCCAGAAGCGCCGCACTGCTAATCCCATCCACATCATAGTCTCCCGCGATGAAGATGAGTTGTTTCTTTCGGGTGGCGGTAGCGAGGAGAGCGACGGCCCTGTCAATGTCTGGCAGGGAGTAGGGGTCTCCGAGGTCGCTGATCTGCCCATTGAAATATCGTCTGCGGGCCGGGTCTTCATAGAGGCCCCGGCGGGCCATGACCTGTTCTCTGAGCGGACGTTCTGCCCATTCTGGGGATAAGGGGGGTAGATGCCAGTTAGCTATCAGGCCTTCCCAGTACACGGCGAGCTACAAGCTGAGCTGGATTGCCTGCGGTTGGAGCGTCCAGCGGAATCCTATGACGAGAATGTCATCGGTTTGCTCGGCGCTGCCCTTCCATTCCAGGAGTTCCTGCTCTAAGATCCTGCGCTGCTCTTGAATGGGCCGAGTATGTATTCTATCCAGAATCTCGTAGAATCGGCGTTTGCCCAGGCGAGGTTTTTCGGGGCCTTCCTGATCTTGATAGCCGTCTGAGAAAAGGTAAAAAGTATCGCCCGGCTGGGGGGTGAGTTTGACGGTTTCAAATCGGACGCTTCCAGTCAGGGACAGGTCGTCTGCGATGGCGCGGGGTGCTGCTGGAACTTCATGGCGGGTACCGGCCCGGTAATAAAGGAGAGGGCGTTTCGCACCGGCATAGAATAGCTCCTGCTTCGTAAGATCTATTTGAACCAGTGCGATTTCCGCTCCGTCCTGGATGGTATTGTCCTGGGCCTGGAGCTTTTCCCGAACCTGCATATCCACCCCATGCTCCAGAATAGCTCCCGGATCAGAGATGCGCTGCTGGCCCACCGCATACGAAAGCGCATTACTGACCAGAACACTCATGAAGGCTCCCGGCACGCCATGCCCCGTACAATCCGCCGCCGCTAAATAAATGCTACTCCCCTGCTCCGCAAACCAGTAAAAATCCCCGCTAACGACCGCTTTAGGCAGATACAGAATGAAACTTTCCGGCAGATGGTAGGCTATGAGCTCTGGATTCGGCAAGAGGGCCTGCTGAATGCGCCGGGCATATCGAATGCTCTCTTCTAACTCTTGCTTTTGTTCGGCAATAGTTTTGTAAAATGCCGCATTTTCCAGGGAGATAGCGAGCTGGCTGGTAAGTGTATGAAGTGTGCTTTGGATTTCCCGCTGTTCTCTTAGAAAGTCTGCGCCTTCACTTCTCTGAATAACGACATAGCCTACCTCCTGGGCGCCTCCCTGCTGAAGGCGAATAGGAGCTACCAGAGCCTGTTGAGACCCTTCTAAGAGTACTTGATTGAGCGTTTCTTCCACTTCTTGACGAATTTTTGCGAGAAGCTCTGGATTAGAGTAAGCATCCGATACGATCGTTTTAGGCTTAGAGGCATAAGATTGGAGTTTGGCTTCTATCTCCGCCTGTGCGGCTAATAAGATGTGGTATTGAGGGTGTGAAATATAAGCCTTAGCCGTGGAGAAACCTACGGTATCTGCCAGACTCTCAAAATACTTCTCAATGAGACGATTGATATCCCGTTCGCCGGAGATGCGCTGCGTGAGGGTATTGATGTCGCGCAGGAGGCGCATGTAAAGCTGGAGGCGGATTTTTTGGAGGAAGGCTTCAGCGGCTTCTTCTACGGTAAGCATCAGGTCCTCCTCCCGCCAGGGCTTCATAACATACCGGTAGAGCCGGGCATGATTGATAGCATTCCGAACGGCATCTAAGGTAGCCTGACCGGTGAGAAGGATTTTGTATGCGTCTGGAACTTTTTTATGCGCGGCAATCAGAAACTCATCGCCTTTCATAGAAGGCATTAGCTGATCGGAGATGATCACGGCTACCTGCCGGTTTTCATTCAAAAGATCATCGATAAGCTCCAGTGCTTCCTCCCCACTCTGCGCTACTTCACATTCAAACCTATCTCCAATCCGACTGATGACCTGCTCCTGGAGGCTGTCAAGGATGATTTTTTCATCATCTACACAAATAACGAAGGGCTTTCTAAAGACGCTCATAACTTACTCTCGCAGGCCAAGCTTCTTAAGAGCATTATTCACATAGTTTATCAGGTCCTCTTCTCTCCAGGGTTTTCGGATGTAGGCGTAGAGGTTGGCGTTCTGGTAAGCATTTTCTACGGCTTCAGGGTCTGCCTGTCCAGTTAGCATGATGGTTACCGTTTCGGGGTACTTCTGGTGAAGCTCTATGAGGAAGGTATCGCCCTTCACGCGGGGCATCAGCCAGTCTGAGATAACCAGAACCATTTCGTAGCCCTGCGAGACAAGGTCCTCAATTACTTCCCAGGCCTCATCCACACTCTCGGCAATCTCATACTCAAAGTCATCGCCAAAAGTGCTGCGAAGCTGATCTTGAAGGCTATCTAAGACAATCTTCTCATCATCTACGCACAGAATGGCTCGTTTTGCTCTCTTTTCTGTCATAGGCTATTGCATTTGTTGAAGGGTTTGCTCAGGTTTTACTTCAAATGGTGTTCGAAGAGGCAAACGTACATAAAAGGTCGTTTTGCCGGGCTCACTCTCAAAGTATATTTTCCCGCCGTGTTTCTCTACAATTCTACGCGAAATATCCAGTCCCAGACCCGTACCTTCCCCGGCGGGCTTCGTGGTGAAAAATGCTTCAAAGATCTTATCCTGAATTTCCTTGGGTATCCCTGGCCCGGAGTCCGTAAAGCTTGCTATAATATCATCTCCTTCTCGCCACACCCGAATATGTAAAGAGCCTTTTCCTTGCATTGCCTGAATAGCATTAGATAAGATGTTTGTCCAGACCTGAGCGAGCTGATCGGGCAGTCCCAGTATAGCAGGCAGATCCGGTCCATACTCTTTGGTGACCTCTATCCCATACTTGAGCTGGTTGTGATATATGATCAGTACAGTGTCTATGGTCTCTGGTATTTGCACGTATTCAGGTTTTTCTTCTACGCTTTTGCGAGAATATGCTTTGAGGGCAAATACGATTTTTTGAGTTTTACCTACTGCGAGTTCAATGTTATCCGCATTGAGGCGTAGTTTTCCGATGTTGCCGGCCATTTCAATGATGAAATCGGCCTCAGGGTGCTTGAGAAGCGGTAAAAAAGGATCCACTTTGTCATATACGCCGATTTTGACGAGGCTTTGGGCAATATTGCTGGCATTAGGTATCTGGTTTTGCTCTAAAAACTCTGTCAGCTGACGGCGGTACTGGCGCTCCTCCCGACTGGTTAGAGAGCCTGTAAATGACAGCGTGCGTTCCACCAGCTGAAAGAATAGATCGGCTTTATCTCCCAGAGTACTCAAGAGCCTGGGATAGTTCTGAAGTGTCTGTGGGAGGGCTTTGGATATATTGGTCGCCGCAGCACTAATTGCCCCTATAGGCGTGTTAATTTCATGGGCTACGCCGGCGATCAATTGACCTAAAGCCGCCATTTTTTCAGATTGAACGAGCTGCTGCTGGGTATTTTTTAGATCTTCGTATGCTTTTTCAAGGTTCTTTTTAGCAGACTCAAGGTCTTTATAGCTTTTTTGAAGCTCTGCGGTGCGTTCTCTTACGATAGCCTCAAGTTCTCGGTTTCGCCGTTCTAAGCGAGCCGCATTCAGTTGAATGATGATAAATACCAGGAATATCGCCAGGATGCCATAGAGGATAAAGGCCCAGGTAGCCAACCACCAGGGAGGGGCGATTTTGAATTCATAGCGAGCGGGAGGCATTTCTTCCCCCCAGGGGGCTATGGCCTGCACCTCCAGGCGATAAGACCCCTGACTAAGATCGGAAAAGGACAAACTGGCCCCAGATTCTAAGTAGGTCCAGTCTTCCTCGCTATCCCTGAGAAAGCGATATCGAAAGCGCGTGGGGCCCAGATTCCCGTACAGATTGACCCAACCTAGAAGGATGATGCCACTGGCGTCTTTGTAAGAAATTTCGGGAATAGCCGTAGGAGGCTGCGTAAGGGAGAGTTTCATTTCTTCCGGGGAGTAATAGCGCCCGGCGGAGACGATCTGGCCTCCAGCATAAAAGGCCCGGATGAGCGTAGGGGTGGAGACCGCAGGCTTATACAGGAGATCGCTCACGACGACCTCATCCTTGTAAGCGGCCCAGAGACGCTTACCTTCTAAAAAGAGTACATCAGGACGCGAGGCCCGGATATTGAGCGTAAAGTAGGCCTCTTCATAAGAGGCGGCGATGGGAAAATCGGAGCTGGCCATATCAACTATTCGGAGGCCTTTCCGAGATCGGAAAAGATAACGCCCGCCAGCCAGCTCCACCAGTCGATCAATCCGCTCTCCTTCCAGTCGCTCGCTGAGAAGGGGAACTTCTACAAACCGGCTGGATTCCAGGCGATATACTTTTTGAGACGACTGCGCATAAATGCTACCTGCAAGTTTAGCCAGATAGTACCCCCCCTTGGGTAGCCCGAAATCCTCCCGCGAAATTTCACCCCGGTTCAAATCATATCGCTGCACGCCACTGGAAACCGTACCTATCCACAAAAAATCTCCAGACTCCACTATAGACCGCACATCCGAAACATCTATTTTTTTCTCCACCTGCCATTTCCCATTGACATATTTCAAAAGAACAATACCACCCTGCCCATATGCATACGCCCGATCAGTCTGCTCAGAAGCTAAAATATGACCGAACGATTGCCCACTCACCACAGCCAATGGAGCATCCCCGGTGACATCGTAAAGCCCCTCCGATGAAGCCAGAAGTACCCGCCCGCGAACCAGCTGGAGATGCCACGCCTCTGTTTTTAGCCCCGGGTATGCCACAAACCGATCCCCCTTCAGACGATACACACCCTGCAAAGTAGCTACATAAAGCCCCCTATCAGTCGGTAAAATAGCATTTACCTTCCCCTCTATGCCAGGCACATGAGCGTAGCTACGAACTGGCGCCTGAAAAAGTACCTGTGTCAGGCCCCGACTGTGCCCAATCCAGGCATTTCCCGCTATGTCCACAAAAAGCCCATAAATATCATCATCCGGAAAGCCCCTCTCTTTAGAAAATATCGCTATCGTCTCTCCGGCCGCATTTGTCCAGACCACTCCACCACTTCGGGTGGCTATCAGGATGGTTTTGTCAGGCAGGGCAGCTACGGACTGAATACCATTAGACTGTAAATAGGTGGACAGGCTCAATTTTTTCGGCACAAAGGTCCCGCCCTTCTTTTTTCCTTCATATATGCGCCCTTCGGT
>Ga0197142_1003013_pt1:12500-14372 | contig 14372 bp, 7 predicted proteins | sample GBS60_MetaG_FD_148614 | JGI IMG/M metagenome (GOLD analysis project Ga0197142, IMG submission 148614) | Sediment microbial communities from Great Boiling Springs, Gerlach, Nevada, United States - GBS 60_MetaG | ecosystem: Environmental > Aquatic > Thermal springs > Hot (42-90C) >... | reverse complement strand
GGTTAAGTCCCGCAACGAGCGCAACCCCTATCGTTAGTTGCTACCAGGTCAAGCTGAGCACTCTAGCGAGACTGCCTACGCAAGTAGAGAGGAAGGAGGGGATGACGTCAAGTCCTCATGGCCCTTATGCCTAGGGCTACACACGTACTACAATGGGCGCTACAATGGGCGAAGTCGCGAGACGGAGGGAATCCCAAAAAAGCGCTCTCAGTTCGGATCGGAGTCTGCAACTCGACTCCGTGAAGTCGGAATCGCTAGTAATCGCAGATCAGCATGCTGCGGTGAATACGTTCCCGGGCCTTGTACACACCGCCCGTCAAGCCATGGAAGTCACCAGCGCCCGAAGACGCTTAGCGTTTAAGGCGAGGGTGGTAACTGGGGCTAAGTCGTAACAAGGTAGCCGTACCGGAAGGTGCGGCTGGATCACCTCCTTTCTATGGGGTATGCTTCTCTGAAAAAGAAGCATAAAGACCGTGCAGACTTTTGGCTTACTTCAACAATGTTGTGCGCTACAAGCTGACTAAAGCAAAGAGATGGGTGAACCACTAAGCCGAGTCTTTTCAGGTTCTGAGTCTCTCTGGGACTGTAGCTCAGGTGGTTAGAGCGCACGCCTGATAAGCGTGAGGTCAGTGGTTCAACTCCACTCAGTCCCACAGCACGATACTTGTGGGGCTTTAGCTCAGTTGGTAGAGCGTCTGCTTTGCAAGCAGAAGGTCAGCGGTTCGAGGCCGCTAAGCTCCACCGATGACCTTCAAACACTATTAAGGGCAACTGTTCTTTGACAATTGGAAGGGCTTAAACGAAGTGTTGTTCATAATCTTTCCTACTGAACAGATGCGCAAGTCTCTACTTGTGTGTCATCAGTGAAGGATTTTCGGATTAAGAGCTAAGGGCAAATGGTGGATGCCTCGGCACGAAAAGGCGATGAAGGACGTGGCTTAACTGCGATAAGCTGCGGGGAGCCGTAAGCAGGCGAATATCCGCAGATCTCCGAATGGGGTAACCTGCCGAATGAGGCGCACAGCGCGAACCTGGGGAAGTGAAACATCTCAGTACCCAGAGGAAAAGAAAACAAACGTGATTCCCTGAGTAGTGGCGAGCGAAACGGGAACAGCCCAAACCAGTTGTCGTTACGGCGACGCTGGGGTTGTAGGACTCCGGTTAGCATTGCAAGGAATAGCCGAATCTGCTGGAAAGCTGAACCATAGAAGGTGATAGTCCTGTAGGCGAAATTCCAAGCAAGCGAGGAGGATCCTGAGTAGCACGGGGTACGTGAGGTCCTGTGTGAATCTGCCAGAACCATCTGGTAAGGCTAAATACTCTTTCGTGACCGATAGTGGACAAGTACCGTGAGGGAAAGGTGAAAAGAACCCTTAAGAAGGGAGTGAAATAGAACCTGAAACCATTTGCCTACAAAACAGTGGGAGCTAACTCTGTCTGCGGACAGAGGGCGTGACCGCGTGCCTTTTGCATAATGAGCCTACGAGCTACTCGTATGTTGCGAGGGTAAGGTTCTCTGAACCGCACCCGTAGCGAAAGCGAGTCCGAATAGGGCGTCTAGTAACATGCGGTAAGCGCGAAACCGGGTGATCTAGTCTTGGTCAGGATGAAGGATGGGTAACACCATCTGGAGGTCCGAACCGGTGTGGGTTGAAAACCGCTCGGATGAACTGAGACTAGGGGTGAAAGGCTAACCAAACTCGGTGATAGCTCGTTCTCCCCGAAATGTTTTGAGGAACAGCCTCAAGGTGAGTCCATCAGAGGTAGAGCTACCGATAGGGCTAGGGCCGTCACAACGGTACCAAACCCTGACGAACTCCGAATGCTGATGCGACATCCTTGGGAGTGAGGGCGTGAGCGATAAGGTTCACG
>Ga0197142_1003013_pt1:0-7500 | contig 14372 bp, 7 predicted proteins | sample GBS60_MetaG_FD_148614 | JGI IMG/M metagenome (GOLD analysis project Ga0197142, IMG submission 148614) | Sediment microbial communities from Great Boiling Springs, Gerlach, Nevada, United States - GBS 60_MetaG | ecosystem: Environmental > Aquatic > Thermal springs > Hot (42-90C) > Sediment... | reverse complement strand
ACGCGATTTTGTCAGGGCATAAAGCCGACCATTTGCGACACGAAGCGCAATGACAGAATCGCTCAACACTGGCTCAAAACTTTGTGTTGCAACACTATAAGCCAAAAGCGACGTGCTGGTGCCAACATAAATCTTTCCATTGAACAAAGCCAACACATTGAGATTGGGAACTGCAATGCTTCGCCACGACGAGGGTGCAAGCAAGTTTGGCGCGTTGCGCAAGGCAATTGCAATCCCCAGCGGCGTGCCGGCAACGATAAGCGTATCAGCAAGAAGAATTGAGCGAACCGACGTGCCCGTCGGAAATGCGCCAAGCGTCAAGTAAGACTCGCGAACTTCAAGGCGAGAAGGTGTATAGAGCAACACGCCGAAATCTGTCGCCACTAAAAGCGAGTCGCCGCTTAACGCAAAGTCCCAAATCCGCTTCTGCGGAAACTCTGTTACATTAGCAATCACAAAACTGTTGGTGAATTGATGGTTGAAAAGCCGGAGGCGAGTGATGATGCCCTCTTCTGTGCCTATCCATAAAGTGTTGTTGCGCTCGTCGTATTCAAGGGCAGTCAAGCGAATGTCAGCAAGCCCATCAAGATTTGTGAAGGATTCAGTTCGATTCGTTGAGGGATTAAAGCGATACAAACCGCCGCTGGTCGCGACCCAAACTTCACCATTGGGCAAAGCGGCAACCGAACGCGCCGATGAAAGCGACGCGAAGGTTTTCCATGAAATCTGCGCATAAAGAGCGGAAGAAAACAGCACGGCAAGCAAGCCAAACCAAGAAAGTTTGAACATATCGTAAGTTCAGTTATGTTTTTTGTAATTAAGATAACCGCACACAGAGATAAAAAAGAGAGGAAGTTTTCCATCAATGATTCCACTGTTGCGACCAACCATTTTTCAAGCGTTTCCAAACATCATCGCGCTTCAAACCACGCGCGAAGGCGGCGTGAGCGAAGGCGAATTTGCATCACTCAACTTAGGGCTTTCTTCGGGCGATTTGCCAGAACGTGTTTTGAAAAATCGCGAGCTTCTCTCTGAAACCATCGGCATTAAGCAAAAACAAGTCGTGTGTTCAAATCAAGTTCATGGTGATGCTGTCTTGATTGCCGAGCGTGGAGGAACTTACAACGCTTACGATGCCCTCATCACGAATCGAGCAGGTGTGTTTCTTGCAGTTTCAGTAGCCGATTGCACACCGATTTTAATTTATGATGCAGTGCATCAGGCGATTGCCGCCGTTCACGCAGGGTGGCGCGGCACAGCGAAATCAGTTCTCTACAAAACCTTGCTTAAAATGAAGGAAACCTTCGGCACAAAAGGCGAGGCGTGCTTTGCGTTTATTGGCGCGTGCATTAGCGGTGAGCATTATGAAGTGGGTGAAGAAGTTGCCGCGCACTTTCCGACCGAAGTTAAGCGATATGATGACTCACGGGGAAAATTCTTGCTCGACCTCAAAGCCGCAAACCAACTTCAACTTGAAGCCTTCGGCGTTCCAACGGCACACATTGAAATCTCTCCGCATTGCACCTACAAGGAACACGACCGCTTCTTTTCTTTTCGCCATAGCAAAGGCAAAACAGGCAGAATGTTCGCGCTCATTGGATTGAAGGAATGAAGCGTGAGTGATGAAGAATGGGAATTTGTTCACGACTCCAACAAGAAAAGTAATTTTTTAAGGCAAACACATAAAAAAACCGAAAAAAAATTTGGATAATTTATCGCAAGTGTTAAATTTCGGCTAAGGTCAACAACACAAAAGGAGTGCTTGTTTTCAAACACGCCTTCAAATCAAAAGCTCTTTACTAACAACAGTTGCTTCAATGCACATCTTGCTTTATGCATGGTGCGCAGATTGAAGGGATATGAAAGTCAATTCGCTCTGTTTGTAGTTCGAGTTGGGTTCGGAAATGGAGATGAGAAGTATCGCCTTTCAAATCGGGCGAAGCCAAAATCATCTCCTTTATCGTTAGGATAAAAACAAATGTTCAAACAATGACCAAGAGGTCAGAAGTCGAAGCATTATCCTTCACTTTGATGTTACAAAGGAGTTCTTGTTCTTTGATGAGATGTTCTGCAAGAGAACAAACCAATTATCAATCATCTAATTGTTTAACTCAAAACTTAGGAGAAAACACAATGCGAAAACACTTTACCCTGCTTTTATCTGCGCTTCTGCTGATGAGCGTGGCAACTTTTGCCAGCGGACGCGACAAGAAACGAAATCCCGAAACGACCGCAAAAATCGTAAAATTTGATGAAGCAACCGCGGCAGCAACCGCCAGCACCATTGAAAAAAACGGCTTCGTGCAAGCCACAGAAAATTTGAACTTCAACGGCACACCCACAGGGCTGACAGGCTTTTACGACTACCAATGCAACGGCGGTGCCGTGAAATACATTGCGGTGAACCCTTCTGATGCAAATAAAATCCATGTGACCTATATGCTCTCAACGGACTCGGCGGATGCGAATGCGACCCGTCGCACAGGCTATGCGTTCAGCAGTGATGGCGGCGCAACTTGGAACTCTATCGCCAGCGTAAGCGGCATCCGCGAAGGGTTTCCGTCGCTGACACTTCTGAACACAGGCTCCGAACACTTGGGCGTGGTCGCATGCCATAACCAACCAACAGGTCAGCAATTGCTTGCGCGTGCCTACATTGACGGCTCAGAAGGCGGGCTAAACTTCACAGGGGTTGAGCCATCCACTGGTCAAGCACAAGGCTACCCCATCTGGCCCTACATCACTGCGAAACCAGATGGCTCAAAAATGTTTATGATGGCGTCATTGTCAGGCGGACTTGGCACGGTGCACATGGTGCAGTTCGATGGCGCACTGGGGCAATTTGGTAGCTTCGGACCTTTGTTGGTAACTGAAGACGGTGATACGTTAGACTCAGGCGGTCGCTACAATGTGGTGGTCTCGCCAAGTGGCAACAAAGTAACGATGTATCATTTGGGCGGACCTGAGGAAAACTACATTTCTTTTTCCGAATCTACCGATGGTGGGGCGACTTTCCCGTTGTTCAAACGTCTGACGAAACTAACCCCTGCAAGCCCTGGTATTGGTGTCATTACAACGCAAACCGACTCGATTGCGCCGTGGATTGGGTGCGATGCCGTGTATCGTGGTGAAGACCTTGTTTTTGTTTTTTCAACGGGGCGATATGTTGGACAAGGCTATCAGTTTAGAGGACAAGGCATTTGGTTTTGGTCGCAAGCGACGGGGTTTGTGAATGTGGTGGATACGAACAAGATTCAAGCGATTTTCCCGGGGTGGGAGGGGTATATTCGTCCGTCGGGTGCTGCCCAGCAAGTCAATCATTTTCCGATTGACTATCCTTCAATTGGGGTAACGCCGAATGGCGATTTGCATTGCGTCTTTACCGTAGCACGCCCTGATACATCAGCGGAAGGTAGAAACTTCTACACGGTGGCTTACACGCGCTCTACCGATGGCGGGTTCTCGTGGAGCAATCCTGTGTTGTTAGAAGATGACCCGACGCAAGATTTCCGCTATCCGAGCATTGCGGAGTTCAATCCTGACAACAGTTTTGTTGATATTGTCTATCAGCAAGACCCTGTGCCTGGCTCATCTGCCTTCAACGACAATGCACCGATTTCACGCGCACAGCTTTTGTTCCGACGGTTGAGCACGCTTTCAAGCAGAGACAACCGAAACACCAGGGTTGAGACCTACCGATTGGAGCAAAACTATCCGAACCCGTTCAACCCAACGACGAACATTACCTATGTGATTCCAAAAGCTGAAAACGTCTCACTCAAAGTCTATGACGTGTTGGGCAGAGAAGTTGCTACACTCGTGAACGAAGTGAAACCCGCAGGGGTTTACACTGTGCCGTTCAATGCTTCAAACCTTGCCAGTGGTGTTTATTTCTACAAGCTGCAAGCCGGTTCATTTGTGCAGACGAAGAAAATGTTGTTGGTAAAGTAAGGTAAAGGTTAGCCAGGGGAGAGCGTGAGAGGGGGCACGCCTCCCCTGGCTTGTTCGAGCGTAGTGGATTGATGCATGGAGCACCGGGTTTCAAACTATTACTCTCTACTCTCTTGTAAGAACGCAATTAAATAACAGTATTGAGCAAATAATAAGCAATGAGACAAAGACCTTTCTTTTGGGTGCTTTTTATTGGGGCACTTGTGTGCTCAAGGGTAGCGATAGCGCAGAGTGTTTCGGGGAAACTAACAGGCAAAGTGATTGATGCTGAAACGAAAGAGCCCTTGATTCGCGCAAGCGTACGCATTGAAGGCACAAAGATTGGAACAGTAACTGACCTTGAAGGAAACTACACGATTTTGAATGTTCCAGTTGGGATCTATCGTGTAAGGGCTTCATATGTGGGCTACACTGAAGTGGTTGTAGAAGGTGTAAAAATTACGGCGAATCTGACAACGAGATTGGATTTTGCATTAGGAGCAAAGGCGAAAGAAACCGCAGTGATTGATGTGGTTGCTGATAGGCCGTTGGTTGAGCCTTCAGCCACTACAAAAACGATGATTATTTCCAACGAGCAAATTATGAATTCGCCTGTGCGCGGCGTGCAAGGTTTTGTCGGATTGCAAGCAGGCGTGATTCAACCTGAAGGAAGCAGCACGATATATATGCGCGGTGGACGTGCAGGCGAAGTGGCGTTTTATGTTGATGGAATTTTGCAAAATAACCCGCTCAACAACGGCTTTGCAGGAAACATCAGCAACGATGCGCTGCAAGAAATTGTCGTGATGTCAAGCTTCGATGCCGAGTTCGGCAATGCAGGGTCAGGCATTGTGACCAGCACAACGAGAGACCCATCTACGGATAGATACACCGCTAACATGCACCTCATCACGGATGCCTTCCTGCCCAAGCGCACGTATGGAACGAACCAATTCGGCGGATATGGATATAACTTGGGCAACATTAGCGTCGGCGGTCCGCTCATTCCCGGCTTCAGAGACCTCTCGTTCTATGGCTTGATTGAATACCAAAATATCACAGATAGAGACCCGCGACAGGGGTTCGGCGTCTTACCCGGCAATGATTTACAGCAATGGAACGGAGTCTATAAGCTGCGCTACGAACTAGGCAATGGCATTGACTTGAAACTCGGTGGTAACTTTACACGCACGGCATCACGGGCATTTGACCTGATACGCGGTGCTATAACTGAAAACGCAGATTTTGTGAGAGACGCACAAGGAAAACCGATTGACTTCAAGTTTGTCGATCTCGATGGAATTCCCGGAACAAATACGGCACACCAACAGCGCACAGAAACCTCTGTCGACCAAGTGTATCTGCGCTACACCCAAGCCCTGACAGCGAAGTCGTATTTCACGATTCAAGGGCAGTTTTTGAGACAGTTCACGGAAACCATGGACCATACCTTCCGCCGTGATTTTCACTCCTACAAAGCCCAGCTCGACTCCGTGCCGTCAGCATTCGACGCGTTTGGGCTCTTCATCAACACAGGGCGACCCCTTCGCGGTTACTCGCGCGAGCTCATTCAATACTTTGAAGTGCGCGGCGACTTTGAAACACAGGTCAGCGAACACAACATCAAAGCCGGCGGTCAGTTCCGATACCATACCTACAAGTTTGGTCAATTTGACCCGTCTATTGACCCACGAGCCAACGTCAATAACATCAATTTCATCGGATACACGCCCGAAGACTTCGGATTTGAGCCGCTGACGACTTGGTACAATAGTTACACGACAGTGACTCGGCGGTTTGACCCAAGCACAGGCATGCCGCTTGTGGTGGATACAACACTTGTTAGAAACAGTGAAATTTTTGACCCGCGCGTCGATGCGACCCGACACCCAATTATTGCCTCGGCCTACATCAAAGACCGCTACGGCATTAAGGACTTCAACATAAACTTTGGGTTGCGGTTTGATTACTTGAATGCAAATACGCTGGCGATTGATTTGAAAAAACCACTGAAACCAGACGGAAGCATCAATTTCGGAGATAACCGAACCATTTTTGTGCTTCAACCGCGCATTTCGTTCTCGTTCCCTGTCTCTGAACGAACAGTGTTCCACGCACAATACGGGCGGTTTGCGCAAATGCCGCAACTGCGATTTCTCTACGACAGCCGAAACACCAGTGCGCAACGCTTACGCGGGCAAGGAGTGGGACGTAACCCCAACCTTGAAGCAGAAATTACCGATAGCTACGAAGTTGGATTCCAACAAATGCTGGGTGACGCAACCTCGATTGATGTAACCGCCTTCTACAAAGAAACCAGTAACTTGATCCAAACCATTCGCATTCAGTTAGAAAGTGGTCTGGTGCTGAACTACTTTGGGAATGCCGACTTCGGAACCATTCGCGGGTTAGATGTTACGCTTCGCTCCAATCGGTTCAATAATTTGAATCTCTCTGCCGCCTACACGTTGCAGTTTGCGGGCGGCACAAACACCGACCCCCTCCGACTCGCTGAATTCTATCGCCGTAATTCTGATGCAGAAACCGCGCCAACCGCAATCGCTGCACTGGATTTTGACCAACGCCATACGGGCAATATCCAAGTAGACTATCGCGTCGGGCTGAACGACAAATCCATGCCCGAAGTGCTTCGGGGGTTCGGCGCAAATCTGCTCATTCGCTTCAATAGCGGCAATGCCTACACACCCGTGTTTGCAAACTTTGACCCTGTTACGCAAAGCGGGGTGTCCGTTGCGCGTGCGTTCAAGAACACGGCTTACACGCCTTGGATATTTAGGGTTGACTTGCGCTTAGACAAGAGCTTCAAACTCTTTGATAAGCTCAATACAACCGTCTACTTGTGGGCATTAAACCTCTTAGGCAGCGACAATGTGGTCAGTGTGTTCCCGACAACTGGACAGCCCGATAATGGTGGGTGGAGCGGAACCGCAGAGTTTAAGCGAAACTTTGAAACCACCATTCTTGGACGCTTGGAGCAATCGGCAAGAACTCCTGAACGCGATGCCGAAATCGAGAAAAAATATCGTGAGCACTATAAAGCACAAGAACGAAATCCCTTCAGGTGGGGAACAGCACAACAAATTCGTCTCGGATTGATGCTCGGATTATAAGTCTTAAATCTATTCAAAACATACTAACACGAGAAAGAGATGAGAAAACAGCCTGTTCGTATCATCCTGTTGTCACTCTGTCTCATGAGTGCTGTAATTGCACAGCCGCTCTATGGGAAAGAAGACAAGATGACCAGAAAGCCAACCCATACGCCACCATCGGGCTTGATTCTTGACTACCGACCTGTTCTGAATGTCAATCAAGTTGAAGGGTGGATTGCCAATGATGGGCGGTTGTTCCAATCAGCACAAGATGCTGCTGCTTTTATTTGGCCGGCTGGGAGTGGCAAAGCGGCAATCTTTCTAATGGGTCCATGGCTTGCGTGCCAATTTGAGGGCGACCAAAGTCTCGGCGGATTGAGAACCGCTGCGGTGCAAAACATCGGTCGAAACGGCACGGAGTTCCGCCCTGGTAGGATTATTCAAACACCGTCGGGAC
>Ga0197142_1003012_pt1 | contig 14374 bp, 8 predicted proteins | sample GBS60_MetaG_FD_148614 | JGI IMG/M metagenome (GOLD analysis project Ga0197142, IMG submission 148614) | Sediment microbial communities from Great Boiling Springs, Gerlach, Nevada, United States - GBS 60_MetaG | ecosystem: Environmental > Aquatic > Thermal springs > Hot (42-90C) > Sediment... | reverse complement strand
ACTCTTTGTAAATCTTGGAGTTAGGGAAAATACCTGGATAAATGGGCTTTGGCTTGTAACTGTCGGAAATACAAAGACTTAAGGAAAAAGGCAAAAGTCGAGCTAAGGAGCTTCGGGCAATCTTGTGCAGCCCCCTTTCTGGGGGAAAGCCCCCCTGCCCTACCCTGCCCCTTTGGACAACCATTGTGTGGGCATGAAGACCCCATTTCCGGCTGCAACAGCCTTCGAACCCCCCTGGCACTGTGTTTGTTGCTCTCTTTGCACGGGCTGGAGGCTCGTCTGGGGTACGCCAATCCTGATCCGCCTCCCCTGCCCCTTCGCTTTTGCCCTATTTTCAACCCGCCTTCCAGAACTTCCCTCCTGGCAGAAGGGTTCCCTAACCACCCTCGGTACTCCCTTGACGGATTCAGGGGCATACATAAACACTCCGGCTCCTTACCATCGGGTGTCAGCCGGTCATGGAGCCGGTGGGGATGCCGCGGCTAACCGTGGGGACCAGGGGCTTGAAGCAGTTCTTCGTACAGCGCCCGCAGTTGGGCGGTCATCCGTTCGTGCCGAAATAGTTCCACACACCGGCGTCGGCCTTCCTGAGCCAACTGAGTGCGGAGTTCGGGGTTTTGAGCCAATCGGATCACGGCCTCGGCCAGGGCTTCCGAGTCTTTTGGCGGGAGCAGGTATCCGGTTTTGCCCGGCAGAACGACCTCCCGGGCGCCGTCGATGTCGAAGCTGACTACGGGTCGGCCCACCAGCAGGGCCTGGGGCAGCGCCCGGGCCAGCCCCTCCCGAAGGCTCACATGGACCAATATATCCATAGCGGCGATCCATCGGGGGATTTCCTCCGGCCGGACCAGTCCCAAAAGGCGAAAGTAATCATGCAAACCCGCCTGCCGAATCTGCTGCTCGATCTTGGGCCGAAGGATGCCGTCGCCTATGAGCAGAAACCGGACCTGTGGGGCATGGACCAAAATCTTTGGGGCGGCGGCCAGCAGGTATTCATGCCCTTTGAGATAAAACAGCCGGGCGATTTTGCCCACCACAATACAATCCTCCGGCCAGCCGAGCCGGGCTCGATACTCCGCCCGAAACCGCGCTGCCTCCAAGAAAGGTTCCACTTCCATGCCGCTATAGACGGTGAGGCATTTTTCCCGGGGGGCGACTCCGGAGGCGACCAATTGGTCGGCCAGGGCCTGGGCCACACAGACCAGCCGATGGCACCGTCGGGCCGCCCACCGCTCACAGGCCCGAAAAAACCATCGGGCCAACCCGGACTGATACGGATGAAACGGTGCGCCATGCACCGTGTGCACCACGGCCGGTACCCGAAGCTGCCAGGCGACGGCTCGGCCCAGCAGGCCCGCCTTGGCACTATGCGTGTGGACCACATCGGGCCGGAATCGCCGGATGATCCGCCGTAGCGCCAGGTAAATTACGCCGTCCCGCCACGGATGGATCGGCCGACAGAGGCTGGGCAGAATCAGCATCGGCACCCCCCCTGCCCTGGCCCGTTCCACCAGACTGCCTTCCGGCCCTTCCGGCGGGCCGGTGATCAAAAGTACCTGATCGCCGTACTGGCGCCGCAGGTCCTCGCAGGTAAGCAAGGTATTTTCCTGCGCACCGCCCAGGATCAAACGGGTGATGATATGAACAATTCGCATGGGTTCTCCTGCCCACCGGGGCTAACCAGCCGTTCGGACGGGATCATTGCCGCTCGAACCCACAGATGGTGCTATGGAGCTTCGCAAATCGGAGAGACACGGAATGGCCTGGTTTTTGGCCACGTTGGGGTCTTTTGGTTCTGCGGTAACAGTTTAGCCGAATGGAGGCGTCTATGTGTCATTCCTGCGTAAGCAGCAGTCCAGGCATGTTCCTGCGTAAGCGGGAATCCAGGTTTGTTTCCATCCAAGCGGGAACCCAGACAATATTTTGACTGTATCCACCCGGCCAGGCCACCACCATATATAGGGGCTAAAACTGGCTGGAACTCCATAGATTGCGGCAATCGCTCCCGGTGGATACAGTCAAGATATGGAGTGTTTCTTTCTGGATTCCCGCTTTCGCGGGAATGATACCCTCACCCGACCAGACTAGCGTCTGGCCGTCCTCTCCCGGCGGGGTAGAGGCCAACTGCTTCATTCAGCTAACGTGACTGTATCTACCGGGAACTATGACCACAACCTGTGGTGTTCGATCTGATTTTTAACCCCTACATCTAGTGGGGCCCGGCCTGGTAGATACAGTCAAACTAAAGTGTTACGTTTTGCGAAGATCCATCATTGCTTCCGGGTAGATACCGGTCTATTCTTGGCGCAATGTTTCATCGGCGGGAAGGGAAACGGAAGCAGGCGGCCAGATTGGCGGAGCGGAGAGAGGCAGATCGAAACGGACGTAGAGCAGGTAGAGGCCTTCTGGGGGAGCGGTTTTCCCGGCGGCCGAGCGGTTACGGGCGGCCAGCACTTCGGCCATCCATTCTGGCGGCCGGCTGCCCCGGCCTATTTCGACCAGCGTGCCGACGATAGCCCGGACCATGTGGTACAAAAATCCATCTCCCTCCACTTCCACAAGGATCAAATCGCCCTTTGGCTCTTGGGGGGGACCGGTGGGTTGATCGGCGGCCGGCGGTGGGGCTAATCTGGGAGAGGATGGAGGTTCGGGTTCTAAAGAGGTGATCTTTTGTTCTATCCCTCCCTGCCCTGCCCCACCGGGCAAAGATGCCCCGGAGGCTTCTCCTCCGGCAGCCGGCGCCCGGAGGAAGTCCCAAGAGGGCGAACGAAGCTCCCAAGGCCAAAGCCCCCCCTGCCCTGCCCCGCACCGACGCACCGACACGTCAAACAGCGTACGAATCGTATCCTGCCGAGGCGAACCCCGAGACTGAAAACTGGCAAAATCGTGGGTACCGACTAGGTATTGGCCGGCCCGCTGCATCGCCTCCACGTCCAGCCGTGGATCTACCTGCCAGACATACCGCCGGAGGAAAATATGCCGGACGACGCCGTCGTAGAGAAGGTACCGATAGCGTTTGGCGGTTGCATCTCGGCTGGGCCAAAATCTAGGCGACGTTTCTGCTACGTACAGCACCACCACATCCGGGGGCAACAAGGCGTTCATGCCCCGCAGGAGTTCTTCCGGGCTAAGGCGGGTCTGGAGGCTGAAGGCGGCCACTTGCCCCAGGGCATGAACGCCGGCGTCGGTTCGGCTGGCGCCCCAGACGCGAACCGATTGGCCCGTCAGTTGCCGAAGTACCACTTCCAGAACACCCTGGACGGTTCGCTGGCCCGGCTGGACTTGCCAGCCGGAAAACTCCGTCCCGTCATATGCCAAGGTGATCTTGAAGGTGGGCATGGCACCGCGATCAATCTCCGCAAATTCTCCACACCCTAAATTCCCGGTCTTTTGGACATATGGGTGTGTGTTGGTTTTGCGAAGATAAATACCATGTTTTTCGGCCGGAAGGGTTCAGGAGGCGGTCCGAACGGGCATACCGGCTTCTTGGAGCAGCAGTTCGGCGATCTGCACCGCGTTGGTGGCGGCGCCTTTGCGCAGATTGTCGCTTACACACCAGAAGACCAGTCCATTGGGATGCGAGAGGTCTTCCCGCACTCGGCCAATGAACACTTCATCACGTCCACTGCAGGTCATCGGCATCGGATATTGCTTGTTGTCAATATCGTCGATGACCACGATGCCGGGAAAACGCCGCCAAAGTTCCCTGGCCTCTTCCACGGACAGCTTCCGCTCGGTTTCCACGACGATGGTTTCACTGTGGCAGTTGGACACCGGTATTCGGACCGTCGTGGCGCAGACCTGGATGGAATCGTCTTCCAGGATTTTGCGGGTTTCCAGCACCATTTTCATCTCTTCGGAGGTGTAGCCTTTATGTTTGGGCGAGCCGATCTGCGGAATGCAGTTGAAGGCGATTGGATAGGGGAAACATTCGTACTGGTAGGTCTGACCAGCTAGGGCGGCCCGGGTGCCGCCTTCCAGGTCTCGGCTGCCGGCCACGCCGGCCCCGCTCACGGCCTGATAGGTGCTGACGATCACCCGCCGTACACGAGCCGCATCATGCAGCGGTTTTAGCGCCATGACCATCTGCGTGGTGGAACAATTCGGACTGGAAATGATCCCCTGATGCCGGCGGATCGCATGGGGATTGACCTCCGGGATCACCAGCGGCACTTTCGGGTCCATCCGCCAATAGCCGCTCTCATCCACCACCACACAGCCCCGCCGGACCACTTCCGGGATGTAATCCCGGGCCACTTCGTCCGGCGTGCTGGAAATGACCAAGTCCACCCCGTCGAAGGCCTCCGGACGAAGCTCTTCGACCACCACTTCTTGGCCGTCAAACGGCAGCTTTTTGCCGGCTGAGCGCTTGGAGGCGAAAAACCGAATCTTTTTATACGGCAGACGGCGGGCCTGGATGATTTCTCGGATCAGGGTTCCTACGGCGCCGGTGGCGCCCACGACGGCGAGCGTTTCAAACACGTTTTTTTCACCTCCCAGTGCAAAACAGGGACATTCCAAAACACAACTTATTCCCGACGATGCCGGTCCGCTGGGTCTTTCTCAGAAACGGCTGAAAAATCCAAGGCTTTTAACACGTTATGCGGAATGAAGCGGAACGATGTGTCATTCCTGCGTAAGCAGGAATCCAGACTGCTTTGTGCCTGTTCCGGTGTTCCTGCTGGGCAAGTGGGAACTGGAAGATACTTTCTGGATTCCCGCTTTCGCGGGAATGACAATACGATGTCCCCCTTACCCGGCTTCGCATCAGTCGGTCTGTCCCGCCGAGGGAGAGGCGAGTTGCTTCATTCGGCTAAAATGTTACAAGATTTTTTAATATAATCTGGAGAAACAATCTCGGCAAGAGCTAAGATCTGGCCAATCTCTCCCTTTGGGAGGGGGGGATGGCATAATCCTACGGAGGGCCGTTCGAGGAGGCCCTAAGCCCGATGGGACCCGGCAAACAAGCAGGAGACAGACCTACCATGAGAACCAATCCGGTTAAAGGGAAACTTCGCTGCGGGGAGCCGAGTTTCGGCACCTGGATTTCGTTGGGCCCGTTGCAGGCGGTGCGGATTCTGGCCCGCAGCGGCTGGGACTGGCTCACCCTGGACATGGAGCATGGGGCGTTCGATTGGTCGGAGGCGGCCCTGGTGTGTGCGGCGGTGGCCGATGCCGGTTGTGTGCCGCTGATCCGGGTGCCGGAAGGAAATGTGCCCTACATCAAACGGGCCTTGGATGCCGGCGCCTGGGGCATTGTCGTGCCGATGGTCGAAACGGTCGAGCAGGCTCGGCTTGCTGTGGCGGCGGCCAAATACCCGCCCGAAGGCATCCGCAGCGCCGGCGGCGGCATGCACGCCCTGAACTTCCAGGCCGGCCTGGAAGAATACTATCGCCAGGCCAACGAAGAGATTCTCGTCATCCTCCAGATCGAAAGCCCCCTGGGCATCCAAAACGCCGAGGCCATTTGCCAACTGCCCGGTTTCGACGCCCTGTTTATCGGGCCGAACGATTTACGGTTTCGGATGCGTCGGCCCGACGGCCAATTTCCCAGCCCGGAGGAGCTGGAATTGGCCATTGACCAGGTCGTGCAGATCGGACGAAAGACCGGTCGGCCTATCGGTATCCATACGATGGACCCATGCGAGGCGCAGCGACGGGTGGAACAGGGCATGCAGTTTTTGGCCGTCGGAAGCGATCTGCGGATGCTGGCCTTGCAAAACGCCGCCTGGGCCGCCGCCCTTTGGCCCAACCGACCATTGAGCGACCTGGCCCGGTACTGAACAGCCCGCATTAGAAATCGATAACATTTTAGCTAGGGGTTTCTTGTCATTCCTGCGTAAGCAGGAATCCAGAATGTATTCCCTCGCAAACAGGAGTCTAGGCAATAGGGAGTGTTCCTTTCTGGATTCCCGCTTACGCGGGAATGGCACGCTGGGTTTAGCCCGCCAGGGGAGAGAAGCGCAGCAGACCTGCCAGCAGGTCCCCGCGGTCGAGCTTCCTTCGGTTAAAGTGTTACCAAAACGTTAACATTTTAGCCGAACGAAACGACCCGCCTCTCCCCTAGCCGTCGAGAGGCCGGCCTGGCCTCGGGCCAGGCCGGGTGAGGGGGATTTCAGCGGCCCAAGAAGCCTGGCTTCCTGCTTACGCAGGAATGACACATCATCCCCTTCATTCCGCTAACGTGTGACCCAAAACGGAAACTATGTGTTGGGCATTTCCGAAAGAAGGAGCGTGGTAGCTGATGGTCTCCCGCTTCAGGCGGTCATCCCCTTGGTCAGGGCCATGAAGGCGCTTTCCAGGTTGAGTTCGTCCTGGCGGAATTCGAGGAGGTGGTAGCCGGCCTGGACCAGCCGGGTGGCCAGGGGGCTGTAATCTTCCACGCCGGTCCGTAGGGTGGCCAAAATGGCGCCGTCCCGCAGTTCGACCTGTTGGATCAAATGTTCTTGTTCTAGCAGGCGGGCCGCCCCGTCCGGATTGCTGCCCACCCGGATGCGAACCACCAGATGCTCCCGCACCCGCCGGATCACTTCAGAAACCTCGGCCGATACCAAAAGCACCCCCCGTTCGATGATGCCGACTTTATTGCAGATGTCGGCCAATTCGGGCAGGATATGGCTGGAGACCATGATGGTTTTGCCCATCTGGCGGAGCTGCTTGAGCAGTTGACGGATTTCGATGCGTGCACGTGGGTCCAAGCCACTGGCCGGCTCGTCCAAAAGCAACACCTGTGGATCATGCAGCAGCACCCGGGCCAGACCCAACCGCTGGGTCATGCCACGGGACAGACTGGTTACCAGAGCATCCCGCTTGTAGCCCAGTTCGACCAGTTCCAGGACTTCTTCGCATTTTTGGCGTCGGGCCGGGCCTCGGATGCGATAGGCCGCCGCAAAAAACTCCAAATACTCCATGACCGTCATGTCGTCATAGACGCCGAAGATGTCTGGCATGTAGCCGATGAGCCGACGGATCTCCTTGGCATGTGTGTAGATGGAATACCCCCCCACATACGCTTCCCCCCAGGTGGGATTCAGCAAGGTGGCGAGTATCCGGAGCGTGGTGGTCTTGCCCGAACCGTTCGGCCCGATAAAGCCGAATAAATCCCCCTCCTGCAACTCGAGGTTCAGGTTGTCGATGGCCCGAAGGGAGCCATACACTTTGGTAAGGTCTTGGGTTTTGATCATTACTTCGGCCATAGTTTGGTTCTTTGGGATGGAAAAGTGGGCGTTTCTGAACCGGGGATCTCTGTTTCTGAGCGGAGCGTCCCCGTCGCCGGCCGTCTTGCAACAGGGCATTGCCCGTACATGGTATAAGCCGCCTCCGAGCGGAGGCGGCTTAACGGGGCCGGCTTGGCGCCACCGGATAAACAAATCGGACAAACACCAGGTGTTGGTCTTCGGCGGGATGCGGCAGGGGCTGGCCATCTCGTAAAACCACGACGCCTGGAATACCGGCTGCGGAGCCGTTGTGGTCTGGACTGGAACTGTGGGGCGGTCGTTGGATCTGGGCCACCAGCACGGCCCTGCCCTGCCGAAGCCAGCCGCTGGCATCTAAAAAACTATGATACCGATTCGCCAGGCCAGTGTAGGTTTCGCCGCCGATACTATCGAAAAACATCATGGTGCGCAGGATGTCGGGCAGGTGAAGGGATTGGGGGTTATAGGGTTTTCGGCCTGCGGCGGCCCACCCAGCCGTACCCACCTCCCCCTGCCGGCCGCCGTCTCCGCCGGCCAGAAGCGTCGGAAGTTCGATCCGCAGCCGGGACATCGGTTCAATGCGGACCGATTGGCCCGGTTCCAATCGGCCCAGGGGGTATCCCCATCGGCCATAGGCCAATATACATTCTTCCAATGCCACCGGAAGGGTATTCCGAAGTTCGCCTTCGGGCAGTTGGTCCCGATCGACCAGCCGGACCTGTGGCCAGGCCCGACACACGGCCCACCATCGGCCCAGGACCAACCGGCTGCTCCAGGCGTGCACCGGAAGGCCCACGATCTGGTCCCCCTCGGCGGACCAGTGGTAAGGGCGATCCCACAGCAGCGTACTGCCCAGCCGACTTCGCATCCCACCCAGGCCTTCGCCGGCCAGCCCGATCGGCGAAAGGATCAGGTGGGGGTTTTCGGCCGGGGTGCCGTCCGGGCCATAGGGTGAAAGGCTTAACGTATAGGTATCCGTTTGTGGACTGAACAGATTAATCCATGTTGTGCCACGCACTCGGCCCGCCGCCGTATCCACGTCCAATAGGTCCACCTTGTTATATCGCACCTCTCGGCCCTTCAGATACACGTTTAGCCCATAGGCGGCCCCTGCCGTCAGTACCACCATGGTGGAAAATGTCCACCAGGTCCAATGCATTCGGCCTACCACTTTCCGCAAAAAGAAATAATCTCCCGGCCCGATCAACAGCAGATAGAGCACGGCCAGACCGGCCACCGGCCAGAAGGAGACCATCGGCAGACCGGCAAACTGATCCAGGCCGCAACGGAGCTGGCCGCTGAGGTCCCGATAACCGGTATGCATTAATGCACTTCCTTCCCGGGCCTCCTCCCCTTTCGGCAGCGGCAAGTCGAGCAGTTTTCGCAGAAAGCGCCCCCGGTCGGGCCATTGGGCAAGCGGCGGGCGATCAAAATCGCCCCCAATGACCACCACCTCGCCCAGGCCATACGGCCGACGGACCACCAGCGGCAGGTCCCCTTGCCACACTTCCACCTGCCCGTGTAGGTCCTGCCACCGGGGCACGTGCAGCAACATTTCCGGTCTGCCCAAACCGGGCACCGGCCGGGTGCTGTCGGCATACATTTCATAACCGGCGGCCGTTCGAAGCTGGGTGATTCCGACGATCCGGCCGGGCAACAGCCGATCCAGCCATCCTGCCGGCCCTGTCCGCTCTGCCTGTCCGGGCTGGCCTGCCTGATCTAGCCGCCCACCCCGCCCTGCCAGCCCGGGCTGCCCTGTCCTCTCTGCCTGCTCTTCTGCCTGCTCTGACGGCCCTGTCGGCCTAGCCAACCCCCCCTGCCCTGTTAGCCGTTCCGCCTGGGCGCCCAGAAACAGCACCAGTTTCCCCCCCTGCCGAACCCACTCGTCCAGGGCCGCAGTGCACTGCGGATCGGCCCAAAGCGGCTGGAGCAGATCGGGCTGGCTGGTAGAGACGGTGATCAAATCAACTCCTTCATAGCCGTACCCTTCTCCCGGCAATCGTTGGATCGATTCCGGATCGGAAAGTTGCACTACTACGGGAGTACGGTCTTTCGGCCAGTCCAGCGTGCCGAGGACTTCCACCGGACGGACTGCCTCCTCCAGACCGACCGAGCCGGGGCCAATGGAAAGCAGCAGAAGTTGGGTGGCAAAGAGAGCAGAGGACATTTGTTCGGATGAATTTATTTTTACTAGTTCGGGTCCGCTTTGCCGCCCCATCGGTCCAGAGGACGATAGTACCGGCATCCTTTTTTCCGTTAGCCGTCGGCCCGCTCGGAATCGGCCTCCTTCCGGCAGCGGCTCGTGCAGTGCGACCGTCAAACCGCTTTCGGTCTGGGTAAACAGGACATAAGTCGCATAGCGGACCAGTTCCGGCCCACTCCACCGCAGCAACCCTTCCGGCCGAACCCAGGCGCCAAAACAGGCCTGGGTACCTTCGCTATCGGTGGTTTGGAGGACCACCACGGCCTGCCCTGGCCGGTCTCCGCCCCGAACCAGCACCTCCACCGGCGTCCAAAAACCCACCTTATACCGGCCTGCCCAGCCGACATGCACCCCCACGATTTCCGGCCCAGAGGTTCGGCGGACCGGTTCCGACGGCTTGGCCACACCATTGGCCGCCTCCTCGGCAAAAGCCACCGGGCTTCCATGCTCCAGAAGGATCATCCCCAGCACCAAAGGGATCAGCCTGACCCAAAATCGGCCTGGAAGCCGGGGATAGAGCGGAAGCCGTGGCAGCAGGGGCATCTTCCATGGGACGATCCCCCGGCCACCCCCCCTGCCCTGCCCTGCCCTGACCGGAGTGGGGAAGTTTGGTTTGGGGCGGCGGAACTGGGCGGTTGGTTGTCCTCTGCCCTGCTCAGGGGTAAGACCTTTTATATGTTTTCTTGCGGCCCCCCTGCCCTGCCCTGTTCTAAGCGGCCTGGGGTGACCCTGTTTGGCCCCCCTGACTTGAATGGTTGGTTCCCCTCCGGCCAGCCCGGTTGTGCGTGGTCTGGCCGGGTCGTGTTCGACTCCCCTACCTTGCACGCTTGGTTCCCCCCTGCCCTGCTCCGCACCGGGCCTTGTTATATGTTTTTCTCCGCCCCCCCTGCGCTGGTTTGTGCTAGGGTCGGAATGAGAAAAAGCACCCCGAACGGCACCCAAAGGCCCATTGCAAGCCGAACTCACCCCTTCTGGCACGAATTTTGGTCTATCGAAGGGTCGGGGGATCTCAAACGGCATGGTTTTCCGCCTAATCTTTTTTTCGTTCATGGGAAGTTTCTGGCATGGTAGGAGCGCTGGGGGCAAGGTTAACTCTTCTACGTCGGAAAAGCGGTTATGGTTTGCCCGCATCGGGGCAGATGCAGACCATCTGGCCACAGCCTGGACAACCCTGGGCGTATTCTTTCCAGACGGCCTCGGCCAAATCGACGCCGACGACATTGGCGATGGTGGTCAGCCAGGCCAGCACATCGGCAAACTCCTCGGCTTTTTCTTCCAGGGAGCCTTTGCGCAAGGCGGCGGCCAATTCGCCCAACTCCGCCATCAGCCACAGGAACGTCCCCTCCACGCCCCGGGCCACATCCTTCGGCAGATACATCCGCCGGATGATTTCCTGAAACTCCGCTATGGTCAAGGCCTGCGGCCCAGACCCATCGGCTCCCGATCCCGTTTCCACAGCAGTTTTCTCCTCCCTAGGTGGACTGCCCCCAAGGTCCTATGCCCACTACAATACCAGACCCAGGGGCCTTACTTGCCAAACCATTTCATATTAAAATATCAGAAATTCTGGGCCAAGGGGCCTGAAATAATCAACAGGTATTCCCACGCATATTCCTTTTCCTTTATTTCCCGAGGATTGGCACTTTGTCAAAACTCCAACGGCTATTTTTTTGACAACTTGTTGATATTTAAGAAGTTATGACTTTGCAGGTAGCAGGAACCGGTTTTTCAAAACTTCTCACCAAACTGGACTTTGTCAAAACCAAACGGCTATTTTTGTAACTTGTTGATATTTAAGAACTTATGATTTTGGGAGGGCCAGACCTAGCTTTCCATAACTCCTTGTCAAATAAGAAGTTAGAACTTTTCTCGGAAAGTGCAAACCAAATATTTGACTATATCTACCCGAACGAGGCCCTACTAGATAGATCCACATAATTGCGAAAGTGGTCCAAGTAGAGGAACCCCTTTGTTTTCGCACTTGCCAGTAGTCCAACCACTTCCGGCATTGTGTGGACTTATTTAGATGGAGGGGCTAAAAATCGGATCGAACACCACAGATCGTGATCATAGGTCCCGGGGGATACAGTCAAGATAAGAACCAACTTTTTTGGGAACGTGGAGAAGGAATCGTCCATGACAAAACCAGCAGTTACCTATGAAGATTTTGCGAAACTGGACCTTCGCGTAGCCACGGTTGTCTCGGCCCGGCCGCATCCAAACGCCGATAAACTGATGCTTCTGGAAATTGACGTGGGCGATGCCCGCAAGCAGATCGTGGCCGGGATCCGGCAACATTATCAGCCGGAACAACTGGTCGGACGGCAGATCATTGTCGTCAACAACCTGCAGGAGGTGGTGCTTCGGGGCGAGGAATCGCAGGGGATGCTTTTGGCCGCTAGCGACGGTCAGCGGATCGTCCTGCTGCAACCGGCGGAGCCTTGCACCCCGGGCAGCGTGGTGAAATAAAGGGTAAATTTTTCCATATCCACAGCAACCTGATGTATCTTTGCCAATTGGGGAACGACTATTTAGCTCGACATTTGCCATTTTGGGGTACCCGTCAATCGGGCAATGCCCTAACTCTGTGGATAACATTTTAGACGAATGCAGGGCTTGCTTGGCAGCACCCTAAAAGCGGCCATCCAAGGTGGATACCTCCCAGGGATCGGTCCTCTGAAGCAGGTCCCTCCCAGGGTCGTTTCGTTCGGCTAAAAGGTACCTCTTTGAAAATCTTGGACTTATTGAGCTTCGCAAATCATAGAGACACGAAATTCCATGCTTTTTGGCCACGTCGGGGTCCCTTGGTTTTGCGAAGACCAATGGAAAACCAAATCCACAAAAAGGGGAGCTAACTTTCGATGTCCCAAAGACTTAGAGAAACGGGCAAAACTCGAGCTTAGAGGCTGTGCGAAATTGCCAAATCTGGATGTTGGCAACCGAATGAGGTTCCCCGATCCAGTTGTTAACACCCTACAAAAACAAGGGTTTTCTCTATTCACCAGCTCCAGGCTGACCCCTCCCCAGATGGGGTAAAACGGATTTTCGGGACAGCCTCTTTGGGAACCGATGCCTCGTTTCCCGCGGAATCGACATCAACAAAGTCATCGGCCCCCTTGAGAAGCGGGATAGCAGGTGGAGTAGGCCGGGCGATTTGGGCAGGTTCTCCCGGCGGCGCGGTGGACTTCCGTGCGGCCTCCCGACGAATAGACTGGGCAGGTTGGCCGGCGGCAGTCGGACGGCCAGACGCCTTTTGCCGTCGGAGAACAGCGGGCGGTTTGGCCGGAATGAGACAGTCCGGTCCGTTGCCGATCAGCTCCTCCCGGCCTGCTTCCCTCAGTGCCGCCCGCACGTCGAAATAGTTTTCCGGTTTCCAGTATTGGAGCAGTGCCCGCTGGAGCCGACGCTCCCGACCGCTTCGTGGTACATACACCTGCCGGCCCGTTAGCGGATCCAGTCCGGTCCAATACATGCAGGTGGACAAAGTGCCCGGAGTCGGCAGAAAATCCTGGACCTGCTGGGGCCGAAGTCCGGAACGTTTCAAATAGCAGGCCAGTTCGATCATGCTCTGCAAGCTGCTGCCCGGATGGCCGGCGATAAAATACGGCACTAGATACTGTTCCAAGCCGGCCCGCCCAGAGGCCTGCTCAAAAAGCCGATGGAACTCCTCAAACTCTTCGATCTGCGGCTTTTTCATCAGTTGAAGGACCTCCGGATCGGTATGCTCCGGGGCGACTTTCAGGTGGCCGCCCACATGATACCGAACCAATTCCTCCACGTAGTCCGGGCATCGCCGAGCCAGGTCCATCCGAATACCAGAAGCCACCAGAACCCGCCGAACACCCGGCAGCTTTCGCACCCGGCGCAAAAGTCGCAAGAGCGGCTGATGATCCAGCGAAAAAAATCGGCAGATGCTCGGATGCCAGCAACTAAGCCGACGACACCGGGCCTGCAAGTCCGGCCGACGGCAAGACATCCGATACAGATTGGCCGTCGGCCCGCCAAGATCGCTAATCACGCCGGAAAAGCCCGGCATCCGGCTTAGCCGACGTACCTCGCCCATGATGGACCGCTCCGATCGGCATTGCACCATGCGGCCTTCGTGCAGGCTGAGCGAACAAAAACTACAACCACCCGGACAACCTCGCACGATCTGAATCGATGTTTCGACTACCTCCAGGGCCGGGATCGGCTCCCGATAGCTCGGATGCGCCCGCCGGGTAAACGGAAGGCCATAAATCCAGTCCATCTCCGCCTCATCGAGCGGCAAATCCGGCGGATTGACCACCACCGCTTCCGGCCCATGATACTGCACCAGCCGACGCCCATTGTACGGATTGCATTCCCGATAGGCCAAAAGCGTCATCCGCGCAAACGCCTCCTTGCTGGCCGAGACGTCCTCGTAGCTGGGCAGGACGAGGGTTTCCACCTTCGCCGGCGGCAAAAGGGAACATTTGATCTGGTGCTTTTTTGTTTCTTGAACCTGTGCTGGCTCTGCCAGGCCGGTCGGCCCGGGAAGGCAAAAGGCAGTTTCTTCCCCCTCCGGGACCTGAAGGTCCGATAACCGATCGCCTTCTTCCGCAGACTCAGGAACTAACGGCCGGGATGGCCGAACCAGGCCTTCCGGCAATGGCTCTTTGGCTCCAAGCCGATAGGCCACCCCACGCAAATCCCGTAAGTTTTTCATCGGTTCTCCGGCGGCCAACCGGCGCACGATCTCCACCAGCACCCGTTCGCCCATACCATAGACCAGCAGGTCCGGCTTGGCGTCCATAACCACCGATCGGCGGACTTTATCGCTCCAATAGTCGTAGTGGGCCAGGCGGCGGAGGCTGGCTTCGATGCCCCCGGCAATGACAGGCACACCCGGATACGCCTCCCGAGCCCGCTGACAATAAGCCAGGGTGGCCCGGTCCGGACGCAGACCGATCCGTCCGCCAGGACTGTACGCATCCTTATTCCGCCGCTTCCGATT
>Ga0197142_1003011_pt1 | contig 14378 bp, 14 predicted proteins | sample GBS60_MetaG_FD_148614 | JGI IMG/M metagenome (GOLD analysis project Ga0197142, IMG submission 148614) | Sediment microbial communities from Great Boiling Springs, Gerlach, Nevada, United States - GBS 60_MetaG | ecosystem: Environmental > Aquatic > Thermal springs > Hot (42-90C) > Sediment... | reverse complement strand
CCTTGGGAAGATCTTTATTGTTCAGGGATCGAACATAGAATGGACTCAACCTGAGCTTAGGAAGTCCATCGTCATTGAGAACTATCACGTAATCGTCCTGAAACTTGAAAACATAGACATCGGGCGTGATGTACTGAACCTCCTCTGAGCCATACAGCCTGCCAGGCTTGGGCTCAAGACCTCTTATCCACTCCACGGCCTCGACCACTTCCTCCAGACTGACACCTAAGGTTCTACTTATCTGCTGTAGCCTATTCCCCTCTAGGTCTTTGAGATGCTCCCTTATTATCCTCTCGGCCAGGCTTCCTTCCATTCCCATATGCCTGACCTGTATCAATAGACACTCCCTCAAGTCCCTAGCGCCGATGCCGGGGGGATCAAACTCCTGGATCTTCTTGAGGACGGATTCCACTTTTTCTAGAGGAACATTGCACTCCTGGGCTATGGAGTCGAGGTCAACCTGAAGGTAGCCATGCTCGTCCAGGTTCCCTATTATGAGCATCCCTATTTTCCTGTCCTGCTCGTCCAAGTCCGTAAGTCTCAACTGCCAAATGAGGTAATCGGTGAGATTGCTTGGCTGAGAGAGGGTCTGCTCCAGTGAGGGCCTATCCTCATCCTCCTCGTGCTGTGGGACCTCGTAGTAAGGAGTGGTATTATAGTCCCAAGGTATCTTCTCCAGAGGGATCTCCTTTGAGGGGGAAACTGCAAAGAGCTCCTGCGCTCCAGCCGATGGCGATTCCCACTCCTCCTCGGGAAGCCCCAACACCTCCTCCAACACCGGATTTTCCCTGAGCTCTATCTGGATGGCATTGGTCAGCTCCAGCCTAGGCATCTGGAGGATCTTGAGAGCCTGCTGGAGCTGGGGGGTCATTATCAGCTGCTGGGTCAGCCTAAGCTGCTGTTTTATCTCTAAAGCCATACCGAGGAGACGCTCCTCAAGGATCTCGGAAAATCCTCCAACGAGCTATATTTGTTCACCTTCCTTGGAGCCCGATGGACTCCTTAGGGCCCAAGAAAGCTTAAGATCCATCCGCGAGTCTTCCGACACCGCTTGAAGCTCTAGGCCCAAGAAGGCCCAGTCTCGAATTATAACATAACCACTCCCTCCCCACAAAACAGCCCTACACATCCTCCAAATCCCCATGAGGAAACCCCATAGCCTCAACTCGTTCTCCAATCCTCCTCACCTCTCGACCAAGCCCATAAAAGCGAAAATTTACCACGGGCTTTCCCTTGAGGGAGCAATGTCCTTTGGAATTCTCCTTGACCAAATCAACCAATTTCATCTTTCTCAAGATCCAAGATCAGTGCCACTTCGTCGCACTCGGGAAATTTTACGCAATGAATACAATCTGCCCACACCTTCTGGGGCAGCTCTGCCTTGTCGACTTTCCTGAAGCCCATCTCCTCGAAGTAGGAGGGCACATAGGTGAGGACAAAGACCCTCTTCACTCCCATCTCCTTGCCTTCCTCCAGGGCAGCCCGTGCCAGGTTTGCCCCTATGCCCTTTCTCCTGAAGGACTCCAGGACACAGAAAGACCTGAGCTCCGCTAGATCTTCCCAAACCACACGGAGGGCGCAGACCCCAACCAGGTGACCGTCCTCCTCCCACACGTGGAACTCCCTTATGTGGGCATATATATCCCAAAGGGGACGAGGAAGCAGCAACCCTTGAGCTGCATGAATTTCCAGTAGCCTGTGGATCTCTTTTGCGTCCCAGACCTTGGCCTTTCTCAGCTGGCCCACCCTTCCCCCCGAGCTCTCTCTAGAAGCTCCTTGGCGTGCTCCTTAGCCTTGGAGCCCGTCCCCTTCCCTCCCAACATCCTGGAAAGCTCCTCGATCCTCTCATCCATATCTAGTGGCTCCACCACTGTCACAGTCCTGCCTCCTTTGACCCTCTTGCTGACTTTGAGATGACGATCCGCAAAACAGGCTACCTGGGGAAGGTGCGTCACGCAAAGCACTTGATGAGAGCGAGCAATGTGGGCCAGTTTCTCTCCCAGAGCCCGGGCCACACCCCCACCTATTCCCGAGTCTATCTCGTCGAAAATGAGTGTTGGAACCCTGTCTGCATCGGCCAAGACTTTCTTCATTGCCAACATTATCCTGGAGAGCTCACCCCCTGAGGCTATCCTCCAAAGGGGCCTCGGCTCTTCCCCCAAATTCATCGAGAGCAAAAACTCCACCCGGTCCATTCCCCGTGGATCAGCCAGCCATTTTCCTTCTGCAAGAGGGATCCCTTCCTGGAGAGGCTTCACCAATACCTCAAGCCGCGGATGCTCCACCCCCAGGTCCCTGAGCTCCCCCTCGACTCCCTTCGCGAGAAGCGCGCCCGCTTTCATCCTCTCGGCTCTCAAATTCTCCCCAGCAAGGACCAGCTCCTCTTCCTTGGCTCTCAATCTTTCCCGGATTTTCTCGACAGCCTCTTGGGCGCTCTCCCATCGAAGGAGACTGGCCTGAAGCTCGTCTGCGAGCCTGAGAAGACCGGCCACATCCAGCTTATACTTCCTCTTCAACCTCCTTATGGTCTCTAGCCTCTCCTCCACGGCGAGAAGCCTCTGGGGATCCGAGACTATCTCCTTGCAATGGGACCTCACATTCCTTACGGTCTCCTCCAACTGAACTTTGATGACCTCCAGGCTCTCCGCTATCTCTCCCATGAAAGGGGCGAAACGGGAGGCTTCCCTCATTTCCCTCAGAGCCATCTGGAGTCTCTCCAGGGCTGAACCCCTATCCCCGTAGAGGGTTTCCTCGCATCTCATGAGGATCTCCCTTATCCTCTGGGAGTTAGCGAGGATCCTCATTTCCTCCTCGAGTGCCTCCTCCTCTCCCGGCGAGAGCTTGGCATCTGCTATCTCCCTGAGCTGGAACTCCCACAATTCCCTTTTCATCTGCGTCTCTTCCGCAGAGGCCTCGGCCTTGGCCAAAAGGGACCTTAGTTCCACAAATTCCTTCCACTTCTCCTCCCAGTTTCTCCTCAAACCCATGAGCCTGCCATGTTCATCCAGGAGATCGAGATGTCTTTCAGGCTGGAGGAGATCCTGGTGCTCGTGCTGGCCGTAGATGTTCACCTGACATCGGCCAAAATGGGCCATCAATGAGATGGGAGAGAGTTGGCCATTCACATAGGCCTTTCCCTTGCCGCTCCTCAGCACGACCCTCCGAAGGATGAGTTCTTCCTGGTCCGGTTCAATGCCCCTTTTGAGCATTTCCTCTCTTGTCTTGGCGTCCTCGACCCTGAACAGGCCTTCCACCTGTGCCTCTTCAGCCCCCTGCCTGATAAGATCCATTGAAGCCTTGGCTCCCAAAAGGAGCTGTATGGCTCCTATCAAGATGGATTTTCCAGCGCCGGTCTCTCCCGTGAGAACATTGAATCCTGGAGCGAACTCCACGGTAAGATCCTCGATTATGGCCAAATTGGAAATGTGGACCAGCTCTAGCATTGGCAAAGGTCTTTTAGTGGTTCATGGCAGATCTCTGGCGGAAAGTGACCGAACACCTCACCCTCACGAAATTCCTCGCCCCTCGCCTCCCTTTTCACCTCTCCCCCCATTTGAGTTTGCTCCTCAAGACCTCGTAGAATGTCCTGTGGGGAGATTTTATGAGAGAGACCTTGTGTGGACTCGTTCTCACCCTGAGGTGGTCGCCCTCCTCCACCTTGTACCCGACCTGACCGTCGAAGGTGAGGAACACTTCTCCATCCACTGATCCCACAGAGACCCCTATGGTCCTATCCTCTGGCAGAATCAGCGGACGATTTGTGAGAGTGTGGGGACAGATGGGGGTCAGTATGATGCAGCCGAGGGATGGGTGGACGATGGGTCCCCCCGCTGAAAGATTGTAAGCTGTTGATCCAGCTGGGCTGCTTATGATGAGGCCATCGGCCTTGAATGTTGTGAGATAATGGTCATCGATGTGTGTTTCCAGATCGATGATGCGGGCCAAAGCACCCTTGTTCACGACTACATCATTGAGCACATGATGTCTTGTGACCTCCTCGCCTCCCCTGAAGACCGTTGCCTCGAGCATAGCCCTCTTTATGACCGTTGTCTTTCCTGTCAGGACAAGCTCCATGACCTGATATAGCTCATCGAGGGCCACTTCAGTGAGAAATCCTAGTCCCCCTGCATTCACCCCAAGTATTGGGACCCCACTTCCCGCAACCAACCTCGCAGCACTGAGAAGGGTCCCATCTCCACCGAGCACAACGAGAAGATCCACCCCTCGAGCTAGCTCTTCCCTCGGAGCCCTAGGGAGGCTCTCCGAGGCCGTGGCGAGGTCCTCCTCCAGAACACACTCTACGCCTCTGGCCTTGAGCCATTGGAAGAGCTCGCAAGCCGTCTGGACAACCTTGCCCATCCTCTTTTTGCCCACTATCCCCACGGTCTTCACATCCACGTCCTTTCCTCCCCAGGCGCTTACCTTGTTTATCATAGCAGCAAACGGACTGTCAAAGGAGCCTTGACCCTCAGCCCTTTACACAACAAAATCGAGGGAAAAGGAGCTTCAACGGAAGGGCTAGTGAAATCCATACTCCAGAGAGCTTTCAGGGTATATCCAGAGGAGTGGAAGCTCCTTGTCTGGGTGACCCTCATCCAGCTCACCATGAGGGTGAGTTCGGTCCTGGTGAACAATTATTCCCAAACCACCTTCCTCAAGAGGTTTGGAGTTGAGAATCTTCCCACGGTCTTCGTTGTGGAGTCGATGCTCACCTTTTTGGTGATAAACGCTGTAGGAATGCTCATGAGCAGATTCTCGACCCTCCCAGTGTTCTCTGCTCTGCTTCTCTTTTTCGGGGCGAGCGTTGGCGCAATCCGTCTCTTGATACCCTTGGACATCCCTGTGCTGTACGCGATTCTCTTTATCCTGAAGAGTCAGGCCATAGAGACCCTTCCCATTCTGTACTGGGACCTTCTCAATGATCTCTTCACAACAAGACAGTCCAAGAGGCTGTTCACCCTGGTGACAGCGGGCGGTATCCTGGGCACCACCGTGGGAAGCATAATGACTGGCAAAGTGGCCAAATGGATAGGAGTGGACAATGTTCTCTGGGTATTCGTTATTGGAATGGTTGTCGCGGCCACCCTGAACTCCTCTACTCAGTTGGTACTGGGAGCACCAATAGAGCCCCGAAGTGAGAAGGCGAGAAAGAGGCCCAGAGCCGGTCTCAAGACCACCCTCAAAGAAGCGCTTGCATATTCCAAGGAGTCCCCGTTTCTGATGTACATGGTTCTGCTTGTGGGTATACCGAACCTCGTTCTCCCCATCCTCACGTACCAGTTCAATGTGGTGGTGGATATCACTTATGGTACCGAGCAAGAGACCCTCAATTTCTTGGGATTATTCAGGGGGGCCTCCAATGCGTTCATCTTCGCGGCTCTCCTTTTCTCTGGCAGGATCCTCAGCAGATGGGGTATCCCCAACAGCCTCCTTGTCCACCCAATCAATTACCTTTTGGCCTTTTCCGTGCTCCTTTTCAGGTTCGATATCCTCTCGGCCATCTATGCCAGGTTCACAACCGAGACCTTCAAGACAACCCTCAACAATCCTGCCAGAGCCGTTCTTTACAACTTCTTTCCCCAAAGGATGAGGTCTTTGGTGAGGGTGTTTTTGAGGGGGACAGTCGTGAGGGCTGCGGATCTCGCTGGTTCTGGAATTCTCATGGCCATTCGAGGAGCGGTGGAGCCCCGTCTCCTGTCACTGGTTGCAATCCCGTTCGTAGCAGTCTGGGTCCTAACCTCTTTCCTGGTCAAGAGAAATTACCCGAGGATGCTGGTCAAGGTCCTGTTAGAAAAGCAGATCGATTGGGAGAGATTGGAGTCCGTCGACGCAAAGACCCTTGCTGGGGATGAACTCAGCGTATCGGCCCTGAGGAGAGGGCTGAGGGAGGGGAACGAGGAGGTTGTCCTCCTTTGCGCTGAGGTGCTCTCTTATATCAGACCCCCCGGATGGGTGGAGGAGATCTTGGAAGTGCTCCCCCAAAAATCTCAAGGGACGAGGGAGAAGCTTTTGGATCTCATCATGAAGGAGGCTAGGGAAGATGAGCTCTTCCCATCCCTCCTGGCACTGACAAAGGCAGAGGATCCGACCCTGGTGGCCCTCGCCCTTCACGGGATCAGGAGGATGAATCCCCTCCTGGGCACGGAGCTCTTCCAGAGATGGCTTGATCACCCCAATAGGGAGATAAGAGTGGGGGCAGTGGCTGGACTCCTGCATGGAGGCGATAAGGACTCCAGAGCCATGTGTCAGGAGAGACTCAGAACTCATCTCCTCTCGCAGGATCCAGGGAAGGTCACGGAAGCCCTGGAGATTCTCTCCATAAGTGCGGAGCCGAGTCTTTCGGAAGAGATCCGCAAGTGGATCCATAGTGAAGACCCCCACATTCGAGCTCTGGCCCTGAAGGCCCTTTCCACGAGTTGTGGAGATGAGATTTTAAAAATGGCTCAGTCAGCTCTCGAGGACCATGATCCAGAGGTCAGAAGGGCGGCAGCTATGATGATGAGCTCTTGCGGGCCCAAGGTTCCGATGGAGAAATGGATCCAACTCTTGGGAGACGAGGACGCCCAGGTGAGGGCCATAGCGAAGGAAGCCCTGAAGGGGTGCTCCCATTGTGGGAAAGAGCTCATAGGGTACTTGGCCTCGCCATCAAGGACCACTAGGGAAGAGGTCCTGGGATTGTTGGCAGAACTCGAGGCCAAGCCCCATGAGATTTCCCAGTTTGTGAACGTTCACATAAGGAGGGCGTACGAGCTTCTTGTCTTGGGATACGAGATTACGAGAAGAGATGGCCAATCCCTGGCAGCTATGTATCTGAAAAGACACCTCATTGAGTCTAGCGAGGGAATCCAGGAGACCGTCCTCAGGGTCATCGCAGCTCAAGGAGGGGAGGAGGGGATGCCCATACTCCTGAGGGCTCTCGGGTCCAAAGACAAGAGGGAAGTGGACAATGCCCTCGAGGCGCTGGAGAGCTTTCTCCATCCGGGACTGAGAAAGATATTGGTCCCACTTATTGAGCCCACATCCTTGGAAGAGAAGGTCCAATTTGCTAGGAGGCGTTTCAAGGGAATGGTGGAAATTTCCTCCGGGGAAGAGCTTCCTGTAAGGCTAATCCGTGAGGAAGATCCAGTGACCGTCGCTTTGGGGATTTATTATGCGGGAGAATTGGGGTTGCGGGCTGAGAAGATATTGAACAACTTGGCTAGCTTCCAGGGGGAACATCCTTTCGTCTTAGAAGCCCTGAGCCGCTTGCAGGCCAGAGAGGAGGCCGGAGAGAAGGGCGAGTACCGAAGGCTGGATCTCCTCCAAAGGGCCCATCTGGTAGCGCAGGTTCCCATATTCTCAGCAATGCTCGTCAAGGACTTGGTGGCAGTGGCATCCATAATCCGGGAGAAAAGTTGCAGTCACGAAGAGGTGGTTGTAAGAGAGGGAGAGCCAGGCGACGCCTTGTACCTAGTGGTCGAGGGCAGGTTTCTCGTCTCGAAGACTACCCAGGAAGGAGGTCTTGTCCCTCTGGATTGGATTGGACCAGGGGGATTTTTCGGGGAGATGGCCCTATTCGACAGGGGGCCCAGGTCAGCTACCGTAATGTCAGAGGACCAAGGGCTGCTTCTGAAACTCGATGGCCAATCATTCAATAGCCTAATGGAGCGAGTGCCCACCATCCCCATTCGGGTTTGCGCAGAGCTGAGCAAAAGGATAAGGACCCTTCATGGAATTCTCATGGGGCAAAAGGCCACTCAGTGACCCATTGACGCTGTGATTTTCGGGGGTCAATCCGCTTCTCTCACCAATCTGAGACCAGTTGTGCTATAACGACTGGCGGGATGCGCCCAATTTCTGTTGGCTGAACGGCAGAAAGTGGCATACTTGAACCAGCTTCCACCCCTTCTAACCTTGTATCGGCCAGATGGGGGACCAGCGGGATCCTTGACCTCGCCACTGGGATAAGGCCCGTACCAGTCCAAGCACCATTCCCAAACGTTTCCATGCATGTCGAAAAGTCCCCAAGGATTTGGAGGGTAGGAGGCGACAGGGGCTGGGGAATCGGGTTTCAATCCCTTCTTCACCACATAGATAAGACAACTCGATGCCCCCCTTCTCGAGTTATTGTTGAACATGCCCATGGCGCAGTTGGGCTCGTTTCCCCAGTGGAACATGCTCCCAGTTCCAGCCCGGCATGCGTACTCCCATTCGGCCTCTGTGGGAAGTCTATAACGTCCCTCTCCTTTGAGATTGAGGGCCTCGACGAATCTCATGGCATCATACCAGGAGACCCTTTCCACCGGACAGTGCCCTCCGCAATCCTTGAAGTGGGATGGGTTGGATCCCATGATCCTCTCCCACTGGGACTGGGTGACCTCGGTTGTCTGCATGTAGAAGGGCCGAGTAAGGACCACTCTGTGTTGGGTCTCATCCCCGTTTCGAAATGGCTCATCCTCAGGGCTTCCCATGGTGAAACTTCCCGGGGGAAGGAGAACGAACTTCATCCCCAGGGAATTGGTGAACACCCTGAATTGCTGGGAATCTCCCGATGCCCACCCGATCCCATTTGCCGTAATCCAGAGCCAAACAAATGCCGAGATGATTCCTCTTCCTCCCATACCATCCAGCCCCCTTTTTATGGAACGAGATACGTTGATACTCATGGCTGCAAATGTTACTCTCAGTGACCACCTCCAATTTTCAGCATATACCAGAGAGTGCTACTGTGAAACCCACGCCAAGTGCCTGTGGAGGGAGGAGGATGTTGAGGAAGCCCATATCTTTCAAAGCAAGCCAATTCACCGAATCAGTAATAAGGGAGATGACGCGGCTTTGCATCAAGTACAACGGGGTCAACTTAGCCCAAGGATTTCCTGATTTTCCAGCACCGAAGAGCCTCAAGGAGGCTGCCAAGGAGGCAATCGATAGGGATATAAATCAGTATGCCATCACATGGGGCTCCAAGACCTTCAGAGAAGCCATCTCCAGGAAGACCCAGAAGTTCACGGGCCTCTTTTACGACCCCGAGACCGAGATTACCGTCACCTGCGGATCCACCGAGGCGATGATAGCTTGCATGCTCGCTGTCGTGGATCCGGGAGAGGAAGTGATAGTGTTCGAGCCCTTCTATGAGAACTACGGACCCGATGCCATCTTGTGCGGAGCCACCCCCAGGTACGCCACCTTGCATCCGCCTTATTGGAACTTCGAAGAGGAGGAAGTGGAGTCCCTTTTTGGCCCCAAGACCAAAGCCCTCATCCTCAACACCCCTCACAACCCAACCGGCAAGGTCTTCTCCAGGGAAGAATTGGAGTTCCTCGCATCTCTGTGCATCAAGTGGGATGTGGTGGCGATAACCGATGAGATCTACGAACACATTGTGTACGACGGCGCGGTCCACCTTTCCATTGCTGCCATCCCGGGTATGAGGGAGAGGACAATGGTCATAAGCGGCCTGTCAAAGACTTACAGCGTAACGGGATGGAGAATAGGTTATGTGCTTGCCTCCAGGGAGCTCACCTCAGCGGTGAGAAAGGTCCATGACTTCTTGACGGTTGGAGCTGCAGCCCCATTGCAGGAAGCTGGGGTCGTGGCCATGGGGTTCGAGGACCAGTATTACAGGGATTTGGCATCCGAGTACAAGGCCAAAAGAGATCTTCTCCTCGACGCTTTGGAATCTGCTGGATTCAGGACCTACAAGCCCATGGGAGCCTATTACATAATGACCGACATCTCCTCTTTCGGCTTTCCCGATGACGTCTCCTTCTGCAACTATCTTGTTGAGGAGGTAGGGGTCGCGGCTGTCCCTGGGAGCAGCTTTTACTCAGAGCCGAAGAAAGGGTCCCAGATGGTTCGTTTCTGCTTTTGCAAGAAGGACGAAACCTTGCTCGATGCAGCAAGCAGACTCTCCAAGATGTCGAGGAATCATTGACTGCGAGCCTTAATCTCCTCGCATCATTCAACATCAGCGGACAATGTGGGCTCTCTCCATGAAATATCTGGCCAGACCGGTCACACGCGAGACCGGACTGACCTTTGGTTTCGGGTCTTGCTCAAAGCGGGCCACGATATTTGGAATCCAGGGCTTGGGAGCTTAGGCCCCCAAGTTCACGGAGCCTTTAGGAACAATCCGGCTTAGGCTGGATTCACAAGGCACTTGCCCTCCCAAGTCGGGGACTTAGAACTCGAGCTCGGGCTTTCTGTATACGCATTACCTCCAGCCTCTGGCCCATATGTTACCTCATGGTCCTCACCCTCACTTGGATTTCCGGAACATCCTTGAGGAGCTCCACTAGCCTCTGGGCATCCGTGATTATACGGATACAAGATCCTTGGCCCGAAGGCTCGAGCTGCATCGGCAAGCATCTCAGGAGTCATTCTGTACCTTCACATCCCCATTTGGCCATGGACATGGCCCCTCGGACATCCTCTACCCCGGCGCTATTGCCCACCATTATAGTTTCCTTTTTGGATATGCTGCCAATGGCTCTCTCATCCAAAGGATCCCTGTGCTCGTGGGTGATCAAGATGGGATCGGCTTTGGGCATCGCCGTGTAATCCCCACACTGGCTTACGGGATCCACATGGATCACCTTTCCCTGAAATGTGAAGAAAATGGACCCATCCCCAACGAATGTTATCCTGGGCTTGCCGGAGGCGGTCTCAAAGACATCCGTGGGAAGCCAGCTTTGCCCGAGCGAAGTCCCGGAAAAGACCGGTGCAGGAACTCCCCTGAGAGGAAGAATTTTTCTCATGCCCCCTTTTTGATCCCCGCGGTCAGCCCGACGCCCCCGTGGGAACACGATTCTCTGGGAACCTAGCTTATCCCTTCAGAGTCCTGACCAAAGCTACACTTCGCTCAGCATGTCACCGGGGTGCTTCATCGCCCCTTTTGAACCAACAACTTGGAAGTCCTTGTCTCCTAGAGGCGCTTTTCCACGGCCTCCCATTTTATGTTCTTGAAAAAGGCCTGGATGTAGTCGGCCCTCTTGAGGCCGTAGTCGATCATGAAGGCGTGCTCAAAGACATCCATTATGAGAAGGGGCCTGCAGCCAGAGAGATGACCCACATCGTGCTCGTTTATCCACGCATTGAAAAGCCTCCCTGTCAAATCATCCTGATAGAGAATCACCCAACCTATTCCTCGTATAGCCCCGACAGCCCTGAAATCCGCTTCCCAGTTCTGGACCGACCCAAAGTCTTTGACCAATTTCTGGGCCAAGGGAGATGATGGATTGAGCTGTCCATTGCCACCTAGATTCTCGAAGTAATACTCGTGAAGCCTCATCCCATTGAATTCCCAGCCGAATCTTCTCTTGAGTTCCGCAAACTCGGGGGAGTTGCTTTTCCCCCCTTTGGCCAGCTCACTCAGAAGCTCCAGAAGCTTGTTGGTATTGGTCACGTAGCCCTGATACAAGGTAAAGTGGTTCTTGAGAAGGGTGTCGCTGAATCCCGGCATTCCCAGAAGATTCGAGTAATCCTTGGCTTCGTACATGGCGTTGCCCTCCTTTCTTTCTTTGAGTTGGCCCCTCTGTGAGCTCGCCCCAAGCCCTGGGACCCAGTACCCGCAAGCCACGGCCCCACAGAAAGCACCCAGGAAGCCTCTTCTGTTCAGTTTCGGAGACCTGAAAGTCATAATTTACTTTTCCCAAGAACATTGCAAAAGTCAAGTTTGCCTAAATTCTTCTCCCTCGGATGGTTCCCAAGTCTTGCCCATGGAAAAATTGACCTGACCACCTTCCAGATAAGTATCAACACGGTCCGCCACGTCTCTGACCACAGCTTCTTGGAAAACTCCCAAAAAATGGACGACCGTGGGGCCATACTATTTGGATCCAAAGACTTGGAATGGTAGCCGGAATGGACTTTTCTCCCCAAAGACTTGGGGTCAACCTCTTGAGCCTCTCAAGTAATTTGAGGCAAGCTCCCCTTCTATGAGCTCCCTTTCGGCCTCCGGTGGTTCCACGAATCCCAACACGCTTCTCAGGAAGCTCTGCACGATGTTGTAAGTTGCACCCCACAGGATCTCCTGAGAGCCCTTTTCCCTATGGACAAAACAAGGGAAGACCGAACCTGGCACAGGGTGGTTCCTTATCCTGTAGAGGGCATAATTTGAGGGCTCAACTAGCTCCTCCAGAGAAATCCTCACTATCTTTTCCACCTCCCAGTTGAGCCTGAACCTTGACTGGCCTTCGAGCCACCCGACCATGGGGAGGATCCTCCTCTCGAGGAGGCGAAGCCTATGGGGCTCGAGCACTCCCAGGAACTCCACCTTCCATGGTAGAAGGCCCATCTCCTCGAAGCTCTCTCTCAGGCAAGCAGCGAGAAAAAGCCTAATCAAAGCTTTGGTGGGAGGTGGAAGCTTCCCGGTGCACTTCTTCCAACCTGCGCTTTTCCTGAGAGGGGAGCCCGGAAAAAGGAGAACAATTGCTCCCAGTCTGTCAATCCATGGGGCCACTCTTCCTCCAGGACAGCACAGATCCCCCGGCTGACGCACAAGAGGGGACCTCTTGTTGAGTAAGATTCGAGAAGTCCCATTCTGACCCTCCAAAAGGAGAAGAACAGAGGCGGTGTCCTTGGGAGAGACGGCCTCAAATTCATTTTTCGGGCAATCCAGTGTGGAGAGAATTTTCCCTCTCAGAAATCTGGGCTCCAGTTTCATAAGAAACCTAAAGGCAGCCTTTATCCTCGGGTGGGGCCCTGATCTCTCATCCCCAGGCCCCGACTCCCCTCAAGTCCTGACTCCTTGTCGGGAATTACCAGCCCCAAGGCCGAGCCTCAATCCCGAGCGGTCCTTTCCGCTAGCAGCCTCTGGATCTCCTTGAGGCAACTGACCTCTCGCCCCATTATCGGGACGCAATGGGATACCTCGCCACAGATCGGGTACAGGGAGGGGGAGGCCCTCAACAGCGTCCCTCAGGATTTGAGAATCCTGGGCCTAGCTTCGGGGATAGAGGATCCACCAGGAGACAGAGCCCCTGCAACGCTCTCCTCGAGCACTTCCAGCTCATACACCGAATTTGTCGTCCTGAAATGGGTGGGACTCAGGTCCGCGACTTCCCCTGTCCGAAAAACCTTCCCGTCGTCCATGTAAAGGCAGTAGGACTGCCCTATCTTGGGCAACTCCATCTCCCAGCCTATCCTCTGAGTCCCCACTGGAAACTTGGAATCGTTCTTCCCCAGGACCTTGGTTATGCGAACTTTTCTGGGAAGCTGTTCTATGACTCCAAGCTCTAACAGTCTCTGGGCTATTTCCCCTAGCCCCTTTGTCAGGGCTTCCCCTATCTGCCTGTCCTCCTCTCGCCTTCCGAGATCCAGGCCGAGCTCTGCCAACCGGCGCAAGGCCCCCATTATGTTGCCACTTTTCCCTTGGAGGAGATCCAAGAGAGTCCTGTGAACCTTTATGGTCTCCATGAGGAGCCTATCTGAGCTCCTCCTAGGTTGAGCCTGCCTCCTCTGTCTATTGCGGGGGCTTTGCTCTCTTTGACCGTTCATGTTCTGGACTCCGAGATGAGCTTTGCAACCTCTGTCCTTTCTTCCAGGACCTTCATGAAGGCCTTGATCTTCTCCCTTGTTGATTCATCCATGTCCAGAAATTTGAGACCTGATCTCACTCCCTTGTCCGTGACCTCGCACCTCACGACCTTGGCCTTCGCCTTTATGAGTTCCCCTGTCAAGGGAATCCTGAAGCTCAAAAGGACATCCCTGTCCACGAGGTGCACGAATTCTCCCCACATGAGGCATCCTGTCTCGCTAATATCGAGTATGTATCCCTCCCAAGCCCGATCCGATTTCCTCTCCTTCAGATCCAAAAATGCTCCCCTGAGGAAGACCTTCTTCCTCTCGCTCTCGCGAAGGTTTATCTCCTCCACCGTCTTTGGGTATTCCACTATAAGCATGGGCAATGGTTCCCTGAGGACCCTCAGGAGTCGGACCCGAAAACGCACAACCTTCTCCCTGAAGGAGCGAATCCAGAGCACATCCCCGGTCTTCAGCCTGTGGGCCGCCATCCCTTCAAAGGGATGCTCCAAAATCAAACAGTGGGAAACCTTGAACCCCATGACAAGGGTGTGAAACCCCGGAGAACTTGCCGTGGGTTCCACATAAACCTGCTCCTGTACTTGAAAGCGCGGCTCTTCGCAAGGATCCATGATCTGTACCCCTTTTTCCCCAGATAGAACCAAAAAGGCAGCGAAAAAACCCCGTTCAAACCCTTTTGACATCACCTGTATAGCCCTAACACTCTTCATCGTCAAGCTTTTTGTGGAAAGACGAAGGAGAAGCCTCCGACCGAGGCCCCTTTTCCCAGCAAAAGACACTCGCAAGAAGGGTTGCTGCTCCATGATTCCCCAAGGAGGTTTTCCAGGGGGAGACTCAGAAGGATGGCACGCTGGATG
>Ga0197142_1003010_pt1 | contig 14379 bp, 12 predicted proteins | sample GBS60_MetaG_FD_148614 | JGI IMG/M metagenome (GOLD analysis project Ga0197142, IMG submission 148614) | Sediment microbial communities from Great Boiling Springs, Gerlach, Nevada, United States - GBS 60_MetaG | ecosystem: Environmental > Aquatic > Thermal springs > Hot (42-90C) > Sediment... | reverse complement strand
GCTCCTCGGGGCTGAAGCGAATCTTTTCGCGATCCCAGTCCACGCGGGGGTGGGGAACCCGGTGGGCGATTTGGGGCATGAAACGCTCGGCCTTGACGCCGGCCGCACCCGAGAGGAGCTTCTCGACGGTGGCGATCCGCCGCTGCCACTTGCGCAACTCGCTTTTTGGTCCTCCTTGCCAAGGTTGATGTGACGGGTTCGAATCCCGTCTCCCGCTTCACAAACCTGTCAGAAGCGTTTCTGGCTTTGAACCACTGAAAGGTAAGCCCGGACCGGGGGATCCGAAAAGGGACGGCGGTTCAGCGGAGGCGAAGCGTCACCCAGGTGGTGAGCCCGGGAGGAATCGAACCTCCAACCCACTGATTAAGAGTCAGTTGCTCTGCCAGTTGAGCTACGGGCCCTTGAGGGTTGCCGACTGCCATTATAGCACTCGGTCCCGCCTTCACCCTTCGACGGCAAACGTCGGCTTGCGAGCCCTCCACCGGCCGCGCGTGAAGTCCGGAAAGGGCATCGGAGCACTGCCCGCGGCAATCGACTGCTCCGAGACGGCTATGACGGCGCTCATCGTCACCGAATCGTAAACGTCGAGCGGCGTCGGCCCCCGAGCGGCCACCGCTTCCACAAACAGTTTGAGTTCGAGATAGTCCGTAGCGCCTTGGCCGATGTCGGGGACGTTCTCCTCGAGCCGGCGCCACCAGATGTGGTCATATTGCGCCTGATAGGGCTTGAACGGCTTCCACTGCTCGTACTTCGGGCTCCGGCCGGACAGGTAAACGGCGTTGCGCGCTTCGTCGTAGAGCCCCTCGGTGCCTTGGATCATCCAGCGATTGTCGTACGGGCGGGGAAGTTGCATGTCGTTGTTGATCACGATCGTGTTGCCAAGCGCCGTTCGTACGACGCTGGTGACAATGTCGGCCTGTTTCCACCGGCGTTTGGCCGAGGGATGGTCCGGACCGAACTTCTTGCGGAAATAGTGGTTGATGCCGAGCGAGCGAGTCGCCGTCGAAGTGAGCGACGCGAAGGCGTCGCCGCAATTGATGTTCATCCAGCTCAGGACCGGCCCGAGGCTGTGCGTCGGATACTGGTCGGCGTTGCGCCGGGCCAGATGGAGCCCGCTCCAGCGCGGATTGCCCTCCGGGTCGAAATACCAGTACAGGCAGTTGTGCGAGTGGGCGCAATGGCAGTGGACGATCTCCCCGAACAGGCCGGCGCGGATCATCTTCAGCACGGCCAGGTTCGGCCGCAGAAAGCTCCAGTTCTCGAGCATCATGCAAGGCACGCCGGTCTCCTCGTGCACCTGAACGAGCTCCCAGCATTCCTCGAGCGTGATGGCCGCCGGCACCTCGACGCCCGCGTACTTGCCGGCGCGCATCGCGGCCACCGCCATCCTGGCGTGCCACTCCCAGGGCGTGGCGATGATGACCGCATCGACGTCATCGCGCGCCGCCAGGCGAAGGTAGTCCTCTTCGCCGGAATAGAGTTCGGGAATCGCCCGGCCGGAGGCGGTCACAAAGCCCGCTGCCCGCTCGAGGTTCTCCTTGCGGATGTCGCACAGCGCCGGCACCGCCACCTGCTCCATCCGCAGCAGGAGACGCAACAGGCCCGTGCCGCGCCCACCGGCGCCGACGATGCCGAGGCGCACGACAGGTTGCTGCGCCGAAGCGGCCGTCGCCGCGCCGGCGGCGAGAAACTTGCGCCGGCCGATCCTCATGGCTCCCTCACATGTACATGCCGCCGTTAACGCTCAAGACCTGGCCGGTAATGTAGCCGGCCTCCTCGCTCACCAGGAAACGAACGGCCGCGGCGACATCGGCCGGCTGTCCCATGCGCGCCAGCGGAATGCGAGCCAGCATCTTCTGCTTGATCTCCTCCGGCAGCACCCGGGTCATGTCGGTCTCGATGAAACCCGGCGCCACGGCGTTCACGGTGATGTTCCGGCTCGCCAGCTCGAGCGCCAGGGTCTTGGTCAGCCCGATCAGCCCCGCCTTCGAGGCCACATAGTTGGCCTGCCCGATGTTGCCCATCAGGCCGACCACGGAGCTGATATTGACGATCCGACCCCAGCGCTCGCGCATCATGCCCGGAATCACCTGCTGTGCGCAGAGGAAGGCGCCGCTCAGGTTGATCTGAAGCACCAGATTCCAGTCTTCGGCCTTCATGCGCATGGAAAGGGCGTCTTTGGTGATGCCGGCATTGTTCACTAACACGTCGATGCGCCCGCAGGCGGCCTGCGCCTCCTTGAACGCCTCTCGAATCGAGTCGGCCTGGGCCAGATCCAGGTAGATGGCGAGGGCGTCGCCGCCCGCGGCGCGGATCTCCTCGACGACCTTGTCGTTGTTTTCCCGCTCGTTGGAGGCGACGACGATCCTCAGGCCGTCACGGCTGAGCGCGAGAGCGATTTCGCGGCCGATGCCGCGGCTTGCCCCGGTCACACAGGCAGTACGTTGCGCCATTGCTTCTTCCTCGGGTTTGCTCGCAAACCTTCAATCATAGTAGAAAGAAGACTTCTTCACTTATGGCCTATCGCGATCTGGGTGAGTTCATCCGCACGCTGGAAAAGCACGGCGAACTGAAGCGCATTCCCTTCGAAGTGGACCCGGTGCTCGAGATCACGGAATTCGCCGACCGTGCGGTCAAGCAGGGTGGGCCGGCGTTGTTGTTCGAGCGGCCCAAACGCAGCCGGTATCCCGTGCTGATCAACGCTTTCGCCTCGATGCGGCGGATGGAGCTGGCGCTCGAGGTCTCCTCGGTGGAGGAGGTGGCGGCGCGCATCGCCGAGTTTCTCCAGCTCGAGATGCCGCAAGGGCTGCTCGGAAAGTTGAAGATGCTGCCCAAGCTCGCCGAGATCGGCAAGTTCTTCCCCAAGAAGGTCTCGAGCGGACCGTGCAAGGAGGTGATCGAGCGCGACGGGTTTTCGCTTCTGGAGTTCCCGATCCTTCAGTGCTGGCCCAAGGATGCCGGGCGCTTCATCACTCTGCCGCTGGTCTTCTCCCGAAATCCGGAGACCGGCCGCCGCAACTGCGGCATGTATCGCATGCAGGTCTTCGACGAGCGGACGACGGGCATGCACTGGCAGACGCACAAGCACGGCGCCGAGCACTACCGGCGTCTGGCGGCGGAGGGCAAAGGCGCCCGCATGGAGGTCGCCGTCGCCATCGGGGCCGATCCGGCCACCATCTACTCGGCGATTCTGCCCGCGCCCCCGGACCTCGACGAGATGATCCTGGCCGGCTTTCTGCGGGGCGAGCCGGTGGAGATGGTTCCTTGCGAGACCTGCGATCTCGAGGTGCCCGCCAACGCCGAGATCGTGCTCGAGGGCTATGTCGAGCTCGGCGAGTTGCGCCGCGAAGGCCCGTTCGGCGATCACACGGGCTTCTATTCCCTGGAGGACGATTACCCGGTCTTTCACGTGACCTGCATCAGCCGCCGCAAGCGCCCCGTCTACGCCACCACGATCGTCGGCCCGCCCCCGATGGAGGATTTTTTCATGGGCAAAGCGGTGGAGCGGATCTTCCTGCCGCTGATGCGGCTCCAGTTGCCGGAGATCCGCGACATTCACATGCCCGCCGAAGGCGTCTTTCACAACCTGATGCTGGTGGCGATTCGCAAGTCCTACCCCGGACACGCGCGCAAGGTGATGCACGCGATCTGGGGCCTGGGCCAGGCGATGTTCACCAAGTGCATCGTCGTGGTGGATGAGGACGTCAACGTCCAGGACGTGCGCGAGGTCACTTGGAAGGCGCTCAACAACATCGATCCGGAACGGGACATCGAATTCGTCCACGGCCCGGTCGACTCGCTCGATCATGCCAGCCGCCTGCCGAACTTCGGCTCAAAGATGGGCATCGACGCCACGCGGAAATGGCCGGAGGAAGGCTTCAGCCGCCCCTGGCCCGACGTCATCGAAATGACGCCGGAGGTGAAGCGGCGCGTCGATGAGCTCTGGCGGAAGGCAGGCCTGTAGATGGCGCTGCATGTGCAAATCCTGGTCGGGCTTCTCGCGGGCGTCGCCGCCGGCGTGACGGCGAATCTCGCGGGGGCGGACGGGCTGCGCGCGGCCTTGGTGGGGCTCGAGCCCGTCGGCTCTGCTTTCATCCGGCTGATCACCATGATCGTGGTTCCGCTCGTGATCTCGAGCATCATCGTCGGGGTCTCCTCGCTCGGGGATCTCAAGCGGCTGGGCCGGATCGGCGGCAAGGCGGTCGGCTACTACCTGTTCACGACCGTCGCCGCCATCGTGCTCGGCCTGGCGCTGGCGAATCTGGTGAAGCCGGGCAGCCGCATCGACGCCGCCACGCGCGACGCCCTGGCCGAGCAGTTCGCCTCCGAAGCCGCAGCGCAGTCCCAGCGCGCCCACCAGGCGCCGGCGCTCAAGGACACGCTGCTAGGCATCATCCCCCGCAATCCGGTGCGGGCGGCGGCCGATTTCGAGCTGCTCCCCCTGATCTTCTTCTCGGTTGTGTTCGGCGCGGCGGTCGGCCAGCTTCGCGGCGAGTCTCAGCGCACTGTGATCCAGTTCTTCTCCGGCGTCAGCGATGCGGCCGCTGTCCTCATCGGCTGGATCATGCGCCTGGCGCCTTATGCGGTCTTTGTACTGATTGCCGCCGTGGTGGCCCGCTTCGGCTTCGACCTTTTGGGAAGCCTGCTCGTTTATGCGGTGACCGTGCTCGTCGGGCTGGCGCTTCACCAGTTTGTGACGCTGGCGCTGCTCGTGCGCCTGCTGGCGCGCCTGGATCCCAGGGACTTTTTCCGGCGGACCGCGGCCGTGCAGTTGTTCGCGTTCACGACGTCTTCCTCCAACGCCACGCTGCCGCTGACGCTCGAGACCGCCGAGCGACGGCTTGGGATTCCGAAGAGCATCGCCGGCTTCGTGCTGCCTCTGGGAGCCACGGTCAATATGAACGGCACCGCGCTCTACCAGGCCATCGCCGTCATGTTCATTGCGCAGATCTACGGTGCTCCCATGGATCTGGCGGCGCAGCTCACCATTGTCGTCACGGCGACGCTGGCCGCCATTGGGGCGGCGGGGGTTCCGGCGGCGGGCATCATTACGCTGATCATCGTGCTGGAGTCGGTGGGGCTGGGCGGGCGGATCGAATCGGGAATCGCTCTGATACTGGGCGTGGACCGGATTCTCGACATGTCGCGCACGATCGTCAACGTCATCGGCGATCTGACCTGCGCCGCCTTCGTCGCCCACAGCGAGGGTGAGCTGTCGACGTGAGGCCGCTCCGTGGGCCCGGAAGGTCATCCGGGTCTATCCTGATTAGAGGTGCAATCGCCAAGCTCCCTGCCTGATTACGAAAAGCTCGGTCTGTTCTACCTCGGCCGCCTGTATGATCCCGAAGCCGGAAAGCCGTCCGATCGCCTGCTGCTGTACGATTCGCGCGATCTGGTGACCCATGCCGTCTGCTTCGGCATGACCGGCAGCGGCAAGACGGGCTTGTGCCTGGCTCTGCTCGAGGAGGCGGCGCTTGACGGCATTCCGGCCATCGCCATCGACCCGAAAGGCGATATCGCCAACCTGCTGCTTGCGTTCCCGGACCTGGCTGCCGAGGATTTCCGGCCTTGGATCAACGAGGACGAAGCGCGCGCCAAGGGGCTCTCCCCCGATGAATTTGCCCGGCGGCAGGCGGAGCTTTGGAGAAACGGTCTTGCCGCTTGGGGCCAGGGCTCCGACCGCATCCGCCGGCTGCGCGCTGCGGCCGACTTCGCCGTTTACACCCCGGGCAGCACGGCCGGTCTGCCCGTGTCCATCCTCCGCTCCTTCGCCGCACCGGGCGAAGCCGTTGTGCGGGATCCCGAGCTGTTGCGCGAGCGCGTGAGCGCCACGGCGACGGCGCTGCTCGGGCTGCTTGGAATCGCGGCCGAGCCGGTTCAAAGCCGCGAGCACATCCTGCTGGCCACGGTGCTGGCGCACGCCTGGAAGCAGGGCCGTGACCTCGATCTCGGCGGGCTGATCCATGCCGTGCAGGCGCCGCCCGTGACCCGCGTCGGCGTGCTGGATCTGGAGACCTTCTATCCGGCGCGTGACCGCTTTGCGCTGGCCATGGCGCTGAACAATCTGCTGGCCTCGCCCGGCTTCGAAGCCTGGCTCGAAGGGGAACCGCTCGATCCGGCCGGCCTGCTTTGGACGCCCGAAGGCCGGCCGCGTGTGTCGATCTTCTCGATCGCGCACCTGGCCGACAGCGAGCGCATGTTCTTCGTCTCGCTTCTGCTGAACCAGGTCTTGAGCTGGATGCGCGCGCAGCCGGGCACCACCAGCCTTCGCGCGCTCGTCTACATGGACGAGATCTTCGGCTACTTTCCCCCGGTGGCCAACCCGCCCTCGAAGCAGCCGCTGCTCACGCTGCTCAAGCAGGCGCGGGCGTTCGGGCTGGGCGTGGTGCTCGCCACGCAGAACCCCGTGGATCTTGATTACAAGGGACTGGCAAACGCGGGCACCTGGTTTATCGGCCGACTCCAGACCGACCGCGACCGCGCGCGGGTGCTCGAGGGGCTCGAGAGCGCTGCCGGACGCGGTCTCGACCGAGGCCGCGCCGAGTGGATCCTGTCGCGGCTTCGCAATCGAATCTTCTTGATGCACAATGTCCACGAGCCGGCGCCCGCGGTTTTCGAGACCCGCTGGGTGATGTCATATCTGCGCGGCCCGCTGACGCGCGCTCAGATCCGCGCGCTCACCCAGACGCGCCCCCAGGTCACCGCCGCAACCGGCGCGTCGAGGGTGGCCGAGCAGACGGGTCCGAGGCCGGTTCTCCCTCCGGAGATTCCCCAGTATTTTCTGGCGGTGCGCCGCCTGCCGCGCACGGGCGCCCGCCTGCTTTACGAGCCAAGGCTTGCCGCCGGCGCGCGAGTGCGCTTCACCGACGCCAGGTTGCAGGTGGACTGCACGCAGGAGGTCTTTCTGCTTGCTCCTTTCCCTGAGGGCGAGCTTGGCGCGGACTGGCAGAAGAGCGTCGAGATTGATCGGAAGGTTGAGGAGCTGGAGCAGGAACCGGCCGGCGAGGCGCTTTATGCTGCGCCGGCGCCGGCGGCCGTCAGAGCCGCCTCCTACGCCGACTGGCGGCGAGATTTCGTGAACTGGCTGTGCGGCGCGCGGGCGCTCACTGTTTTCAAGAGCCCGTCGCTCGGCGAGACTTCGCGCCCGGGTGAGACAGAGCGGGATTTTCGCGCCCGGCTCCGGCAGGCGGCGCGCGAACGGCGGGATGAAGCGATCGAGCGGCTGCGCAAGGCCTACGCCCCGAAGATCGCCGCGCTCGAGGAGCGGCTCCGCCGCGCCGAGCAGGCCGCCGCCCGGGAAAAGGAACAGGCCGGCCGGCAACGCCTCGAGGTGGCGATCTCCGTCGGTGCGACTCTCCTCGGCGCGCTGCTCGGGCGAAAGGCCGTCAGCAGCTCGACGCTGGGGCGGGCGGCGACCACGGCGCGGGCGGGAACGCGGGCCTGGAAGGAGGCTCAGGATGTGGCGCGCGCCACCGAGACGGTAGAAACCCTCCGGGGGAAACTGGCGGAGCTGGAGGCGCAATTGGCGGCCGAGGTGGCAAAGATCGAGTCCGCCATCGACCCGACGACCGAAGCGCTTGAGACCGTCGCCATCAGGCCGAAGAAGACCAACATCGCCGTGCCTTTGATGGCCTTGTGCTGGGCGCCGTACTGGCGGGATCCCGACGGCAACCTCACGCCCGCCTTTTGAAGGGGCCGCCGGGCGGTACCCAAAAGCTGCGCCTCAGGAGGCGCGGTAGGCTTCGTCTAGCAGCTCGACGACATGGGCGACGCGCTGACCGCGCCCGTACAGCTTGACCCCGGCCCGCAATTGCAGCATGCAGCCTGGATTCGCGGTAGCGACCACCTCTGCCCCGGTGCGATTGACGTTCTCCATCTTCTTCTCGAGAATCGCCATCGCCATCTCGGTGTGGAGGAGGTTGTAGATGCCGGCGCTGCCGCAGCAGAGGTCGCTCGCCGCCATCTCCTTGAGCGCCAGTCCCGGAATCGCCTTCAGCAGCCGGCGCGGCGCGGCGCGCACCTTTTGGCCGTGGGCCAGATGGCAACTGTCCTGGTAGGTGACGGCGGCCGGAATGGGCCCGAGTGGGGGCTCAAGGTCGATCGAGGCGAGGAATTCGTTGATGTCCTTGACGAGGGCCACGAAGCGCCGCGCTCGCTCGGCGTAGTCCGGATCCTCTTCCAGCAGCTCGTGGTACTCCTTGAGCGTGGAGCCGCAGCCGGCGGCGTTGGTGATGACGGCGTCGTAGCCGCCCTCAAGCATCGCATCGATGTTCTGCCGGGCAAGCTTTCGCGCCGACTCGCGCAGGCCCGAGTGCACGTGCAGCGCTCCGCAGCAGGTCTGCCGCGCCGGCACGACCACCTCGCAGCCGTTCTTTTGCAGCACGCGCAGGGTGGCTTCGTTGAGGCGCGCAAAGAAGACATTGGCGATGCAGCCGCCGAGGAGTGCGACGCGATAGCGACGCCGGCCTTCGGCCGGAAACGTCTTGCCGTAGTGGCGGAAGAAGGTCGGCAGCTCGGCCTCCGGAGCAAGCCGCTCGGCCTGGGCAAGCCTGCCAAACGGCCGCAGCATGCCGGAGGCGCGCACGAGGCGTTGCAAGCCCGATCTTTGGTGGAGCCAGATCAGCACCCCGCCGAGCCGCAGCCAGAAGCGCGAAGGAAGAAGCTTTTCGAAAACGAACCAGCGAAGCAATCGCTCGGCCGCCGGCCGCTCGATCGTCGCCTCGATGTGGGCCCTGGCCGCCTCCACCAGCCGCCCGTATTGGACGCCCGACGGGCAGGCCGACTCGCAGCCGCGGCAGGCCAGGCACAGGCCGATGTGCTCGATGTAGGACGGGCCGATCGGCATGGCGCCCTCGGCCACCTTCACCATCTGGTAAATCCGCCCGCGCGGAGAGTCCATCTCCAGGCCGAGCTCGCGGTAGGTGGGGCAGGCATTCAGGCACAGGCCGCAGTGCACGCACCGGTCCAAGTCCACCAGAGACGGCTTGTCGACTCGTACCGCTTCAGAGACGGCCATAGAGCCTGCCCGGATTCAGCAGATGCCCGGGATCGAACATCCGTTTGATCTTCTCCATGATGGCAAAGTCGGCTCCGGGCGCCGGCCAGGCGGACAGGCCGGGCGCCGACTGGACCGGGAGAAACTCCATGACCGCTCTCCATCCTCGCGCGACGCCATCCTGGAGTGCGCGGGCGGCCTCGTCCGGCTCGTGGAAGTAGGCGTAGCAGACACCCGTACCCGCGCGCGCCAGCACCGGGACGGCAAGCGCCCCCATCGCCTCACGCAATCCGCTGAGCGTCGACGAGATACGCAACACCGCCCCGCCGGGATGCGCGGCCAGGAACTCCGGGGTGAATTCGCGAATTCGCCGCCAGAGCTCGGCCTCGGCCTCGCCCTCCACGGGCGTGCCTCCCAGTTGTTGCGCATATCGCGCGAGGACCGCTCTCGTGCCGCCCACCTGAACGAGCAGCAGCCAACCCTCCCGATCCAGGCGCGCCGAGGCGGCCGGATTGAGCAGATCGATCGCCGCCGGCTGCAAGCAGCTTTTCAGTAACGCGTTCCTTGCGGCGAAGGCCTGCTCGAGCGAGGAGAAAGCGGAGAGGTAGGTACAGGTGGCCGGCGGCAGCGGCGCCAGCCGGAAATTCACCACGGCGATGGCGGCGAGCGTGCCCATCGAGCCGATCATCAGCTTGGCCATGTCCAGCCCGGCGACATTTTTTACCACCATGCCGCCGGAGCTGACAATTTTGCCCTCCAGCGTGACGAACTTCATGCCGATGACCAGGTCCCGGCAGGAGCCGTAGAGCCGCCGGCGCGGGCCGTTGGTGTTGGCGGCCACGACGCCCCCCACCGTCGCTTGCGCATGGAACGGCGGATCGAGCGGCGCCATCTGACGGTAGGCGCCGGTGGTGCGCTCCAGTTCAGCGAACGGCAAGCCCGCCTCGACGCTGATGGTCAGATCCCGCGGATCGTATTCGACAATCCGGCAAAGACCGGCCGTGGAGATCGCCACGTCGGTCTCGGAGGCGGGTCCGCCCATGCGATCTTTGGTGAAGGCGCCGCCCAGCCGGATGCGCCTGCCGGCGGCTGCGGCCCCTGCCAGCGCATCGGCCAGCTCTTCCGGGGTTTTGGGTCTCAACACCTCCATCGGATTCCGTGCGCGATCACTCGGCGTCAACCCAGCCCGGCCGCGGCCGAATCGACGTCAGGGAAGAATTCGAACACCGTATCGAGCCGCGTCACCCGGAAGGCGTCGCGCACGACGGGGCTGGCCGCCGCCATGCGCAGGCTTCCGCCGGCTTCCCTCACCCGGTTCAGGCAGGCGATGAACCGGCCGATCCCGGTGCTGTCGATGTGGGTGACGCCGGACAGCTCGAAGATGAATCGGCGAATTCCCCGGGCGAGCAGCTCTTCCAGTTGCGCCTCGATCTGCGCGCTTTCCTCGCCCAGCATCACACGCCCGCCCACCTGAATCACTGCGATTCCGGGGCCGGCCTCCCGGTGGCTGATTTGCATCCGTTTGCTCATCGCTCGCCGGCGACACGTCCTCGTTATCCTAACATTGCGCGGGGACTCGCGGCTCGACGCGATATCATGAGTGGGTCAGAGAACGCATGTATATATCGCTGAACGGCACGCTCGTCGCCGGCGGCCAGCTCAGTTGGACCGAGTTCGCCGAGCTGGCCGCGCGCGTCGGCTACGAGGGCGTGGACGTCAACCTCGGCGCCGCCATGCGGGAGGGTGTGGAGGCGACGCGCGCCTTACTGACACGGCTCAAGCTCCGTCCCGGCATCGTCTCTCTGCCCGTCGATTTCCGGCAGGACGAGGCGCTTTTCAAGCAGGGCCTCGGCAAACTCGAAGAGGCCGCCGAATTCGCCCGCGCCATCGGCTGCCCGCGCATGGCCACCTGGGTCATGTCCTCAAGCGATCGGCCCAAGCCCGAGCAGCGGAAGATCCTCAAGGAGCGCATCCAGGCCTGCGCGGAGATACTGCGAAAATACGACATCCGTCTGGGGCTGGAATTCCTCGGTCCGTTGCATCTGAGGAGGCGGTTCCCCTACGAGTTCATCTATCGCATGGACGAGATGCTCGAGTTTGCGCGCGAGTGCGGCCCCAACCTGGGCCTGTTGCTCGACAGCTGGCACTGGCACCTGGCCGGGGCGACCGAGGCGGACATCTACCAGGCGGGTCGAGAGGGCATCGTGCACGTCCACGTCTCCGATGTGCCCGCCGGTCTGCCGCCGGAGAAGATTCTCGACAGCGAGCGGCTGATGCCCGGCGAGGGCGCCATTGATTGGATGGCTTTTTTTGGAGCCCTCCGCAAAATCGGTTACCGGGACGCGGTCAGCCCGGAAGTCTTCGGCCGGGGTTTGAAGACCATGCGGCCCGAAGACGGCGCCCGCCTCGGCTTGAGCTATACGCGTGACGTTATGCGCCGGGCCGGGGTGATCTGAGCATCTAGGCTTAAAATGAGCACCCTGGACGATCTTGAAACCGAACAGCCGAATCCCTCCTCTTACGGCATTGACGCTCGCTCGACCGAGGAGATTCTCCGCCTCATGAACGCCGAGGACCGAAAGGTTGCTCCGGCTGTCGAAGCGGAGATTCCCCGGATCGCGCGAGCCGTGGACGTAATCGTGGATCGCCTCGTGCGCGGCGGCCGTCTTTTTTATCTGGGGGCGGGAACCAGCGGGCGGTTAGGTGTGCTTGACGCCGCCGAGTGCCCGCCCACGTTCCGCGTTCCGCCGGACCTGGTCCAGGCGGTCATCGCCGGCGGGGAGACGGCCTTGCTGAAATCCGTGGAGGCTGCCGAGGACGATCCGGAGGAGGGCGTGCGCGACCTGTCCGCGCGAGGCTTCTCGGCCGCGGATGTGCTGGTCGGCATCGCCGCCAGCGGCCGCACCCCGTATGTGCTCGGCGCTGTCGACTGGGCCCGGCGGCTGGGCGCCGCCACGATCGGCATCACGTCCAATCCCGGCTCCCCGCTGGCCGAACTGGTAGAGGTGGCCATCGTCCCCCTGACCGGTCCGGAGATCATCGCCGGCTCCACTCGGCTGAAGGCGGGCACAGCGGCCAAGCTGGTCCTCAACATGATCAGCACGGCCACGATGATCCGCCTGGGGCACGTCTACGGCAATCTCATGGTGAATGTCCAGCCGACCAACGTCAAGCTCAAAGCCCGCGCCCTCCGAATCCTGCGCCAGGCCGCCGGCGTCTCCGAGGAGCAGGCCGATCGGTTGCTTGAGGCCTCCGGCGGCAATGTGAAAGTCGCCATCGTCATGGCCCGCGGCGGTTTGAGCCGAAAGGAGGCCGAGCAACGCCTGAGCGAGGCGCAGGGCCGCGTCTCCACTGCTCTTCAGGGGTTGCCGGATGGATAAGTTCCTCGTACGCGGCGGGCTGCCGCTTGAGGGCGAGATTGCTGTCAGCGGAGCCAAGAACTCCGCCTTGCCTGCGCTGGCCGCCTGTCTGCTCACCGCCGAGACCGTCACGCTTCATCGCATCCCCCAGGTGCGCGACGTCCGCACGATGGTGCGCCTGCTCGAACTCGAGGGGGCGCGCATCGAGCTGCGCGCCGACGGCGCCCTCCAGGTTACGGCGATGGAGATCAGCCGGCCGGAGGCGCCCTATGAGGTCGTCAAGACCATGCGGGCCTCCAGTCTGGTTCTCGGGCCCTTGCTCGCGCGCACCGGCCGGGCTCGGGTGTCGCTCCCGGGCGGCTGCGCCATCGGCGCGCGCCCCATCAATCTGCACATCTGGGGGCTGGAGCAGCTCGGCGCGACGGTGCGTCAGGCCCACGGCTACATCGAAGCGGAGGCGCCACAGGGCTTGCGCGGCGCCCTGATCCATTTCGATCGGATCACGGTGACGGGCACGGAGGACCTGCTGATGGCCGCGGTGCTGGCCGAAGGGGAAACGGTGCTCGAGAATGCCGCCCGTGAGCCGGAGGTCGCCGACCTGGCGGCGCTGCTCGTGAAAATGGGGGCGAGCATCGAAGGTGCGGGCACCTCCACCATCCGCATCCGCGGCGTCTCGCGCCTGCACGGGGCTGAGCACACCATCATCCCGGACCGCATCGAGGCGGGAACGTACCTTATCGCCGGCGCCATCACCTCGGGCGATCTTCTGGTGACCGGATGCAATCCCGACCATTTGGCCGCGCTCATCGCCAAGCTTCGACAGGCGGGCGTGGAGGTGCGCCGGGCGGGCAACGGCAAGTTGCGCGTGAGAGGCCGCGGCCGCCTCCGCGCGGTCGATGTGGTCACCGAGGAGTATCCCGGCTTTGCCACGGACCTTCAGGCGCAGTTCATGGCTCTGATGACGCAAGCCGACGGCATCAGCCTCATTACGGAGACGATATTCGAAAACCGGTTCATGCACGCGCTCGAGCTGGTGCGCATGGGCGCCAGCATCCGCGTGGTCGGCCGTCAGGCCATCGTGGCCGGACCCCGTCGCCTGACCGGCGCTCAGGTGATCGCCTCCGACCTGCGCGCCAGCGCCTCGCTCGTCCTGGCCGGTCTGGTGGCCAGCGGCGAGACGCTCATCGACCGCGTCTACCACATCGACCGCGGCTATGAGCGCATCGAGGAAAAGCTGGCCGCCGTCGGCGCCCAAATCCGCCGCCTCAGTTAACCGGCTTGCTGAGGCCGCTTTCAGAAACGGATAATCCTTGCGAAGGCGTAGACGAACAGCCCCAGAATGACGAACTCCACCGCTTGGATGAATCTGCCGAAGCCGCGGCCCATGAACTCGAAGCGGAGGAACAGGCCGGCGAGCACGCCCGCATAGATCAAACGGGGCTCCAAATAGCCCGGGTATTGGTAACTGTAGAGTACGATACCCAAGTAATACAAGAGAGGCCAGTTACTCTCGCGCGCGCCCCGGATCCGGGCCGCCGCCACCCAGAGCGTCAACGCCAGCGCCACGGCGGTCGTAATGTTGAACGGCGCCAATCTAGGGTCCATGGGATGCTTAAAACGACCAGGTCAGGCTCACGTAACCTGTGTGGGCACGGTAGTTCTGCAACGGCGCCCACTCCTCGCCGTAGCCGTACCACTGATAACCCGCGTTCCAGCGCCACTTCTCCTGAATGCGAATCGACAGGCGCCCGAGCGGCGACTGGTAAGTCACCGGGAAGGTCTGCGCCGCGCGGAACGCCGCCTGAGCCGATCCGGGCGCCGGTCTTTGGTTGAGAGGCGGGGCCGGGGTGCGGCCGTCGCCGGTATCCTGGACACGGTGATAGCCGAGATAGACATCCACGCGGTTGCGGGCTGAGATCCGGAAACCCGCGTGGCCCGCATGAAGATTGCTCCGGTAGGCGAAGCGCTCGCCGGTCACCAGCGTCGCCGCGGTGAAGTAGGCCAGCCCGGAGACCGTGTCAGTGT
>Ga0197142_1003009_pt1 | contig 14379 bp, 9 predicted proteins | sample GBS60_MetaG_FD_148614 | JGI IMG/M metagenome (GOLD analysis project Ga0197142, IMG submission 148614) | Sediment microbial communities from Great Boiling Springs, Gerlach, Nevada, United States - GBS 60_MetaG | ecosystem: Environmental > Aquatic > Thermal springs > Hot (42-90C) > Sediment... | reverse complement strand
CATATTCGAGGGCCCGCAAAAAGTCTTCGTCCATGGGCATGGCCTCTATCCCTCCTGCTTCGCGCAGCGCTGCCTGCCGCAAAAGCCGCTCCCGTTGATCAATCGGGTCATTCAGTTCGGAGTAAGCGTTGGCGATCTCCTTTCCGGCGACGATGAGTTCAAATCGCTCGGTAACGGTAGGGTCGCTGCGGTGGCGTCGGGCGAGCGGACTTATTTCTACGGGATAGTCTATCACGAAAGTAGGCTGAATGAGTGCAGGCTCCACAACCTTGCCAAAGAGGGTGTCTATCAGGTCCGCCCGCTCATATGGCGCTTCAGGAAGCGGAAGACCCCGCTTCTCCAGAAGGGCCTTGAGTTCGGCCTCTGAGAGGTGGCGTACATCCACCCCCAGGGCCTCCCGCAGCGCCTCATAATAGGTTACCGTTCGGAAAGGGGGCGTCCAGTCAATGTCTCTGCCCTGATAGGATGCCCTCAGAGAACCGTGAACCTTTTGCACCACCTCACAGAGCAGTTCCTCCACCAGATTTTTCATCCAGTAGTAATCCTGATAGGCGACATAGAGCTCTACCTGGGTGAATTCAGGATTATGGTAGCGATCAATGCCTTCATTGCGGAAGTCTTTTGCGAATTCGTACACAGCGGGAAAACCCCCGACAATCAGGCGCTTGAGATAAAGCTCATTGGCGATGCGCAGATAAAGAGTCATATCGAGGGCATGAAGGTGTGTCGTGAATGGACGAGCGAAAGCTCCTCCATAAACGGGCTGTAATATGGGAGTTTCTACTTCTATGAAGCCATTTTGATTGAAAAATTCACGTATTTTCTGCACGATAGTGGTGCGTCTTCTAAAAATCTCTCGCACGCCGGGATGGACAATCAGATCCACATAGCGCATGCGATAGCGGAGCTCTGGATCCGTAAAGGCAGCATACACTTTGTCTTCGGTGGCTTTTTCGATGGGGAGTGCGTGCAAACATTTGGCCAGAAGGCGAAATTTCTGGACATGGACGGTGATTTCGCCTGTTTTAGTAGTGAAGACAAAGCCTTCTACGCCGATGAGGTCGCCTAAATCCAGAAGTTTTTTGAAGACCTCGTCGTAGAGTTCGGGCTGATGGGCAAAGTCATCACGCTGGAAGTAGAGCTGGATATCGCCGCTTTCGTCGCGCAGGACGGCGAAGGACGCTTTGCCCATGAGCCGTTTGCGCCAGAGGCGGCCGGCGAGCCGTACCTGTTTGAAATCCAGTTTGTTTTGAGGATAGAAGCGGAGGATTTCGGCGGCGGTGGTGTTAGGAGGGAAGGGTTCGCCGCTATAAGGAGGAATGCCCAGCGATGCAAGGCGGTCTAACTTTTCCCGACGGATAGGGTCCATGGGGCAAAGCTACGACACCTCAAAATAGCGTGGGGCTAAGGGCATTACCGGGAGGCTCCAAGCGGGCACGGAAGTGCGAGAGAAGGAGATTCTCGGAGAGCGGCCACCGCTGCTGAAGAAGCGACAGGAGAAAATCCGGTCGGCGGAACGCAGGCAGATGGGCCGAGTGGAGGAGGACCTTATGCAAAAAGAAGGCATCCTTCAGGGATAGATCTTGCCACAGGGCAGGTAAGGAGGCGGTCAGGTGCTCTTCCGAACGAAGGAGAGCAGGAAGCTCATGTAGAAACCAGGGCGTGAGGTCTTTCGGGAAATGCGAAAGGATCCTGCCAGGAGGTATCACGATGAGGGTAACGGCCTCAGCGGTATCCCCGGTTTCTCGAGCGCTCTGGAATAAAAGTGCTTCGGGTAAATGCGTGAAGTGAGCCGCCGCCCTGAGAAGGGTATGGTGCGGCGTGCGAGGATACCAGTAATGCCCAGAAAGCAGGCGCATGAAAAGCCAGACTTCCTTTTCGGGTGCCTGATAAATATAAGACCCTATGGAGGTCCAATCGCGAAAATTCTGATGTATGGCCCAGAAAAGCTCTACTGCGTTCATGGGTGTATTCTCGCTGCTTTATAGGCTAACTTACAGAAAATACTAACTGCCGCCACATTATGGGCAATCTGGTTCATAACCTGCCAAAGGACCTTACCAGCGGGCAGGAGAGCATCAGGGACGGGGATTAGTACTAAAATGCGTTCAAGTTTTAGGCGTGTCCCCTCGCTTCGCTCGGGGCAGGGCGGCTCCGGGGTTCGCTGACGCTCCGTCTTACCTCGTCAAGCGAGGCAAGCCCCCTTCGTGTGACCCCCCGCATCCCTCACGCAAAGCCCTTAATGTCAAACCGCCTTCCGTAGGGGAGCCAGAACCCGGCCGCACCGCGCCCGCCGCCTTATACCTCTCTGTAAGCGAACCCTGAGCTATATTTTAGCATGAGAGCGTCTTTTGGGGGCTTTTGTCACGAATCCCGCATGGTGGAGATTTTTCCACCCCTCTACTCCGGCCGTTCTAAGTAAGGTCGTATGGTCCCGTACGCATAAAGGAGGGTTTCATGCCCCTGATCTAAAAGGGGATTAATTTCTGTAACCTCCACGAAGCGAGTCTGAGGCCATTGCAGGAGTTCTTGAAGCAGGGTGCGGATAGCGGCGATGCTTAGCCCTCCCGGGGCTGGCGAACCGGTTCCTCGGGCAAAACTTGGATCCCATACATCCACATCAAAACTGATGTACAGGCTTGTATCTGGCTGGAGTCGTGCCCGAATAGCTTCTATTACAGGAGTTACACCCTGTTTATGAAGAGTTTCACTGGTAAAGGTGGTTTGGGATAAGTATTTTTGTATGATTTGACCTTCGGCCGGTTCGTAGCTTCTGAGGCCGACGAGAAAGAGATTTTCAGGGGCGATACAGGGTTTGAGATGGTTTTCCCAGAGGGTCCAGGTTTCGGGGGGAGTGGGGTTCAGGCGCTCGGTATTGAGCCCGGTGAGCATAGCGAGGGGCATGCCGTGAATGTGTCCGGAGGGCGTGGTTCCCGGAGTATGAAGGTCGGCATGCGCATCTATCCATACTACTATCAGGTGCGAGGTGACCTGTCTGAGAAAGCTGAGGATTTTGGCATTCCAGCTGTGGTCTCCCGTGAGAAATAGATAACGATCGCTATCGTTCCAGAGGGCAGGCAGATGGGCTTCGAGCTCCCGGGCGAAGGTGTCCCAGTATTCCAGGCGTTTGGCAAAGAGATGTCTGTGGGGAGCGGTCCATACCACTTCCTGGAGGGAGGGCGTAAGACGATAGTGGGTGGCTTCGAGCCAGGCCAAGTGTTTATAAGCTAATCCCAGATAATGCCAACCGTCTACGCCGGCAGCACCACCGGGAACTCCCGCTCCCCAGTCGCAGGGTATAGAAACCACTTTACACGCCATAAGATATTATGGTGCATCTTTGCAGGGTGCAAAGTTACAGGGAGTTTCTGGAGCTGAGCGTGGAATGGCCCCAGGAAGGATTCGAAGTCATAGACGATGAACTCCACTTTCACGGGATCAACCTGATTGAACTCGTAGAAACTTATGGGACGCCGCTGCGGCTGACTTATTTGCCCATCATTGGAAAAAAGATTCAGCAGGCGAGGCTTTACTTTCAGGAAGCTTTCCTTAGAAATGATTACAGAGGCAAGTACTATTATACTTATTGCACAAAAAGCTCACATTTTCGGCATATTCTGGAGGAAGTCATCAAACACGATGCACACATTGAGACTTCGTCAGCTTTTGATATGGAGATAGTGGAGGCGCTGGAGCGGCGCGGCCTCATCTCCAAGAAAAACACGATGATCATCTGCAATGGCTACAAAACCCCCGCCTATCAGCGGCGGATCGTAGATCTTTTGCATGATGGGTTTGAGAATCTTATCCCCGTATTAGACACCAAGCGGGAGATAAACTATTACCTGAGTGAGCTGGAAGTGCCCGCAAAAGTAGGGATACGCGTGGCTATCGAAGAAAAACCCGATTTTCCTGTTTATACCAGCCGATTAGGTATAAGGGCCGATGATGTGATTGATTTTTACTTAGACAAGATAAAGCCCGCAAGCAATCTGGAGCTTGTGATGATGCACTTTTTTATCAGCTCGGGAATACGAGATACACCGTATTACTGGAACGAGCTGGAAAAGATGATCCGCATTTATGTAGAGCTCAAGAAAGAGGCGCCCACCCTTCGCTATTTCAATATTGGTGGCGGTCTACCTTTTCGAAACTCTCTGGATTTTGAGTTTGATTACCAGTATGTGATTGGTGAGCTGGTGCGTCGCCTCAAGGTATCCTGTCAACAGCAAGGCGTAGAAGAACCCGATATTGTATCTGAGTTTGGGAGTTATACGGTGGCAGAGTCTGGGGCAGTCCTCTTCAAGGTAGCCGAGCGCAAGCGCCAGAACGATAAAGAATCGTGGCTCATATTGGATGGAAGTCTCATGACGATTCTGCCTGACATTTGGGCACTGGGACAGCGTTATATTATCCTGCCCCTGAATAACTGGAACTCCGAATACGAACGGGTTATTTTAGGAGGGATCACCTGTGACGAACAGGACTACTATTACCGGGATGCCCATACCAATGTACTTTTTCTACCCAAAACCCGAAAGGAAATGTATATAGGTTTTTTTCATACAGGGGCCTACCAGGAATCTCTGAGTGGCGTAGGCGGTATTCATCACTGTCTGATTCCCACACCGAGGCATATTTTGATACGGCGGGAACGCGATGGTCAGGCGCATGTTGAGATTTTATATGAGGAGCAGAATAGCAAGCAGGTATTGAAGATTCTGGGATATACATGAAAGTTTTGCATGGTAAGCCGGCAGCGGATAAGCTGCTGGCAGAGGTAGCAGCGTATGCGGCCAGGCATACTTTACGGCTGGGGATAGTTCGGGTTGGGGAACATGAGCCCAGTCGGATATATGTTCGGCGAAAGCTTGAGGCGGCCCGACGAGCCGGTATAGAGGCGGCTGAGATTCATTTGCCGGCATCGACTTCTACGGAGGAGGTTTTGCATACGGTTCGGAGTATTGGGGCAGACCCTTCCTACACGGCGCTTATTGTACAGCTGCCCTTACCTGAAGGAGTAGATGAAGCGGCCGTACTGGATGCAATTCCCCCGGAGAAAGATGCGGATGCCCTTCATCCGTACAATCTGGGGCTTCTGGCTCAGGGGCGGGCGGAGTGGGTGGCGGCTACGCCGTGGGGGATTGTGGAACTGCTGCGGTATTATGGGATTTCGGTGGCGGGAAAACATGTAGTCGTGCTGGGACGCGGAAAGCTCGTAGGGACACCGCTCAGCATCCTGCTCTCCCGACACGCGCCGTACGGACAGGCAACGGTTACCTTATGTCACAGTCAGACGCCAGACCTGTATCGTTTTACCCGCCAGGCAGAAGTTTTAGTGAGCGCCGTAGGGAAGCCGCACTGGCTTTCAGCCGAAGCAGTATCCGAAGGATCTATTCTCATAGATGTAGGTATTCATCGCGTAGGAGGGCGACTTATCGGGGATATACACCCTGACGCCATAGCCAAAGCATCGGCGGCTACACCGGTACCTGGAGGGGTAGGACCGCTTACGGTGGCGTCTCTGCTCTGGAATGTCGTGGCTATCCATCGTCATCGACTCCGAACAAGTCCTCACTAATACCATTTAGAGCCATACCCTTCCTTTTATAGTGTCGCTATCTACACCGGAGGAGCCAAAACTTCTATCAGGGCATCCGACCCGAACTCAAGAAGTTTCTGCCTCAGAGTGGTCTCAACAGCCGGCAGAATAGAGAAAGGCAAGTCAGGATTTATCACCCTGGATGTGCGCCCCGGTGAAGTAGGCAGGTGTACCCGAAATAAATCCTGAACCAGACACTGCTATTGAACACAACCGATCACACCCGCTCGATCTGTGCTCCGAGAGCATTCAGCCGTACATCTATGGCTTCGTACCCGCGGTCAATCTGCTCCGCATTGTCAATTATACTTTCACCCTCTGCGGATAGGGCGGCAATCAGCAGGGCTATACCTGCCCGGATGTCTGGGCTGCTCATGGTAATGCCCCGCAAAGGGTACCGCCGCCCCAATCCTATTACCATGGCCCGATGGGGATCGCACAAAACCACCTGTGCTCCCATCTCTATCAATCGGTCCACAAAAAAGAGCCGACTCTCAAACATCTTTTGATGGATGAGCACCTGGCCCGCCGCCTGTGTAGCAACCACCAGCAAGATGCTGAGCAGGTCAGGGGGGGTTCCCGGCCATGTGTGGTCCGAAAGCGTCAGAATATGCCCTTCCCATAAGGTATCTGGTTCGTAAAGGGGTGGGGGGTCTATTCGGAGATAATCGCCTTCGACCAGGATGGGTATGCCCAGCCGCTCAAAAGGGTGAACGATAGGTTCGAGGTGTTCTACGGGCACAGAGGCTATTGTCAGGGCACTTTGCGTCATGGCCGCCAGCCCGATAATACTCCCTATCTCAATCACATCCGGAAGGATCCCATGATGACCGCCATGGAGTTGATTCTGGCCGTGGAGTATGAGTCGATTGCTACCGATGCCTGTAATGGGTACTCCCATCTTTACCAGCAGGTGGCAAAGCTGCTGAATATACGGTTCGCAAGCAGCATGGTAGAGTGTGGTCTGACCTTCGGCGGTGGCGGCGGCCAGAAGGATATTTGCGGTACCGGTGACCGATGCTTCCTCCAGTAGGATAAATTTACCTTGCAGACGACGAGGGGCTACGATTTTGTAGAGTTCGTTTTTTTCGTCGTAGGAGATGGTAGCACCGAGGGCTTCGAAGCCTAAGAGGTGAGTATCGAGTCGGCGGCGGCCAATTTTATCTCCACCGGGCCGATAGAGGTAGGCTTCGCCGCACCGCCCTAAAAGAGCCCCAACTAGAAGCACAGACCCCCGTATCCGCCGAAATAACATTTTCAGTTCGGGCTCGAGAAGACGCCGGGGCTCCACTACCTCTGCCGTGATACGAACCGTATGCTCGTCCAGCCATTCTACACGGGCGCCAAGGCCCTTTATCAACTCCAGATGCCTTTCTACGTCCAGGATACGGGGGACATTTTGATAGGTGATAGGGTCAGAAGTAAGCAACGCGGCGGATAAGACCTGGAGGGCTTCGTTTTTAGCGCCCTGGGGATGGTAAGTGCCGCTCAGGCGAGCACCGCCCTGTACGCGGAACCTCATCTACGGTGTCTCCGATGGAAACGGCGTCCTTTTGTGGGGCGACCTCCCTGTCTCGTAGCTTCAGCCGGGGCATGAACACGGCTTTCTCCGGCCGATGCGACCCTGCTTACCAGAGATATGACCTCGTCCGGCACTCGCAAATGACCGCCGCTCAGGTCTCCTAAATGCCTGGCCAGAGTCTCTGCCTCCACCTGCTCGCCATGATGCCGGAGAATCTGCATGAGTCCCTGCATAAAGACCGCCACCATCTCGGAAGGTACAGGCAGGGGTAAAATGTCTACTACCTTAGCGGCAATGAAACCATACTGCCGAAACGGGGTATGGTGACGGGGATAGGAAGGGCATTCCGGAGAGAGAGGGGGTAAAGGTTCAGGCACATCCCAGGGAAAGTCTTCCCTCAATGCCTCTGGTAATAACGCATAAAATCGCCCTCGCCAGCTCCTTAGCTCCTCCGGTGATAGCCGTGCCTCCTCTTTCCCCTCTAATAGCAGGAACCACCGGAAAAGATATTGCAGGGCGGCCTTACGTTCCTGGGGAGTGGGCTGCTGGGCCGCCTCCCGCAAGAAAGCCAGAAGATGCGCTCCCGCCACGGGCAGGGGATTATGTCGAGAGGGTATGGGCGGCTTAGATAAGACTGAGTCTTGCATATCGCAGGTCTAAACGCTTTTTCCCGGACTGCTCAAAGTTAACGACAACAATGCCTGCGGCCCCATTATCCAGGCATTCCAAGACGGTCCCCCTCCCGAAGTGTGAGTGCTCTACCTGAGCCCCGGGCCTAAGATCGTCGATAGTGAGGGTGGGAGTATGGCCGGTTTTAGTGGGGGCTTTAGGGGGTTTAGAAGGGAGGCCTGGGGAAGGGGGGGAAGAGTTTCCGGGATCGCGATCAGAGAGCAGCGGACGTAGCTCATCTAAGAAGCAGCTGGGGATGGCATCCTTGTAACCTTCCGTAAAACGCGTGCAGGATAAATACAGCCGGGATGCGGCCCGGGTCAGTGCTACATAAAAGATTCTCCGCTCCTCCTCTTCGTCCTCTATGTCCGTGGCCCGGCTATGAGGTAAAAGGCCTTCTATTAGCCCTACGACAAAGACAGTATCAAACTCCATTCCTTTTACCCCATGTATCGTAGAGAGCCAGACGGCATTCTCTTGAGATTTGGATTCTTCTTCGGGCGCATAAAGGGCCAGCCGGGACAGGAAGTCCGAGAGGCTACTTTCCGAAGGTTGTTCCATGTAATAGCCCCTGATGGCTTCTATGACGGCTTCCATATTTTCCTGTCGCTCGTAGGCCCGCTCGTCGGATAGATAATGTTCTTTGAGTCCAGAGGCTCTCAGGACTTCCTCGGCTAAGTCAGGTAAGGGTAGTTCCTGAACGCGGGTGCGCAGCGACTCCACAAACTGCTGAAATCTCTTCAGGGCCTGTCTGGTCGTAGGAGCTAAATCCACCGCTACCTCGGGCAGGCTCTCCCACAGACTCTTTCCAGAGGCAATCGCCCTATCCTGCCACTTAGTGAGGGTGGCTTCCCCGATCCCTCGGGAAGGCACATTCACAATTCTTAGAAGCGCCTGATCGTCATGGGGATTATGGACGAGGCGAAGGTATGCCAGAAAGTGTTTAACTTCCTCCCGCTGATAAAAGCTTACCGCGCCTATCAGCTTATACGGGATGCGCTCTCGCCTCAGCGCTTCTTCAAGGGCTCGGGAGTAGGCATTCACCCGGTACAAAATCGCTATATCCCTGTACGGCAGATGCTCCCGCATCACCAACTCCCGAATCTTGCGCGCCACAAATGCCGCTTCCTCCGTAGGCGTCGAGAAGTCCTCTATAAGTTGCGGTTTGGGACCTTCTCTCCGATCCGTAAAGAGCTCCTTTGGGATAAGCCTCTGACTATTTCTAAGAATCTCGTTAGCCAGTTTCAGGATAAAAGGCGTGGAGCGGTAGTTTTTTTCCAGTTTGATGATTTTAGTTTCGGGGAAATCCCTTTGAAGATGACGGAAGTTATACACATCTGCGCCCCTAAAGCGGTAAATACTCTGTGCATCGTCCCCCACAACGAAAAGCTGGCGATGCTGGGCCGCTAACTTCGCAATAACCTGGTATTGAATCGCGTTGGTATCCTGGTATTCATCTACGAGGATGTGCCGATAGCGTTCTTGAAGGGCCTGGAGAACCCGAGGTTCGCGGGAAAGAAGGCTATCCATCTCCAAAAGCAGGTCGTCAAAATCCAGTGCATCGGCTACATAGAGCCGCTGCTGATAGGTCTGGTAGAGAGTAAGCGCTTTCTCCTCGGTGGGGCCGAGGGGCGAGATATGGCCGGGGCGAAGACCCTGGTTTTTCCAGCGGCTGATGATACTGCGGTAACGGCCCGCTTCTTTTGGATTGAGCCCCTGCTCCTTGAGAATCGCACGCAGCAAAGCCAGACTATCATCAGCATCGTAAATCACAAAACGCGAGCTAACAGGCTCTCCGGAGAGATAGATTCGCATCCAGCGTGCAAAAAGGCTGTGAAAAGTCCCCATCCACACATCAGCGGCGGGCGCCCCGACGAGCTTCTGGAGGCGGGTCCGCATCGTATCCGCAGCTTTATTCGTAAAGGTAAGCGCTACAATCGCATAAGGCGAAACCCCCCTTTCAATCAAGTATGCGATGCGATAGGTAAGCACGCGAGTTTTCCCGGTACCCGCACCGGCTAAGACAATAGCGGGGCCCCCTTCGTGAAGAACGGCCTCTTGCTGCTGGGCATCAAGCTCATCTAACCATCTGATTCCAAAGCCCATGAATGGGCAAATATAGGGAACTCACGAGATTATGCCGGTTCACAGCTTCTGATAATCGCCTTTCGTCTCGCCAGACGGACAACATAGCAGGTCTCAGACAGTATCCATGAATCTCTATAAGAGCGCCGCTGACCTTACGATCCCAGAAGAGCGACATCTTCTGGGGGATAGAAGATTGGGGAGAAACTTTTCTGTCCGAGAAAGGGGTGTGATCGGACTCACAGGCTTATATCAAAGTGCAGGTCAAAGTTCGTTTATCAATACCAGTACTGAATAGCCCCCCCTGCCAATCCCCTCCTCCACGGGGTAGAAGGGGCTGGCGTTAGGGATAATACCATTCAGAGCCTCATACTATCTTTTCGGATCGGCTCATTCACCCCCTCAAGCCCTAAGTTAACGCCGAAAGACAGAACTGTATTCAGAGATTTTTTAGCTCAGATTGGTATAATACCCGGTTCTGTTAACGAAGGCAAAGGCGCGTTTTGGGATTAGACCCAGGATTTGCGAACTATGATGTGTATTTTGGGATTATACAGGATATGACAGGGATTGAGGTGCCTCAAGAGGAGGGTAACCTCTCAGCCCATATGAGTCCAGTGAGGACAAAGTCCTTAACCCGCTGGACGGAATAGCCCAGTTCCCGAAGGCGTTTTTCTATGGGGTGGGGGTCGGCGTGGTACTCTATCACCCATTTCTGGACTTTTTTGAGGACTTCGGGAGGAGTCTCCAGGATAATCGGAAACTCGGCCCCTTCACAATCCAGCTTGACGAGGTCGATAGCCTCCCAGCCACTGTGGGCAACCAGTCGGGCAAAGCTCCACACCGGCACCTTGACCTGCTCGGTGTAGGTAACATAAGGGGCATTTTCGTCGGTTGGACTAAGGGTATGGCTCTGGGGGTTTCCGGGGTCTAAGTAGAATGTCATTTCGCCATCGGTAGCGGCTACAGCTACGGGAAGAAGCTCTATGCGCTCGCTATAAGGAGAATCGGCAATATTTTTCCGGGCGAGGGCGTAGTTATCGGGGGCAGGTTCGGCTGCGATCACCTTCTCAGCCCCATGAGCAGCAAAAAATAAAGGCGTGTCTCCGTTATACGCTCCAATATCCAGAATACGATATCCAGGAAAGGAGGAGCCGTAATCTTTTTCAATCAGGATTTCATTCAGCGCCGCGATATCCCAGCTATTAGCGGCACGAAGAGGAAGGATAAGCGCCTCGGTAATGGCTATGTAGACGAGGTTTTGGGCAGAGTCCACATCTACCAGAGGATATCCGGCCTTTAGAAGCCGGAGCAAAGCCACCAGATTGGGCGGACTCAACGCGATTTCCTGGGGTTGACGGGAGGAGGAGGTATAAAAAAGGTAGCGGCTTCTGCCTGATAAAAGAGACCATATTGCGAGGTAGGGGGCGGGAGTGTGTTGGGCCAGGGTGGTAAATAAACGAAACTTAAGTAGATAACGCAAACTCATCAGGCGGCGCAAAAAGGAATCCTGGTCCAGACGAATCCAACCTTTCTGTGCAGCTTTATAAATGAGTCTCGCTAAGAGTGGGGGGCGTTTCGTATTCATAAACTTATGCATCTTCACTCAGGCGGCGGCTGACAGAGGCGATCTGGTCGGACTCTTTGAGGCGCATGAGTCGGGTACCCTGGGTGGCTCTACCCTGAATGCGGATCTCTTTTGCGAAGAAGCGCAGGCTCTGACCCTCCCGGGTAACCAGCATGAGCTCTTCATCGCCCTTCAGGGTCAGAGCGGCTACAACAGGACCGGTCTTCTCCGTAACCTGGAAGGCACGAATACCCTTTCCTCCCCGATGCGTGGTGCGAAACTCTTCCAGCGGGGTGGCTTTGCCATAGCCATTTTCTGAGAGGGTAAAGAGGGCATGTTCGGGGTGCGAAATCGGTATAAGGGCTACTACCAGGTCTTCTTCTTCCAGTTCCATGCCAATGACGCCGGCAGCGGAGCGCCCCATGGGTCGGACTTCTGTATGGGGAAACCGAATCGCCTGCCCCTGCCGGGAAACCAGTATCACCTCCTGATGGGCGTTTTCCTGGATCAGAGCTACGCCCAGAAGGGCATCTTCGCCCTTGAAGGAAAGCGCCACAATCCCCCGAGAACGCGGACGCGCAAACTCAGAAAGAGGGGTCTTCTTAACGATGCCCTTTTTGGTAGCGAAAAACAGCGTGTGCTGCCGAACGAAATGCGTATCCTGAAGGTTAGAGACATTGAGGTAGGCTACAATGCGGTCGTCAGCGGGCAAAGCGAGGAGATTCTGAATGTGGCGGCCACGCTGGGCACGCCCCGCCTCCGGAATCTCATGTACCCGCAGCCAGTAACACCACCCTCTGTCGGTAAAAAGAAGCAAATAATCGTGCAGACGAGACAGGATAAGGTGTTCTATGAAATCCTCATCTCGTAAGTCCATCGTGCGGGTACCGACCCCCCCACGGGCCTGGGTGCGGTACGCCGTAAGGTCAGTGCGCTTGATGTATCCCTGATGCGTGATTACAACAGCCACCTCGGTATTGGGAATGGTGTCCTCTATGGTCATTTCCCCCTCCTCGGGCAGAATTTGGGTGCGGCGCGCATCACCAAAGTCTGATTCCAGTTTTTGCAGTTCCGCACGAATGATAGCTTTTTGCTCTTCGGGGTCAGAAAGAACCTTCTGGTAGTAAGCGATTTTTTCTTGCAGTTCCCGGTATTCGGCCTGAATTTTTTCGCGCTCCAGGGCAGTAAGCCTCTGGAGGCGCAGGTCTAAAATAGCCTGAGCCTGAGTGGGGGTCAGGTTGAATTGCTGAATGAGGCCCTGGCGGGCTTCTTCGGGGGTGGCAGAACGCCGAATCAGCTGGATGACTTCATCTAAGTGATCCAGTGCAATCAGAAGCCCCTCCAGGATGTGCGCACGCTTTTCGGCCTGAGCTAACTCATACTTTGTTCGTCGGATAATAACCTGGTTTCGGTGGTCCAGATAGGCTTGAAGCGCTTCACGGAGGGTGAGGGTTTTCGGACGCCCCCCTAAAAGGGCGACCCATTGGGCATTGTAAGTAACCTCCAGAGCGGTATGAAGGTAGAGATTATTCAGTACGGTGCGGGGAGTAGCTTCCCGTTTGAGCTCGATCACGATGCGCAAGCCTTCCCGGTCTGATTCATCCCGGATTTCCGAAATGCCATCTATCTTTTTGGTTTCGGCCAGGTGGGCGATCTGCTCCACGAGGCTGGCTTTGCTTACGCGGAAGGGTATTTCTGTGACGACGATGGCGGAGCGGCCGCCGGGAAGAGTGTCTATGAAAGCCTTGCTGCGCAGGCGCAGACGGCCCTTGCCAGTGAGATACATTTGCTTGATCCCTTCTCTGCCAATCAGGTAACCGCCCGTGGGAAAGTCTGGCCCCTGGATGGCATCTATGAGAGATTCGGAAGAAACCGCGGGATCACTTAAGAGGAGGAGCAGGGCCCGCACGACATCCGAGAGATTGTGTGGCGGGATATCGGTCGCCATGCCCACTGCGATTCCACTTGCCCCATTCAGAAGGAGGTTAGGTAGCAGAGCAGGAAGTACCGTAGGCTCTTTGAGAGACTCATCAAAGTTCGGCACGAAGTCCACCGTATCTTTCTCCAAATCTGCAAGGAGCGTAAGAGCAATGGGTGCAAGACGAGCCTCGGTATAACGCATAGCGGCCGGCGCATCGTTGTCTATAGAGCCAAAGTTGCCCTGACCTTCTACGAGGGTGTATCGGAGAGACCAGGGCTGAGCCATCCGAACCATCGCCTCATAAACAGCACTATCCCCATGGGGATGATATTTGCCAAGCACCTCCCCGACAATCCGGGCAGACTTTTTGTAAGGTTTGTCAGGCGTAAGGCCTAATTCCAGCATGCCATACAGAACCCGACGCTGCACCGGTTTTAATCCATCCCGGGCATCGGGCAGCGCCCGCGCCACAATAACGCTCATGGCGTAGTCTATGTAGGCGCTGCGCATCTCGTCTACAATTTCACGCGAGACGATCTGACTCACGGCCCAAAGATACAAACAGAGCTCCCGGTAAGAGCCTGCCCTGACCTATACCAAAAAGCGCAGTAGGGTTCGTGAACAGATAAAGGCAGGAAGGTCGTTGAAATCCGCCGAGTTAGGTAGCCAAAATCCCTTTTGCGAGGCCTGGAGTTTGGTATTACACGAGTCGTAAAATCCCGTGTCTCATACCCCTACGAATAAGAGGTACATGAGGGAGCCTATCCTTGAGAACGTGCCCTCCGCAGTGGTAGATTTTGTTTAGCTTCGCATCATGCAAAAGGTAAGCCTTTCCGACCAGGTGCGTGCCGACTTCTGGCCCAAACACCAGAAGGCCCTGTACAAACGGCTCGAGGACAAACACACCCTCGTGGAAATTGATGAGAGCGACCCCCTCTCTACCCGCGTGGTACTCAACATGGGCCCCCAGCACCCGGCCACTCATGGGGTTCTGCGGGCTGTCCTCCTTCTGG
>Ga0197142_1003008_pt1 | contig 14381 bp, 13 predicted proteins | sample GBS60_MetaG_FD_148614 | JGI IMG/M metagenome (GOLD analysis project Ga0197142, IMG submission 148614) | Sediment microbial communities from Great Boiling Springs, Gerlach, Nevada, United States - GBS 60_MetaG | ecosystem: Environmental > Aquatic > Thermal springs > Hot (42-90C) > Sediment... | reverse complement strand
AGCCCTCCGCCACCTGAGGCCTAACCGCTGTGAAGCTCACGTTTACAGGGGCGCTCTCAGCGGTCAATCCCAATTCGTCGATCACGCGCACCTGAAAAGAAACGGGCGTAGGGCCTTCTTCGGCCAGTTCACCGATCTCCCATGTGAACTCGAAGCGTGTGGCCGGCGTTTCATAGTCAATGTGCTCGGTTGCCTGACCGTTAACCAGCAAATCAGCGCCGACAATGTTACGTGGGTAGCCGTCCGGCCAAGCACCAAGTTCGGCTACCACCGAGAGCGTAGACGGAGAGCGCACCTCCTCCCCATCCGGGCCTTTCTCAATGGTCACTTCAAGGCTGGTGTTGTTGAGCGGTGCAGAGATCGCCACCTCAGGCGGCAGAAGCGAGACTTCATAAGTGGCGCGGTCTGTGACTGGACCTTCCAGTGCAATGCCTACCTCGCGGGGGCCGGATTCGCCGCTCGTGCTGCGGTAGGCAGCTGAATAGTAGATGCGTTGGCTGTTCAGTGCGCCGTAGAGCTGGCTCAGGTCGGCGCTCTGATCGGTGTTGCGTTGCAAGAGCAGGTATTGCCCGCCCGACCCCTCTGCCAGCGCACGCAACGGGTCAGGGAGCTCGCCACGCAGGTGCGTGTGAAGGGTGTAGATGGGGACGTAAGCCCCCCACGCCTCCTCGGCGATGCGCTCCGCTTCGGGCACTGCCTGAGAGTTGGGCGGTGTATCAATGAACGGTGTCAGGAAGATGATCGCTGCCCCCCCATGTCCCGGCTCGACCAATTCGCCCATGCGGGCAATGGCCGAACGTACCAGTTCCAACCCTCGGGTAGGGCCATTGCTGCGTCCGAGGTTGGCCGTGTTCAGAAAGTCCATCAATGCGCTGGTGCTTTGCGTGGCGCTCAACAGCGTGACAGTCTCATCATTGCTGCCACTGGTGTTAACCCGCGCCAGCACTTCTACCGTATCCACACCGTCGCGGAGAATACCGCTGTTCACGGGGTAGCTTAGCGCCGCACGGATGCTTTCGATACCGAAGCTGCCATAATTGGCGTAACGCCCGAGGTCGATAGCATAGATGAGAGTAAGCGGCCCGTCATCATGCTGCGTCAGGCCGAAGTGTCTAACCGGAGCATTGTTCTCATAGAACGAAAAGCCGCTGTCCGTCAAATTACCGATCGTTTGATTGCTGGCATCCACCGCCCGAAACGTGACGCGCACTTCCGGAAAGCGCCCTGCATCCACAGCCGTGATGAACGCCGTTCCCGTACCCTGTGCGGCAGCCAGCAGGGGCAAAGCCAGCAGGATCGCCAGCCCCACCACCGCCACACCCAATCTTCTAAACATTTTGCTCTCCCCCAAGGGGTCCGCAGCCGGACTGCTTGACTATGGTGACGAAATTACCTTAAACCGCTGCCTATTAAACAACAGGGAGAGGCTTTATGCAAGGCTTTTGGAAGCCTTATATTGCGGCGTGGACTACTTCAAGGGGCAGCTTGCACTTCCCTTCCATACTCCAGCTTCACGACCGCCCCAAAGGGACACATGACCATGCAGGCGAGGCATCCCCAACAGCGGCTCATGTCGATGAAAGGGCTATCTGACGGGTCGAAGGAGATAAAGGCATTGCCTCGGCAGATTTCCCCCGCCAAACAGCGGCGACAGTGATGGCACAGTGCATCGTCCACCACTAACTTAAAGCTCTGGTTTCCGGCAGCAGAGGGCATAGATACGCAGCTCCGTTTTGCGCAGTTTCTCATTTAGATGCTTCGATGCAACGCTCGGATGCGCCAAGCATCTAATGGCTTGAACGATCTACTGCAACGGCGAATAAGGAGACAACATGGAGATAGAGATCAGGTTTCCCGGCGGGGCACAAGTAGATGCCGTGATGGATGGGCTGGTTGTCACCACCAATCAGGATGGCACTGCTCCCGCACCCTTTGGGCTTTTCCTGGCCTCGATCGGCACCTGCGCCGGCATCTACGTGCTGAGTTTCTGCAAACAGCGCGGCTTGCCCACCCATGACCTGCGCATCGTGCAGCGCATGGAATACAATCCCCTCACCCGTATGGTGGAGCGCATAGAGCTGGAGATTCAGCTGCCCCCTGACTTTCCGGAGAGGTATAAAGAGGCTGTGATCCGCGCTGCTGACCAGTGCGCGGTCAAGAAGCACCTTGAGCACCCACCTCAGTTTGTGGTGTACACCTCAACCGCTCAAGCGGCTAGCTAATGCGCTTCCACTGCCGAGCGTGGCACGAGCGTCACCTGCTTGCGATAGGCCTCTGCCCACTCTGCATCGTAACGCTGGATATACTCTTCCAGTTTCTCGACGAGATGACGGTTGCCCACAAAGAAGGGCGTGCGTTGATGCAGGCTGTGCGGTTGCACATCCAGCAGCGAATGAACGCCATCCGATGCGTAGCCGCCTGCTTGCTCGGCAATAAAGGCCAGCGGCGCACATTCGTAGGTCAGGCGCAGCTTGCCGAAGGGCTTCTTGGGGTCGCGAATATCGGCCGGATACATGAAGATACCGCCCGACATCAGCGTGCGGTGGAAATCGGCCACCAGCGAGCCGATATAGCGCAATGATAGCCCTTCGTGAGGCTCTTCTTCATCCTGCCCTGTGATCCAGCGCACATAGCGCCGCACGCCCTCTGACCAGTACTTCTCGTAGCCGTGATTGATGCTGTAATACTCCGGCACTTCAGGGATGCGGATGTTATCGTGCGAGAGCAGGAATTCACCCACGCTGGGGTCAAGGGTGAAACCGTGCACACCGCGCCCTGCGCTGTAGACCAGCATGGTGCTGGAGCCGTAGATCACGTAACCAGCGGCTACTTGCTTAAAGCCGGGCTGCAACAGATCGTCCAAGCCGCACTCGTTAGATTTGGGCGTCACACGACGATGGATGGAGAAGATAGTGCCGATGCTGATGTTGTAGTCAATGTTTGACGAACCGTCTAACGGGTCAAAGAGCAGAACGTAGTTGCCGCGAGGGTAGTGTTCGGGAATCGGGATGGGATCGGGTGATTCTTCGGAGGCCATAACGCATAAGCGTCCGGTGTAGGCCATCATCTGCGTGATGACGCGGTTGGCATATACATCCAATTTCTGCTGTTGTTCCCCTTGGATGTTCATGCTGCCAGCCCGCCCTAGGATGTCCACCAGCCCTGCCCGCGTCGTCTCGCGGGCGATGATCTTCGCCACCAGCGCAATATCGTACATCAACGCCGTGAATGCGCCGGTAGCATGGGGAAACTGCTTCTGCTGCTCCAGAATGTGGCGCTCGATGGTGACCAGCGATGCTGTCATTTCTGCTCTTTCCCCTCCTTTCGGGCGAATAACTTCTTACGTGCAACGCTAACAGCACACTGAGTATAGGGTCAGGTTATTCCTAACGGGCGAAAAGGGTGAGGTAGTAGTAGCCCAGCAGACAGGCCACGATCAGCGAATCGATGCGGTCAAGGAAGCCACCGTGCCCAGGGATAAGGTTGCTGGAGTCTTTGACGTTGACGTAGCGCTTAAGCATGCTCACGCTGAAGTCGCCCAGCGGGCTGATGATCGAGACCAGTGCACCAATGATCAGGCTGTGCTGCGGACTCACCGCTGCACTCGCACCGAGCGCGCGCCACAATAGGGTCAGGCCCACTGCGCCGGCGATGCCCGTGACAATCCCGCCGAAGTATCCCTCCCAGGTTTTATGGGGGCTGATATCGCGGATAAGTGGCGTGCGCCCAATGAGCCGCCCGACAGCGTAGGCACCGGTGTCGGCGATCCAGACGGTCAGCACGACGGTCAGCGTCCAGAAGAGGCCATCTTGAAGGGCACGCAAGCTGATGAAATGCGCCGCCGTCCAACCGATATAAAAGCTGCCGCCTGTGGTGAGCGCAAAGCCAATAAAGGCGTTGACCGTCCCCTGCCGATAGCGGGCCAGTGCCCAGAACATGGAGAGCAGAAGCAGCGCTGCCGTGCCCGGTTGGAGGAGTTTTAGGGCTGGGAAGACACGGTCAACAACAAAGAGGGCCATCCATAGAAGCATCAGCCCGCCGGAGGCACGATACCCCCGCCGGGCCACCAGATGGACAAACTCGAGCAGGGCAAGAGACCCCACGAGCCATACTAAAACAGCCATGCCAGCGCCGCCGATTACTAAGAGCGCCAGCACTGGTACGCCCAGCAGAATGCCGCTGAGGATGCGATCGCGCAGCACAGTTACTTGACTAGTCCAAACCGTCGCTCACGCTGCGCATAGTGCACCAGCGCCTTGCGCAGCTCTTCTCTGTCAAAATCAGGCCAGTAAACGGGAGCAGCGTAGTACTCTGCGTAGGCCCCCTGCCATAACAGAAAGTTGCTCAAGCGCAGCTCCCCGCTGGTGCGGATGATCAGATCGGGGTCGGGTAGGTCACCGGTGTAGAGATAGCGGCTGACCAGCTCCTCAGTGATCTCGTTGGGGCTGTGGCCATGCCGCACAATCTCGCGAATGGCGTGCACGATCTCGGCGCGCCCGCCGTAGTTGAAAGCCACGTTTAGGATCAAGCGGTCGTTATTTTTGGTCAGCTCGATGGCATCAAGCACCCGCTTGCGCAAGTCGGGGTCTAAGGGTGAAAGATCGCCGAGATGGCGCAGTTGGACACCTTCGGCGTGCAGTTCGCCCAGTTCGCGGTCGATCACGTCGCGCAGGATGCTCAACAGCCCCTTGACTTCGGCCTCCGGGCGGCCCCAGTTTTCGGTGGAAAAGGCGTAGATGGTGAGAATCTTGATGCCGAACTCAACACAAGCGCGCAATATACGCCGCAGATTCTCCGTCCCTGCACGGTGGCCAGCAAGGCGCGGCAGACCCCGTTGCTTGGCCCAGCGCCCGTTGCCATCCATAATGATGGCGACATGCGTAGGGACACGATCAGGTGTGAGCTCAATATCCTCGGCAGGCAAAGTACGCGCTGAATCCATACCCCTGCTAGACTTCCATGATCTCCTGCTGTTTGCGTTCGCCAATCTTTTCAACCTGTTCCGTATAGTGATCGGTCAATTTTTGAAGATCATCTCTGGCGCGGAAGAACTCATCCTCCGAGATCAGCTTTTCTTTCTCGAACTCGCGTAGGTCATCTAGGGCATCACGGCGGATGTTGCGGATAGCAACTTTTGCCTCCTCCACGCGTCGGTTCACCACCTTCGCCAATTCCTGCCGTCGCTGTTCGGTCAGCGGGGGGATCGTCAAGCGGATGATCTTGCCATCATTGGTGGGAGTGAGGCCCAGTTCGGAGGCCAAGATAGCCTTCTCGATCGAACCCAACGATTTAGGATCAAAGGGGCGGATCGTGATCAGCTGCGGCTCCGGTGTCGTGATAGTGGCCAACTGCTGGAGGGGCGTGGGCGTTCCATAGTATTCAACCATCAACCGCTCCACCAGCGCTGGCGACGCACGTCCCGTGCGAATGGCATTCATATCCTCTTCCAGAGCCTTGATCGCCCCCTTCATACGGGTTTCGGCTTCTTGCATCACATCTTTGATCATGCGTCAGGACTCCCGGAATTGAAAAGTCGCTCAGGTGGGTGATGATCGGCAGCCCTTGTAGGTCATCGGTGGTATTGATGCTCTCCATTGTGGCGCATCCGAAGGCTCTTGTCAACCATCGGCGGCAACGTGAGAGTTTCTGACGCTGCTTGCCGCAGGCTCAAAGAGATAGCAAAGAAGTAAGGCGGTGAAGATCGCTCCACCGCCTTTACGGATAGGCCATTTTCACCCGCACCGCTAGAAATTCGGGGTCTCAATCGTCAGGTTGTTCAGATCGGCGGAGGCTATCAGCGGCCACGCCGTGATCCACCCTTCGGTGTCATTGTAGTTGATCTTGACCCACGCGCTGTCCTCGCTGCGGGCCAGCAGTTCGACCTCTGTGTTGGCGGGAAGCGTCCCCAGCACAGCGGTGATAGCATCCGGCCCGCTGCGGATGGTAAGATCGACCAACGCCTTGGCTGTGATAGGGAGCTGATAGGTTACAGCATAGTCGGTGCTCGGCGACGTAACCGGCAACGTGAGAGGATCACCCACGATAGGCACAATCCAAGCCGCCACCCAGCCTCTGGTTCCCTCGTAGGACACCTGAAGCCAGTTGTTGCCCGCATTGCGGCCAACGGCTGTCAGCAGGCGGTTGAAGGGCACTACGGCTACCACATCCGCCCCTTGATTAGGCGCAGCCCGCAGGTTCACCTGATAAGGCGTTAGAATGGTGACAGAACTGCTCGGTGCAGCAGGCGTTGAGGCAGGCGGCTGTCCGTAGGATGGCCGCGCCGCCTGAGCGGAAACGGGCAGCATGTTGATATCACCACGCATCACCACCAGCCACGCAGCCACCCAGCCCCTGCGGGTGCCGGCCTTGATCTCAATCCATGAGCTATTGGCGCTGCGGGCCACAGCCTGCACCGGTGTATTGTAGGGGATCACCTCCAACACCGCACTGTTGAGATCAGGAGCGGCGCGCAAGTTCAGGTTGAAGGGCGTTACCAGATCGAACGGTCCCTTGCCGCTGGCTGGCGGCGGCTCCACGTCGGTGGTCACAGGCAATTTGCTGGTGTCATTCTCAAAGATGAGCAGCCAAGCTGCCACCCAGCCGGTAATGTCCTGATAGTTGATCTGCACCCAGTTATTGCCCTCGTTGCGCCCAATGGCCTCGACCTCCGCGCCGTAGGGCAACAAGCCGATCACGGCGCGGTTGGTGCCAGGGGCCGAGCGGATGTTGACGTCAAACAGTGCCTTGCCCGTGAGCGTGATCTCGCCTTGCGCCTGCGCAAGCGGTACAAAGGCCAGCAGCAGAGCAAGCACCGTTGCAAGCATCATGATGCGGGTTCGTTTCATTGTTTTATTTCCCCCATCCTCCAATAGTGGCTAAACTATCTTCTATCACCAAGCGCGCATCACAACGACAGACACGTTGTCGTGGGTGGAAGCCTCCAGCGCCCGCCTGACGAGCGCATTGGCCGCATCTTGTGCCTTGTAGCGGGTTGCTAGAGCAGTGATTTCCGCATCGCTTACCACGCCGTAGAGTCCATCCGTGCACAAGATAAGGATATCCCCCTCGCCGATTTCGTCAGCGGGCCACACGTCCACCTCAACCGTTGGCCGCGTGCCCAGTGCCCGATCCAAGACATGGCGCAGGGAGTGGTTGGCCGCCTGAGCGGGCGTCAGTACACCCTCGCGCACTCGTGCACTCACCCATGTGTGGTCGTTGGTAAGCTGATAGCTCTTGCCCTCGCGAATGAGATAAGCGCGGCTGTCACCCACACTAGCCACCCAATATGTCCGACCCAGCACAAGCACCACGACCACCGTACATCCCATGCCCGCCATTTCGCGCTGGCGTTGGCTCTTCTCGTAGATGCTGGCGTTAGCTGCCAAGATGGCGCCGCGCAACCGACCAGGCGCATCGGCGGGCGATGGCAAGCCCACCTCGGTCAGATGCCTGTGAATGACATTGACAGCCTCACGGCTGGCATGTTCACCCGCTTTGGCGCCCCCCATCCCATCGGCTACGATCAGCAACGCAGCAAGGGGATGCTCTGCGAGCAGCACCGCCAAAATGGTATCTTGATTCGGACCTTTACGCGGGCCGGGGTCCGTTCGATAACCAATGTCGAACCTCATCCCTGTGCGATCCCGCTCCTTACCTACCTGCTCCGCCCCTATTTGGCTATCCATTCAGCTACCCTGTTGACAACGGGCATTATTGTAGAACCGATCGCCAGACAACGCCACTCACTTTCCCAGCCTCGCGGCGACAACAAACAAGCGCGGGCTCCCTTCTTGATAGGGGGCAAAATCATAGTCGCCATAGCATTCTACGGCGCCGAAGCCAGCTTGTGCGAGCAACAGGCGCAGCTCCGGAGCGAAGGTGTAGCGCAAGCGCAACGGGACCAACATGCGTGTCACCGTTCCGTCAGGAGCGAGGCGATCGTAAACCCACATCACTTCCATAATCTGGGCAGCGCGGTCTAGGTGCGCCACCGATTGCTGCATCACCAGGTGGCCAGTCTGCGGGTCGGTGAAGGTGCGCTCTAGGACCAGCGTCGGTACATCATCGGCGCGGAACATCTCGATAGGGTTTGGCAAGTCAAGCACCAGGCCACCACCCGGCTCCAAATGCTCCACTACACGGTGCAACACTGCAATCTGTTGCTCCTGCTCAGTGAAATGCATAAAAGTGTTGAAGGCCATCAGTGCCAGCCGAAAACGCCTGCCCAGCGCCAACGCAGCAGCATCGGCTTCGACAAACTCAATCTGCTCCGTGCCGAACTGCTGACTGGCTGCCCGCTCACGGGCACGCATCAGCATCGCTGTCGAGTGATCAACACCGACAACCCGTACCCCTTGGCGCACCAGGTGGAAAGCTACGCGTCCCGTCCCACAGCCTATATCCAGCACCGGCTGGCCAAAGCGTTCAACGAGTGCTTCGTAGGCGGGGAAGTCCTCAACCAACCCCGCGTTTTCGGCATCGTAGTAACGCGCCATAAGCGCATAAGGATCGCCTACCTCATCCATGCCGAAAGTTTGGCTCCCGTTTCTCCAGAAAGGCTGCCGACGCCTCAGCATGATCGGTGCTAGCCCATAGATGGGCGAAAATCTGGCGTTCGCGTGCCCGCGCCTCCTCGGTGGGGAGCGTCAGGTAACCGCGCAGGACTTCCTTCACGCCGCGCACAGCTAACCTCGGCGCACAGGCCAGCTGTTCGGCCAAAGCCAATGCACATTGCAACGCCTCGCCAGATGGACAAAGCCGATTGACCAGTCCCAGCGCGAGTGCCTCTTGTGCGCCGACGACCCGCCCGCTGAGCAGCAAGTCCATCGCTCGTGCGTAACCTACCAGCGCCATCAGGCGCCCTGCGCCGCCCCATCCGGGGGTGACTGCCATGCTGATCTGCGCAAAGCCCAGCGTGGCGTCCTCGGCGGCCAGACGCAAGTCACAGGCCAGCGCCACTTCACAGCCACCGCCGCGCGTGGCCCCCTCCAGCGCAGCGATGACTGGTATGGGTAGCGCTGCCAGCCGCTCAAGCGTTGTGGACATTAAGTCGTGTTGACGGAGACCGGCAGCCTCGCTTATGTCGCCGTGTAGGTCGCGCACATCACCGCCGGAGATGAAAGCCTTACCCCCTGCGCCGGTGAGGACCAAGACACGTAGACGGGGATCGCCCTCGGCGCGGACGATGGCATCCGCCAGGGCATGCATGGCCGCCCAGTTCAGTGCATTGCGCACCTGGGGCCGGTTGATGGTGATTACAGCAATACAGTCGCTATGTTGCTCGTAACGCACTACCTCAGATTCGGACATGCGAGGCTCCGCTCGATGAAGGCTCCGGTTGGCAAAGTGTAGCACAGCGATCTTTCAGGAACAATCACCGGACTTGCCATGTCATTGCCCCAAAAGCAAACAAAAAAGCGGCGGGAGTTCTTCCCACCGCCCTCATTCGCTGTCTGCTAGGTTACGCTTACGCGCCGGCGCCGGACGCCTCTTCTGCGCTGCTAGGAGGTTCCTCCACCTCTACAGCATGCGACACTTCCTCAGAGGCCTCAGATACCTGCTGCTCCTCGTTGACAGGCGCAGTTGCTTCGCGCTGCACTGCCCCAAAGACTGCCTGCCAGTCCTCGTTTAGATACTCCTCGGAATCAACTTGCCTCAGGCTGAGACCAAGGCGGCGGTTCTGGGGATCGATGCGCAGGATGCGTAACGTTAGCACTTCGCCTTCTTGCACCACCTCACGCGGATGCTTGACACGGTGCTCGGCCAGCTCGCTGATGTGGATCAGCCCTTCAATTTCCGGATGATCGACCAGCCGCGCAAACGCCCCAAACTTGGTCATCTTGGTGATGACGCCTTGCACAAGCTGGTCAGGATGAAGGTCAGCCGTCAGCACCAGCCAAGGATCGGGCAGCCGCCGCTTGCGGCTTAGGCCGATGCGCTGCCGCTCGCGGTCCACGCTGATCACCTCAACTTCCACCTCATCGCCGACCTTTAGCTCATCGCGTGGATGGGTGATGGGCTTCCACGAGAGCTCCGAGACGTGGATCAGGCCATCAACCCCACCGAGGTCCACAAAGGCCCCAAAATCGGCCAGGCTGATCACACGCCCTTTGATCACCTGCCCCACCTCAATGGACTCAAGCAGTTGGACGCGGCGGGCCAGGCGCATTTCCTCGTAGGCAGCCAGCTCGGAGAGAATGAGGCGGTTGCGCCCCCGATCCACCTCGATCACTTTGACACCCACCGCCTCGCCAAGCATACTGCCCCAGCGCTGATCGGGTGTAGCGCCACTGCTGCGGCGGCGACGCTCTTGGCTAATCTGCGAGGCGGGCACAAAACCGCGTAACTTGCCAAAAGGCACAAGCAGCCCGCCTTTGTTGAACCCCACGATTTTGCTCTCGTAGATTTTGCCTGAGGCAAGGTACTCCTCGGCGGTGAGCCAATCTTGCTCCTCCATCGCCCGACGTAGCGAGAGCTGCGGGTGCCCATCCCGATTCTCAGGGGCGATCACATAGACGTAGACCTCCTGACCGACCTGAAGGTTCTGGAAGGTCTCCGCGTCCAGCGCCTCCAGCTCACGACCGGCAATGATGCCCTCGGACTTTGTGCCGACATCTACCAGAATCTCGCTCTCAGACTTGCGGGTGATAGTTCCCTTGATGATCTGCCCACGAGAAAGAGGGGCAAGAAGAACATCATACTCGCCATTCAGCGGCATATCGCCCTGAACAGCCGCCAGAAATATCTCCTCGTCAGTCATGCGGCTTTCATCGGCACTATCTGCTCGCTCTTGGGGGGTCTGTTCCGCTCCACTGCCGCTAGGGGGAGCCGTTGTGCTGGTAGCGGGCTTCTCTATAGCAAGGGGGGCTGCTGGGGTTGCTTCAGACGCCTCTACGTGGTCTGCACTCGTTGAGGCCTCCTTCGTGGTCTGGAGATCCCCGCCTTCAGAGACCTGAAGGGTTTCCGTCTGACCGGGGATCGGTTCTTCGCTATTCATGCGGACTCCTCTTTCAGTTTTTTCGGGGCACAATTATTATAACGGCGTGCCCTACAAATGACCAATTGAAGCATCGAACAGGCGCGTGAGGCCCTTTAGGGCGTCTCTCAAAGCCTTATGTTTTGCGTCTTATCGGGCGCTCACGGTACAATGCGAGCATGGCACACAGCCTCCCGATTATCACCTTGCTGACGGATTTTGGGGATCAGGATGGCTATGCGGGCGTAATGAAGGGCGTGATCCTGACCATTGCGCCCCATGTCCGGCTGGTAGACATCTCGCATCAGATCAAGCCGCAGGACATCCAACAGGCCGCCCATATCTTGGGGAGCGCCTATCGATATTTCCCACCCCATACCATCCATCTGGTAGTCGTTGACCCCGGCGTGGGTGGGCAGCGCCGAGCCATCGCCCTTGAGACACCGCGAGGTCGCTTTGTTGCCCCCGACAACGGCGTGCTGACCGATGTCCTCCTGCAGGAGCCATCCTGGCAGGCTGTTATGCTTGACAAGCCGGATTACTGGTTGCCTAATCCCAGCTATACCTTTCACGGGCGGGATATTTTCAGCCCTGTGGCTGCCCATCTGGCCAACGGGGTGCCGCTGCATCGGTTAGGCTCGCCTGTAGATGAGCTGATCCTGCTTGAGCAACCACCGCTGGAAGTGCTGCCGAATGCTATCCGGGGGCAGGTAGTTCGTATAGACCGTTTTGGCAACGCACTGACCAACATTATGCGCTTGCGCTGGATTGACGAGCGCACTGTGGAGTTCCAGCCCCTCAATCCCTCTCTGATCCCGACCGGCACGCTGCGCTTCGATGCGCGTAAGGCCCGTGTGACATTCGGCTGGCATACCCTTAATGGCCTGCATCAGACCTACAGCCAAGTTCCAGTGGGCCAACCTACCGCTCTGATCGGGAGCACTGACGGGCTGGAAATTGCCGTCAATCAGGGCAATGCGGCGGACGCACTGGCTATCAAGGTGCGAGATACGGTTGCTTTGCTCTTTGAGCCTACCGGGGCTTGACGACAGCCTTGCCTTGTCCCTCTGATCAGTCATCCATAAAGGGAAGACAATGGATCGCTTTATCATTCAGGGTGGCGTGCCGCTCAACGGCACTATCACCGCCAGCGGGAACAAGAACGCAGCCCTTAAACTGCTGGCCGCTTGCATACTGACCGATGAGCCGGTGATCTTGCACAATATTCCGGACATAGCGGATGTGCGCACCATGATAGATATCCTGCGCCTGTTGGGGGTCTCGGTGGAGAACGTGGGCGCGGGAAGTTGGCGCATCCACGCTCAAGAGATCACCACACATGTAGTGGATCGCCGGTTGGCCTCGGCCATCCGTGCCAGCATTGTGTTGGCCGGGCCGCTGCTGGCCCGTTTGGGGCAACTTGAGCTGCCGCCGCCGGGCGGCGACGTGATCGGCCGCCGTCGGGTGGATACCCATGTGCTGGCACTCAAAGAGCTGGGTGCAGAGTTTGAGCTTGGCGAGTGCTTCGTCTTTAGGACGCGGGGGCTAAAAGGCGCAGACATCCTCCTCGACGAAGCCAGCGTCACAGCAACCGAGAACACTATCATGGCAGCCTGCTTGGCCAAGGGGACCACCATTATCCGCAATGCAGCCTCAGAGCCGCACGTCCAGGACCTCTGCCACTTCTTGAACAGCCTAGGAGCGCAGATTGAGGGCATTGGTTCCAACGTGCTGACCATTCAGGGAGTGGATCGCCTACACGGCGGGGAGTTCCGTGTAGGCGCCGACTTTATTGAGGTGGGCAGTTTCATCGGGGCTGCCGCCGTCACACATGGGCGGGTGCGCATCAAAGACGCCTCGCCGGAGCACCTCTCCATGATCCGGCTGGTGTTCAATCGGCTGGGCGTGCACTGGGAAGTCGAAGGGAACGATGTGATCGTACCCGAACACCAGCCGCTCAAGGTGGTCTCCGATCTAGGGGATATGATTCCGGAGATCAAGGCTCAGCCATGGCCAGCCTTCCCCAGCGACCTGCTGAGCATTGCTCTGGTGATCGCTACACAAGCCGAGGGCACGGTGCTGTTCCACGAGTGGATGTACGAAAACCGCTTCTTCTTCGTCGATAAGTTGATCTACATGGGTGCCCGAGCCGTCCTGTGCGATCCCCACCGTTGCTTGATTCAGGGGCCGAGCAAGCTGCACGGCGAGATGGAGCGCATCTCCAGCCCTGACATCCGTGCCGGCATGGCGCTGTTACTGGCGGCACTGTGCGCCGAAGGGACCACCGTTATCCGCAATGTGGCCCAAATTGATCGAGGCTACGAAAACGTGGATGGCAAACTGCGCAGCCTGGGAGCCCATATCGAGCGTGTCTCGGATGAGTGACCCTTAGCGTGTTGCCCCCTCTTCGCTATTGGCGCCGGCGTCCTCCTCAGCAGCCTCATCGCTTACCGATGCTTCTTCTGCCGCTTCGGCGGCCAGCACCTGCCGCTCAAGCGCCGTTAGATGCTCAATGGCGCGTTCGAAGTCCTCGGAAATGGCGGGGGATTCCGATCGCAGGAGCGGCTCATAAGCGCGGGCCAGATCGGCGAACGGCAGCAGATCGGCATCGGCCAAACTGCGGCCGTTGTACGCATCGGCAAGAGAGGGATTGACCAGCGGGTCAATGGTATAGCGCCACAAGCCGGGTCGAATCTGGCGCAGCACCGAGCGACACGTATCGCAGTGCACCGAACGCCGCAAAACGGCAACTCCCAGCGGCCGCTGGACATACTCCTCAAGGCGCAACTGCCCACTTTGACAGGTCGGGCAGGTCTTAAGCGGGAAGCCGCTCGCATAGCGCTTGATCTCGCGCTGGCCGCGCCCCCAACGCCAACCGTAGACCAAAGCAGCGAGGGCAAGCAATCCGCCTAGAGCAGCAAACCAACCTCCTATGCCCACGACAGAAGAACCGTCTGTCGCAGCGGGGCTGGCAGGAGATGAAGCCATCGCTTGCGGCACCGGCGAAGCCTGCGCTGGAATGGCCGCTTCCTGATGCGGCGTGGGTGTTGCGCTGGGGGATGGCTCAAGAGTGGGCGTGGCGATAGGCGTGCGTCCCGGGGTGGGTGTGACGCCGAAGGTAGGGGAAGCGACAACCTCTGTTGGGGACGGAGAGGGCGGCATTGGCGAAGGCGACAGCAGAACGGTCGGCGTCTCGGAAGGAGAAGGGGCAGAGGGCTTTTCCATCACTGGCAGGGCAGTGAGGTCCAAGGCGGGGTCCCAGATCACCCCCTCATGCCACACCCAACCTACCGCTCCGTTGACGCCGATGGCGATCCAGTCGCCGCTGCGATCGCGTCCTACAGGGAAGACCACGCTGCCGTAGAGCAGGGCGCGGAAGCGCGGCCACCCCACTGACGGCCCGGAG
>Ga0197142_1003007_pt1 | contig 14385 bp, 12 predicted proteins | sample GBS60_MetaG_FD_148614 | JGI IMG/M metagenome (GOLD analysis project Ga0197142, IMG submission 148614) | Sediment microbial communities from Great Boiling Springs, Gerlach, Nevada, United States - GBS 60_MetaG | ecosystem: Environmental > Aquatic > Thermal springs > Hot (42-90C) > Sediment... | reverse complement strand
GCGCTTCGGGTCTTGGGACTCGATCAATGAGTCGATCTCGTGCTGCGATTGCTGAACAACTAATGGAACCCTCCTTTTCGCGATGGCCTTCTCAAGATCATCTTCTGGTAAAGGGCGAGGGAGGGGTCTACTGAATTCACAGTAGAATCTAGGAAGATAGGGATCGTACTTGGGATTATATTCCGGAGCCATTTGCCTATATTATAGGGTGCCCATCGCCGATTTCAACTGGAGGGCGCAGGTGTCTAGAAGGCGAGCGTCTCGGTGACGCGCCGTTTACCGGCGCTCCGTTCCTGCGTTAACGCAAAGGGGGAAGCCCGTCGGGCTGTGCGCGGTCTACTGCCAACCGCGGGAGCGAGAGCATGGCAATTTACCGGCCTTCCTATTACCGTTCACGTATCGAGCGCAATGAATCCCGGCTTGTTGAGTGAGTTGTGGCGGATGAACCCCAGCGCTTGATCGACAATCACCCGGACGTGCCGAACGCTGCGCTGGCCAAGCGCAGCGTTGAGACGATTTATCGCAGCAATCGCACACGCAGGATGATCGGTCGTTGGAAACGGCGATGGAAGATAGAACGCCTGAACAGCTGGCTGCCGGACTACTGCCGCGTTAACGAGCGAAAAGTCGAAAACTACATCGGCTTTGGCCTGCCTTTGCTGAGACGCTATTTAGGATGAGTTCTAGTCTTCTAGGAATTAAACCTCTTCTGATTGCTTCACTCTCCCATCTTGGAAGCGTTCAAACGCGGAGCGGTAGCCCCCCTCTCGGAGTTATCGCACGAAGAGGGCGATGAAAGCTCTCTTGGCAAAAACGAGGGGAATGCAACTCCCCGTCTCAGGCGAGCAAGTCCGCTAAGCGCTGCGGGATGACGACCGTGCCGAGGCGCTGCTTGGGCCAGTGCCTGCCGGCGAGATATAAATACTTGGCGTTGCGGGTTTGAGCCAAGGCCCGGGCGATGTCCTTGCTGAAGCGGCCATCCGGCCAATCACGACCGGCCAAGTACAGATACTTGGCATTGCCGGTCTCGATCAAGGCTTTAGTAATGGCCTCGCTGAAGCGCCTCTCCGGCCAGTTGCAACCGGCGAGGTAGAGGTAATAGGCGTGCCGCGTCTTGACCAAGGCATGGACGATCGCCTCGCTGAAGCGATCGTCCGGCCAATCGGAGCCGGCAGAACACAGATGCAGAGCATCTCCAGTTTCGGCCAGGGCCTGTGCGAGGATCCGGCCAAGGCGCTTCGCCGGCCAATGACTCCCGGCGAAATACAGATACTCCGCATCCCCGGTCTCGGCCAAAGCCCGAGCGATGACCTGCGCGCAGTCGTCATCCTCGCAACTTACCCCTGCGAGGCATAACAAATCGGCCTGCTTTAAGTCGGTCAAGGCGCGGAGGATAAGGTCTCGGTTGTGCGTAGCGTACCATGCTGGGCGGATGAGATATTCAACGGACCAGCGCAAGACCTTTCGCACCTGTGGGAGGCCTTGGGCATGCGCTGCCAACACAAGCTCGGCGACCCGTGGCGCATTGTCCATGGTCAGCCGTCCAAGACACACAGCTGCTTCAGCGCGCCAACCCACATCGCCGACGATGGCATGTGTCCCCGGCAACGGGGCGACGAGATAGACATTGCCGCGGTGATTTTCGGCGTCCCTTTGAGCCTCTTCGGGTGCCGCAGCGTACACGCCGTGTTCCGCCTCAAACGTATTCGCTGCTGTTTTCAGGCAGGGCAAGCCGAGGGTTGGGTCGACTTCCCACGGCATCTTCTGCTGCGTTGATATGAGCGCATCCGGGTAGCGTCCTGTGAAGGCCTTGAAGGCAAGATAGGCAAACATTAGTATTATTATAACCACGAGGACAGCAGCGTGCCATTCTGGGCGGTGAACCAGTCAGAAGAGGTTTAATTCCTAGAAGGCCGGTCAACCATTTCTCAAGCAAGGCGCTCGCAGCGGCTCGTGCATGCAAGTACGCCCGAACGTACGCGCCAACTGTTTAGCAGCTGCGCGCATGTTCTTCGCCGCCGGCGAGAGGAGTATGTCGCCTCGTGCGCCCGCCACCTCACTGAGTTGGACGGGTTATAGGCATTTGCGGGGTCAAAAAACTTGATTCACGCGAAACAGGATGGGGTGGGCTGGCGCCATTTAAAAGCCGGTTGACCGATACGTTTGCTCAGACGGATATCCCGTCAGGTGAACTATCGTCGCAGTCGTCATCTCGTGGCCCATGGCAAGTCTACTCAGGAGAGGCGAGGAGCTTCTGCATCGCAGCTTTCTGCCAGGAGGGCTTCCATCGCCCTCTGCGTGGAAATGCTGCTCAGACAGCGCTGTCCTAGAGTGAGTTTATATCACTCCGAATTTGAGCACCCCCCATTTTGGAAGCGCTCAAATGCGGAGCAGTAGAAACTCCTCTCTCGGAGTTATCGCACGAAGAGGGCGATGAAAGCCCTCTTGGCAAAAGCGAGGGGAATGCAACTCTCCGTCTCAGGCGAGCAAGTCCGAGAAGCGCTGCGGGATGACGATCGCGTCGATAGCTCGCTGAGCGAACGTATTGATCAAGCGGCTTTTGAACGGCGCTCGGCCAACCCATCCTGCCTCGCGTAAATCGGCCATTTTTCACCCCCCCAACGCCGCTCATCTAACTCGGCAAGGTGGCAGGCGCACGAGGCGGCATACGCGCTTTGGGTTGGGCAACAGGCTGAACTCATCGCCGACGACCCGCCTGTCTTGCCGGCGACGAAAAGCGCGTGCGCAGCTGTCAAACAGTTGGCGCGTGCGTGTGTGTGAACAAGCTGCTGGGTGCCCTTGCTTGAGAAATGGTTGACCGGTCTTCTGGGAATTAAAGCGCCTCTGACCTGTTCACTGTCCGGTCGTTTGTCAAGCAGGGTCGGTGGGATATAATACGCGCATGCCACTCGGCGACCCGTTGGTCTTATTCGCAGTACTCGCAGCCGCCGGCACGGCGGTTGTATGGCTGGCCATCGTCACCCCGCGACAGGTGCGCATCAACACCGCCCAACGAATAGATAAGGTCGGCTTCCTCGACAAATTTAGGCGTGAGTTCGAGTCGTCTGGCATCCAGATGGGGTTTTCCGACTTCCTGCGCGTTGCGCTGATGGCCTCCGTCGTCGCCTTCGCGATCCTCAGCCTGCTTGGGTTTTTCGTTTTGGGCGTAGCGACCGCCGCCCTTCTGCCCGTCCTTTGGTATCAGTTCCTGATCGACCGGCGCGACAAGTTCGACCGGAACTTCAGGGTCGAGTTCAGCAACGTCATCCTTAACTTTTCCAACATCTTGGCCGTGCGGGGCAGCGTCGAGGCCGCGATCAGCACGCTGGCCGCGGAGGGCGACGACGCCAGCCGGCGCATCTTCCAGCGCATCATCCGCATGCAGAACGTCACCATTTCTGACAAGCAGCAGCGCCAAGATGCCCTTACGGCCGGACAGATGGCGGTCGCCACGATCGCCAGCCAGCGTTTGCTCAAAGACGTCCTGCTCGAAGTGGCGAACGAGCGGCCGGGCGACATCTACTGGCGTCAGTTCTTCGAGTTGATCGCCGACGCCTCTGAGAAGGGCGGTGACATCCGTCCGGCGCTGGAGAGCTTGGCCAAAGCACAGAAGGACTTCGCGGGGATACTCAACCAGATAGAGGCGCAGCAGGCCTCTACGCGCTTGGCGTCCGTGCTCTACGGACCTGCGCCGATCGTCTTCTTGGTGTTCTTCAGCCTGGTCGGCGACCCGCAGATTTACCGGGCGTTTTACCAGACGCCGGTCGGGAGCGTGGTGCAGGCGCTGGTCGCCTTGAGCGGAGCAGCCGGATGGATCATGGCGCGCCGTCTCGGACGTCGCGGCTTGTACATTCAAAAGCAGGTGATAATCAGCAAGGATAAGGACTCGATGGTATGAGCACACAAGAACTCCTCGCCGGTACGCTGGCCGCGTTCGGCACGATGATCGTCCTGTCGTCTTTATACGCCGCCTTTACGGGGCGCAACCTGCTGCGGGTGCGCATCGGGAAGACCGTCAGCCTGGAAGAGGACGTCGACCGTTTGCGCTTCCGCCCATCGGAGCGCCCGCGGCTTGGTTTCTTCGAGCGCGCCGTGCTCGCGCCCATCGCCGACTGGTTCATCCGGCGCGGGGGGGCGCGGGGGGGTGAGGTCGAGAAGAAGCTTGACCTGCTGTTCTACCCGCCGGGCTATGAGAACATGCGCGAGTTCTACATGCGCAAGGTCTTCTACACGCTGGTCGGGTTCGGGATGGGTTTTTTGATCGTGTTTCTATTCAGCGGGACGATCGGGGTGCTCAGCCTCGTCTTCCCGCCGCTGTTCGCCTACATCGGCTTCACGCGGCCCGAAAGCACGATCAACGCGATGATGAAGGAGCGGGCCGAGGTGATGACTTTCGAGATCAAGAACATCATCGACCGCTTGTTGATCGCGATTCAGACAAAGAACTCGCTAAACGCGGCGATCGTGGACCTGCTGAGCGGGGGGAACGTCGACGGCTACATCGCGGCGGAGCTCCGGCGGGCGATGAACCTCAGCATGCGCGGGATGCCGCTTGATCAGGCCTTGGTCGAAGCGCAGCAGCGCTGCGTCGATGTGCCGCTGGTCGCCAACCTCTTCTTCCAGCTCGCCTACAGCTTCCGCTACGGCACCGACCTCGTCCGTCCGCTGCGCGAGGCGAGCGACATCGCGCGCGACGAGCTCCAGAACGCGCTGGTGGCCAAGGGCAAACAGAACGAGATTCTGATGCTCCTTCCGCTGGTCATCCCGCTGGGCGGCGTTGCGGTGGCGATGGCCGGCCCGGCGCTGTACATGTTCCTGAACGCCTTTCAGTAATGTATTACGCAGGCGGTCAAACCGAGCTCAGCGTCAGCAGGGGTTATCGGCGGCGCATCCTGCGCTTCGTCGTCCGCCACCTGTCGCGCCTGTTCGCGTTCGCCCTGTTGATCGCCAACCTGAGCCTCCCGACGCTGTTCATCTTGGGCGAGGCGCGCTACGCGCAGTTCTCGCCCGGGCCGTTTTCGTCGTCCGTTACCACGCCGGAAGAGGTGCGCTGGGGGGAGACCATACCGGTTGGGCTGAGCGCCGAGCTCTTGCGCCCGGTGCGGGTGCGCGCCCTGCTGAACGAGGGCGTCTTTTATGAAGGCGAGCTGAGGCCGGGGAGGGGGATAACGACGGGCGTCTTGGCGTCGACGATTGGCTATAATCTCATCCGCGTTGAGATGGTGGACCCCTTGACGATGCAGGAGGTCGTCGTCGAGAGGCCGCTGTTCGTCCTCCCCTGAGCCATGCGCATCATCTACTTTCCTATCAGGATTGACCTCAGTTCGTTCAAGATCGTCAACGCCATCAGCGCCCGCGAGCTGCTCATCCTAATAGTCTGCGTCGTGGCCGCCATGCTGTTCGTCTTCAGCGGCGGCAACGAGGGCGTGATCGGTCGCTTGATCATCGCCGTGCCGCTTGCGGCCTTCGTCTTCTTGGCCTCGATGGTGCCGATCCGCGGCTACAAGATCGAGCGTTTCCTGATGGTGATGGTGAGCTACTATCTGTCGCCGCGGATTTATCTTCACCAGTCCGCAGCGCCTGTTGAGATGCCTGTGGTCACGCTCGGACCGCGGAAGGCGAGCGGCGAAGATGAGCGGATGAAGAGGCAGGAGAAGAAGGAGAGGAAAGAGAAGAAGGGCGTGACGCCTCCGGCGATGCCGCGCGTTCAGGTCAAGGTGCCGTCGCTGAGCGTCCCGCAGGTGTCGGTGTTCTTGCTGGTGTTAACCTTCTTTGCGCTGACCATGGTGGCCTCTTGGATGCTCTACACGAACCGAATTCGATGAGAGAGGAGGAGCGATGATTGGGAATTTGTTCAAGCGAGTTATCGGCGGCCGGGGGCCGGACATCGTACGCACGGCCCGTCCGGAGGAGGTAGTCATCGCGCAGGAAAATCCGCTGATAGAGGACAACGCGCCGCCGGTCGTGCACAACGCCCCGGATCACCTGATCGTCGGCGACACGTATATGCGCGTCTTCTACATTCAGGAATGGCCGAAGGCGCTGGCGCAACAACAGTGGTGGAACCTGCTGACCAAGAAGGGCTACTTCTGGTGGTCGCTGCACGTTCAGCCAATCCCGCCCTCGGAGGCGAACCGCCAGATCGAGCGGGAGCGGACGGCGATGGGGGCGACGATGCTCTTGAGGCAGCGTGCGCAGATGAACGACTCGCCGGTGATGCAAGACACCATGGCCTCCCTCATCCAAGAACAGGAACGTGTGGGGTTCTACGGCGAGCCGCTGTGTTACGTGACCACTACCGTGACCATCACGGCGCCGAACCTCGCGACGCTGAACGAGCTGAGCGAGGAACTCAGCACCGGCTTGGCCGCGGCCGGCATTCGATTTTACGTGGGCGTGTACGAACAGCTGCAGGGGATGTTCAGCGCGCTTCCGTTCGGGGAGAACACCATGGGCAGCCATCGGCGGAACGTAACGCCGCGCACGCTGGCTTGGTTGATGCCGATGTTCAACGAGGAAATACTGATGCCCGGTGGGTTGTTCTACGGGGTGGACGTCACCAACGAGGCGGCGATCATGCTCAACCCGTTCATGCTGCAGAACCCGAACGTCTTCATGATCGGCATCCCTGGGGCGGGCAAGTCCTTCACGCTCAAGCACATCTGCACCCAAGCAGTGTTGCGGCAGGCGCGCGTGTTCATCGTCGACATCGAGGGCGAGTACCGCGCCCTGGCGAAGCACCTGAACGGCGTGTATTTAGACATGACCGCAAAGAGCGAGCACAAGATCAACGTGCTCGACCTCGACCTGAACTCGGACAATCCATTCGCAGACTCATATCATGCCTTCAAGTCGTGGATGTTGGCCGTGCTCGGTCGGGATATGACGGCGGCCGAGGACCGTGCGCTCGACATCGCATACAAGTCGGCGTTCGAGGCGCGTGGCATATATCAGCAGCACCCGGCCACATACTCCCTGCCCGCGCCGCAGCTCAGCGACCTGTGCGAGAGTCTCAAGGCGCTGCGCACGCACTATGCCGACGAGCCGACGATAGCGGAGGCCTCGGCGGTGCTCTACGATGCCCTGTACAGCATGGCTGAAGGCATCTATCGAGACGAGTTCAACTGCGCCTCGAACATCAACATCGGCCAGGCCAACCTGGTCGTCTTCGGGTTGAAGAATGTGGCGCAGGACATCCTCCCCAAGCGCATCCGCCAGGTGCAGATCTGGATCACCAACCAGATGCTACGCGACCTGAAGCACAAGTACGTGGTCTACGACGAGGCGTGGATATTCTTCCGCTATCCGGAGATCGCCAAGCATCTCGAGGCTGAGGCGCGCCGGTATCGCAAGAAGGCCGCGGCGCTCTACGTCGCCACGCAGAACGTTGGCGACTTCATCAGCAGCCAAGCGGCCGAGACGGTGATGCGCTTGGCGGATACGCGCATCTTCTTTAAGCAGAATCCATCCTCGGTAGATGAGCTCAGCCAGATCGCCAAGCTCACACCTGAGGAGAAGGAAATCCTGCCGCGCCTGAACCCAGGTCAGTTCCTCTTGCACACCGGCGCGATGCGTCGGCTCTGTCGGCTGGACGTGCCACCGGCGATGTACTCGCTGTACACCACCAAGCCGCACGAGGTGGCAGCGGCAGAGCACTAGCAGGTCAGGTTCTTAAACTCGTCGAGATGCCAGACCGGGACCTCGCTGCTCAGCGCGGTCTTGATCATGTCCATCGTGATGCCGGCGTCCTCGAAGCGGTTCATGATGGTCTTGTGGGGCAGGTAGTTCTGCCAGACCAAGGCGCCGTTGACGTACTTGAAGTACGGCTGGAGGTTGATCCGCCCGTCACGGTACAGCCCGTTTGATTCGAGGATCGAGGCGATGTGTCGCACGTAGCCGCTGTTTTTATGCGGGCGATAGCGGCGGATGTGGATGGCTATTTGGATGGTCTTAGCGAGCAACTTCATCAGGCTCTCGTTGCTCAGAGGAACTCTGCTCATCTCGCACAGCCGTGCCAGCGTCTCGAAGATCGACTCCTCGTCGTCGGCGTGGAAGGTCATCAGGAGGCCGTTGTGACCGGTAGAGGCGGCGTGGATGGCATTCCATGCAGCCCCGTCGCGCGCCTCGCCCATGATGATCCTCGTCGGGAACATGCGCAAGCTGTTCTTAACCAACTGCTGCTGGTCGATGCGCGTCTGACCGTAGTTATCGACGACGGTCAGCAGCGCCGGGGCATTGGGCAGGCCGGGGACAAGCTCCTTGGTGTCCTCAATGGTGACGATGCGGTCGTTTTCGTCGGCGAGCCGACACAGCGCGTTGAGCAGCGTGGTTTTGCCGGTGCCGGTGGCGCCGGCGATGACGATGTTGAGCCGTGCGCGCATGCACAAGAACAGGAACGAGGCGGCTTGGACGGTGATGAAGTTGCTCTTGATCAAAAAGTCCATATCGCTGGCCGCCTGGTTTGGGATGCGGATGCTGACGTGCATGTAGGGATAGGCGGCAGGGGCGATGACGGCGTTGATGCGTGCCCCGTTTAGCAGGCGCCCGTCGGCGATCGGGGAAGCCTCGGTGAGTGTTCGCCCGCTGAAGCTGAGCTGACGCCTGATGATGCCGAGCAGCTCCTCTGGGTCGACGTCCACCTTCTCCTCCTCGACGCCGTTTCTGTGGGCGACGAAGACGCGCAGCTTGACCCTGTCGTCCTCGGTGAGGACGCTATTGATGGCGATGTCGGTGATGCCGCGTGGATCGCGGAAGAGGTAATCGAGCTTGCCGAGGCCGAAGGTGTAGCCAATGAGGAGCTCGCGATAGCGCATCAGCTCTGCCTCGGAGATTTGCTTGACTTGGCCGGTCATCATGCGCTCGCGGACTTGGGCGAGCAGGTTGTCGAGGATGCGCTCGACGCGGCGGCGAATTTCACCGCTTGGCTTTGCCAGGTCGGTGACCGAGATCTCGTGCTCGCACAGGCGGCTGAACTCATCGTGGAGCTCACGCCAGAAGTCTGTGGTGGTCAGGTCGCTATCGCTGGCCCCGCCCATGTTTATCTGGATGGGGGAGCTGGTGATGATGGACTGGCGCAGGTCATCGGCCTTGGGGGTTGGGGTGTTGGCGACGACGCCGTCCTTGAGGCTTGGCGATTGGTTGTCTTTAGGTTTCGGCGGGCTGAGGTTGGGCAAGCCGATCTGTTCGGCATCTGGTAGGGCTACTTTGTTGTTGGTGGAGGGGGCAGGTCGGAGACCGAGCGCATGGTAGATGCTGTCGTCGGCAGCGAATTCGTATCTCTTAAAGTCGTCCATTGTACACACCTCTATCTAAACAATCCTTGATAGCATTCTATAAACCTCGCTTTTAACTATTACCTTTAACAAAACAACAGATTTCTTTAACACAAAGATCATCCAGGCGGCGCTGAGCACGCCGAAGGCAACGGCGGTGAGCATGCGCAGGATGGCCAGCAGGTCCCCCTCGCCGCTCAGCAGCTCGACGTTAAGCAGCCTCAGCAGCAACCCGAGCAGCCCATAGACCAGGTTGACGCCGATGAAGCTGGCCGTCATCTTCGCCCAGATGCTGGTGATGACGTCCATCAGCGGCAACGTGGCGAACCCGATACCAAGGGGGGCGACGAAGGCGAGGATGAACGACAGTAAGGTGCGCACCAAGAAGAAGATCGCACCGGCCACCAAGACCACCACCCCGCCGAGCAGGATGATTGCGCCGACCAACGGGTTGGTGGCGTTGGCCCCGTGATCGTAGAACATCTTGCTCATCTGCGGCCCGATGTAGCATTCGCCTATCCCCAGCCCGCACACCCACGTGATGACCTCGCTGGCCAATCCGTAGATGAAGCGCAAGATCTCGTACGAGTATACCCCGAGCAAAACCAAGACCACCCAACCAACGAAGCGCCCGCGGAGCACCTCGAACGCAAGCCTGGACTGGGAGAGGGTCAGCGACGTCAGGGTCTGTGTGATCATGGACAGCAGAGAGATCGCCCAGATCGTCTGCAAGATGGCTGAGAAGAGGCTCCGCCCGACGTCGAACGGGTCGAAGTCGCTTATGGTGTAGTCGGTGAGCAGCCGGGGTTGGTAGAAGAAGCCACCGACCTCTTTGATCAAGAGCCCGAACGCGCCTATATGCTCCTCGATGCGCTTGCTGAGGACGCTCTTGATGAAATCCTTGGCCGCCCCCAGCACCCCCGACAAGATGCCGTTGACGTCCACCGTCCCGATTGTTTTAAAAATATATATGATGAACACCTCGATGATATGCAAAACTTTTTCAATCAACCCGGGATTGGTTGGGGCGATCGGCCCTATCTCTGCCCGTTCCTGCGCAGAGAGGTAATCATCCGGCGACGGTTCGAGCAGCCAATACCCTTGCTCGACCCATGCTTGGCGATAGCGATGCTGCGCGTCGGCGGTGATGAGGTCGCCGAGCTCGGTGAAATCGGGCGGGGGTTGTTGGGCGACGGCGAAAACAGGCCGGGAGACCAGCGAGAGGACGCAGCAAAGCACCAACAGCACCTTCATCCCGTTTTCCTCCTGATGTACAGGGCGGTGCTCCAGATCCTGTGCTTGACCCGCTCATCGAACAGGGCGAAGAGGCCGGGCCATCCTTGTTCGACCTTTGCCTGCCTGCGCCAGAGATCATACAAGCTGATCCCGCCGATATGGCGATGGGCGGCGACGATCACGCACAGCGGGCCGAAGTCGCCGAGCAGCGCCTGCCGGGTCTCCTCGCGCTCCCAGTCCATCTTCGCCACGTCCATCCAGCGCGGCTCGATGGCCGTCTCCAGCGATACCGCGTCCAAGATGTCGACGCACTCGATGAAGCGCGAGTTGTAGGGCGGCAACAGGGCGTCCGGCGATGGGGTGAAGCGGAAGTTGACCACTGGCTGCGCGTCCTTAGCGAAGCGGTCGAGGAACAACTCGAGCAATGCCCCGACCAGCAGGAACTTGTCTAGGCCGGTCGGCGCGAACTGGGCGGCGAGCAGGTCGAGCGAGAGTCCGCCAAGGGCGCGTGCGATCATCAGCGTCAGCATCACGCGCTCCTCGGCGCACGCAGCCTGGACGACGTCGGCTCCCCAGTATTTATCGATGAGGTTGATCACATGAGCCATGTTTTCGACGTCGCTTGGCGGCAGACCGCCGAAGTAGCACATCATCATCGCACGCGCCTTGATCTCGTCGAATTCGCGCGTGTGCTGGGCGATATCGGACAGGTATACCGGCTTATCCAGGATGGGCACCCAGCCGGTGATGGTGGCTTTCTGTTTGTTAAACAACATCGCTCACCTTGGGCCGATCAGTGCGCTGATGAACATGTTCCAGATCGCCGGCAGGGCTAGGCCGAAGATGACCAAAGCGCTGATCGCGATGATCCTGCGGATCGCCTCGCTGAGGTCTTGGCCCATCCCGGCGCGCGCCATGAGGATGATGCGCATGCCTTGGATCATCATGGCGAAGACGGAGATGGCGATGGTCAGGCCGCTCAGAAATGTGATCAGCGAGTTGAACGAGTTTTCGATTGCCGAGTTTATCGTCGCGCATTCGATGTTTCCCATCCCCCTGCACGCGCAGCCGCTAAGCAGCAGCGCGGCAGCCATCAGGGCACAGACAGTCCTCATTGCTCCTCCGCGATTATCGTCTTTAGTTTCCTTAGGGCGCGATTGCGCACGATCCTCACCCACTCGTGCGAGCGATTGGCGAGGGCAGCGATCTCGTGCAGGGTTTTCTCGCCGTTTCCGCTGAAGCCGTAGTACAAACCGATCACGCGCCGTTCATCCTCGTCCAGGTGCGCCATGGCTGCCTGCAGCGCGGAGATCTCCTCTATCCGCCCCTCGAATTCGCCGTCCTCGGTCGGGATACGCTCGACCATCGGGCGGGCGCGCGGGTCACCATCGTCGTCGTCTATGCTCACCGTCGCCCCCGTGGCCTGCCCGTGCCTGAGGACGCCCATCATGCTCTTGCGCACGCAGTGGTAGATGTGCGTGAGCAGCGAAGCCCCCATGTTTGGGTCGTAGGTGTACAAGGCGTTGAGCAACCCGACCATGCCCTCTTGCACGACGTCCTCGTGCAGGCCGGGGGGGATGTTCCAGCGCCTGACGAAGCCGTAGATTACTCCGCTGTAGCGCTTCAGCAGCGCGTCGCGCGCCTCGACGGCGTCTTGATGGAAGGCTGCCAAGAGTTCCGGATGGTCGATGATGAGCGCGGCGCGTGGGCACAGGCAGATGCGCTCGGGCCTGCGCATGCGAAAGGCCATGTCGCGGGTCATCATGCGGATGTGTTCATCCTCAGATTCCGGGCGGATTAAAGGCTCTTCCATAGCTCTAATCTTAGAACACGGCATTCCGTTGCCTCGTGCGCTCTCGCCTGCCGCCTTCGGCGGACCACTGCGAGGACAAGCGGGCGTTGATATTCGACAGCATGCTCGACAGTCGCACTTCCTCGCTGACTTCGAGGACATCCCGTCCGAAGCTCTCCTCCGAGGCTTGCCTGATCTCCTCGACAGCCTCCTCATCCACCTCCCCGGCCGAGTACAGGCGCGCCCTGAGCGTGACCGGAGCCTGGTTCTTATCGCGCAGCCGCATGAAGCAGGTATAAGCCGGCAGCCCGACGATGTCGGCGTCGGTGACGACCATCTGGTCGTCGTTGCTGGCCCCGGAGAGGACGAACTCCCGGCTCAGGGTGCGGGCGTCCTCCGCGCTGCAGCGGAACGCGACCAAGCCCCACGCGTTGGGCAGGACCGGGTACTGCTTGTTGTTGGAGCGCGTGTTGCGCTTGAGGAATTCCAAGCTCTGCGTGGCTAGGACGGTCTGGGCGCCGTACTTGCCGAGCTCCGAGAGCAACGCCTCATAGTTGGCGCCGGGCATCATGTGGAACTCGTCGATGATGAAGAGGACGCGGCGCTTGGCCTGTTCTGGGGTACGGGAGTACAGGATGGAGGCGCACCAGTTGATGATCGATGCGCCGACCAACGCTGCGGTGTCCTCACCCACGCCGCCGACGGCGGTGTTGACCAGGAGCACCCAGCCGTCGTTGAGCACCTGTCGTAGGTCGATGGTCGACACCGACTGGCCGAAGACGTGACTTGAGACAGGGGAGGCAGCGAAGGCGTTGACCTTGGTCAGGATCGGAGCCACCATCTCGGCAAAGCGCCCGCCGGCCGAGGCGAGCAGCTCGTAGGTGTTCACCCACCACGCGCTCAGGAGCTGATTTTCGAGCGGGGGCAGGACGTGCAACAGCATCTGTTGCATGCGGAAGTCGTTCAGGAGGGCCGAGACGTCGAGCAGGGTGTATTGCAGGATGCGCGGCGGTTCGCCGTAGATGCGCCCGTAGAAGAAGCGCTCGGCCAGCGACTGCAAGTCGCCCCTTTCCATGTCGCCGATCGATGCGCTGGGGGCGAGATTAGAGACCACGTGGTCGCTGCGGACGATCGCGGCCATGGTTGACAGGCGCTCTAGGTAGCGATAGAGCGTGTTGGTGGGGTCGACCATGGCGGCGGCGATGTCGATCGCCTCCTTGTAGAGCTCCGCGCTGCGCGGGTGGGAGGGCGAGAATTTATTCCGATCGAGGTCGGCGATGTCGGACTCGAACACCGGTTCGAAGGCGCTGGGCGACAGCCTGAAGAGCTTTTTGAGCAGCGCGTTGACCTTGTAGAGAAAGCGCGACTCTTGGGTGTCGCGCACGAGGATGTCGCCGACGCGCTGGTTTCCGCCGTCGCCTTGGGCTATGCTCAGCAGGCGCATGATCACGTCCTGCTCTTCCTTAATGAGCGTGCGCAGCTCCCAGCACCAGCGTCGCCACAGCCATTCCCCGACCAAGAGCTTATTGGCCGCCAGCAGGGTGAGCAAGGCGTGCCGGAAGATGTCCTCCATGCGCGGCCCCCAGCTGTCCGGCCAGTTCTCCTTCATGCCGTTGATCAAGTTATCCATGCGCCGGTCGGGGAAGCGGTCGACGTTGCGCACGCGGTCGAGGAAGTTGAACCCGAACGGCCGGTCGCGGTTTGACAGGTCCCAGTAGATGCAGCGTTGGCGTCGGTTTTCCGGGACGAGCGAGGCGACCAGTTTAGCCAAGGACTGGTGGGGGTCGATCACGACGACGCTGCAGTCGGGGTCGTCCTCCAGGAAAATCTTGGCGATCCAAGCCATCAGGTTCGACTTTCCGGCGCGGGTGCTGGCGAAGATGGCGATGTTGCCGGCCAGGTCCGAGGCGTTGAGGCGGAGGGGGAGGCGGTCGCTGCCGTGTTCGACGTAGCCGATCTCGTGTCGGCCGTCGGTGAAGGAGGCGGCGCCGATACCGATCTTGCGCGAGGTGGTGTAGTTCAGCATCTGGTAGGCTGCCGACTCGTGGGGCAGGTGCCACAGCGTGCTCATCTCTATTCCCGACA
>Ga0197142_1003006_pt1 | contig 14385 bp, 9 predicted proteins | sample GBS60_MetaG_FD_148614 | JGI IMG/M metagenome (GOLD analysis project Ga0197142, IMG submission 148614) | Sediment microbial communities from Great Boiling Springs, Gerlach, Nevada, United States - GBS 60_MetaG | ecosystem: Environmental > Aquatic > Thermal springs > Hot (42-90C) > Sediment... | reverse complement strand
CGACATCGATCCGCAACGGTTGCGGCGGCTTCAGGAGGTCTACCGCTGCCCGAACGCCTACAACAACTATCGGGAGATGCTCCGCCATCCCGGGATGAACGCGGTGGGCGTGTTTACGCCGGCGCCGTTGCACGCCTGGATGACGATCGAGGCGATGAAGGCGGGCAAGCACGTCATCTCGGCCGTGCCGGCCGGCCTGACGGTCGAGGAGCTCGAGCGGCTGCTTGAGACCGTCAAGCAGACCGGGCTTCGCTACATGATGGCCGAGACCAGCTACTATATGCCGGAGATCATCACCTGCCGCGAATGGGCCCGCGAGGGGCGTTTCGGGACGATCTTCTACTCCGAGGCCGAGTATCACCACGAGGGTTTGATCACGCTGATGTTCGACGACCGGGGGCTGCCCACCTGGCGGCACGGCTTTCCGCCGATGCTCTACCCGACGCATTGCACGGGCATGGTGGTGCCGGTGACCGGCGAGCGGCTGGTCGAGGTGCAGGCGATCGGCTGGGGCGACGGCCACGAGGTGCTGGCCACGAACGCCTACCAGAACCCGTTCTGGAACACCACCGCGTTTTTCAAGACCTCCGGGGGCCACGCCAGCCGTATCTCCGTCTTCTGGCATGTGGCCGCCGGAGGCGTCGAACGCGCGCAGTTCTACGGCGACCGGATGTCGTATCTGATGGCGCGGCCCGAGGGGAGCCCGAACACGGTGATCCGCATCGGCCGGCAGGGGCGCATGGGCCTTGATTCGGCGGGCTACCCGGTGGGCGAGGTCGAAATCGAAGCCTTCCGGCAGCCGGACCATTTCGAGCGGCTGCCCGAGCCGATGCGGGTGAAGACCGGTCACGGCAACTCCCATACCTTCCTGACGCACGAGTTCGTTCGGGCCATTGTCGAGGACAGGCACCCGGCGGTCGACATCTGGGAGGCGATCGCCTACACGCTTCCCGGCATCGTTGCGCATCAATCGGCCCTGCGTGGAGGCGAGCCGATGAAGATCCGCGATTACGGTCGCGCGCCGGCCTGAGGCCCCCGCCGTTCTCCGATTCAGATGTGGAACTCGAGGATATCCTTGTCCTCGACGACGTGACTGCGGTCCACCATCAGCCCGCTCGGCTCGCCGGAGAGCCGCCAGAGCCGGGCATACTTCAGCTTCTCGGCGAAATCGCGGTGCACCAGGCCGGCCGCCTCGAGCACCGTCTGGCCGCGGCGGAGAATGTACGGCTTGCTGAGGTCGGGCGGCTTGCCGGGGGGCTTGGAATACATGCGCACGACGCCGAGGGCGTCAAACACCGCCCAGCGAAACTCGTCCAAATTCTCGCCGGTGAGCGCCGAAACGGGGATGTAGCGGAATCGGTCCCCATAGAGTTCCTGGAGCGTGGCGAGCACGTCGCGGGCGCCGTCGAGATCGATCTTGTTAGCCACCATGAGGCGCGGCACGGCAAGCCGGTGCTGGGCGAGCATCTCCAGGATGAATTCGATCTCCTCGAGCACGGCCGGATCCGAGAGGCCCACGACCAGAACGCCCAGGTTGGCGCCGCGAATCACCTGGGGCAACCAGCGCTCGGTGAACTCCGGAGCCACCGGCGGAAGGTCCACGAGCTGGATCTGCACGTCCTCGCAGTCCATCATTCCCGGAACCGGCGTCCGGGTGGTGTAGGGATAGTCGGCTACCTCCGGCCGCGCGTGGGTCAGTCGGGCAACCAAGAGCGATTTGCCCGCGTTGGGCGGACCGATTAGAGCTACCTGGCCTGCGCCCTCGCGCTTGACGACCCAGAACGGGGTCGAGTGCGCGCCTCCCTTCTTCTGCGATTCCTTGCGGAGTTGCGACAACCTCCGTTTGATGTCGGCCTGGAGTTTCTCCGTCCCCTTGTGCTTGGGGATCGTCGCCAGCATCCGTTCCAGGGCGGCGAGCTTTTCCGAATAGGTCTGCGCGTGCTTATACTCTTCCTCGGCGGCCAGATATTCGGGCGTGAGATTCGCCGGCATAGCCTCCTGGCAGTCAAGATAGCATCTGGCGTGTTAGGATGTGACGTGCTCCGCCCGGCCGCGGCCGTCTTCGCCTTTGTGTTTGTCGCTCACGCCCTGTCTCCGGTCCTCACCTCCGGCGATTCACGCTGGACGGTTCCCGTCGCCCTGAGCCTGCTCGAGCGGGGCGATGCGAACCTGGACGAGTATCTGGATCTGATCCGGGCTAACGGCTACTATGCCGCCGAATGCGTCCGGCCGCCGGATGCCGTGATGGGTCCGGCCATGGGCGACTGTGCTGGAGGTCATATTTATAACTGGTACCCGATCGGCGTGCCCGTCCTCGCTGCGCCCTTGGTCTACGTGATCCGCACCGCCCTCAATCTGGCCCAGCCGTGGCCGGCGCGGCTCCCTCTGTTCGGCCTCCATCCGGTCGTTGACGCGTTTCTGCGGGCCGACCTCGTCGCCGGCCGGGCGCTCGTCGAGATGATGGTCGCTTCCTTCTTTGTGGCCCTCGCCGCGGCTTTCCTGTTCCTTCTTGCGCGGCGCTACCTGCCGGTGCGCTGGGCCGTCGGGCTGGCGCTGGTATTTGCCTTCGCCACGCCCGCCTGGTCGACAGCCAGCCGGGCACTGTGGCAGCACGGTCCCTCCATGCTGGTGACTACGATTACGATCTGGCTGCTGACGGGGGAGAATCGGCGCGCAATTCACTTTGTCTGGGCAGGCGTGGCGGCCGCGCTCGGCTACGTTGTGCGCCCAACGAACCTGCTGCTTCTGGTGGTGATCGCTCTGTTCGTTCTCCACCGTCACCGGCGCTTCTTTCCTGCCTATGCCGCGGGTGCAGCGGCGGTGCTCGCCTGCTTTCTGACTTATAACTTTTCCGTTTATGGCAGGGTTCTGCCCTCTTACTATTCACAGACGCCCCCGCCGCTTGATTCCTGGCAGGCTCTGGCCGGGATTCTCCACTCGCTGGCGGCGCAACTGGTAAGCCCCAACCGCGGCCTGCTGATTTTCACGCCCGTATTCCTTTTCAGCCCGGCGGGACTGTGGCGGGCCCTCCAAACGCGGTGGCTTGCGCCCCTCCCGGCTTACCTGGCCATTCTGGCGGCGCTTCAGGTGGCGACCGTGGCGCGCTATTACAAATTCTGGACGGGCGGGCACGCCTACGGCCCGCGGCTTACCGCCGACGTCTCGCCGCTGCTTGTCTTTTTTTTGATCCCGCTGTTTGCTGCCTGGAGCCGGGCGGCTGTCGCGCCGCGGCTGGCGCAAGGCGCGTTCGCCGCCGCGGTCGCCTTCAGCCTGTTCGTTCACGCCCGCGGCGCGCTGTCGATCCAGACGCATCGCTGGAACATCGATCCGGTCAACGTCGACCACCATCAATACAGGGTCTGGGACTGGCGCGATCTTCAGTTCCTGCGCGGCATCCTCATCCGACCGGGCCTGAGCCGTGAGACGTCCGCCAGCCGGTAGAGTGGTAGCATGCGCCTGATCGCCGGTCTGCTGCTGATGGCGGGCCTGCTCGAAGCCCAACTCCACGTGGGAGTCAAGGGCGGAGTTCCGCTCGCGGATGTGACCCAGACGATCACGGCGCCCAACTTCAGAAATCTGCCGCCGCGCTGGACGCTCGGCTTGATGGTGGACGTCGAGCTGCCGCTTCGTTTGGGGATCGAAGTGGACGCGCTCTATCGCCGGGCCGGCTACGAATACCCGGCGCGGGTCCCGCTCGGGACGCCGCCCGCGACCGCTCAGGTGAAGGAGGGCTTCTGGGATTTCCCGGTGATCGCCAAATACCGTTTCGGCGAGGGGGCGGTCCGGCCTTACCTGGGCGCCGGATGGAGCTATCGCAAGCTCAATGACCTGCTCCGACCGGCCTCCGGTTCGAACGGCTTCACCCTGGCGGCGGGCTTCACCGTCCGGGCGCTGGCCGTACGCCTTTCGCCCGAATTACGCTATTCGCGTTGGGGCGGCTCGGCCAACCAGGCCGCCTTCCGCGCCGCGCGCAATCAGGTGGAGCTGCTTGTCGGCTTCAGCTTTTAGCGCCGTTGCTCGAAAGCGCCGTCAGGCGAGATCGACGACGTAGACCTGCGGGTGGCCGGTGCGGTCGCTTGTGAAGACCACCCTGCGCTCATCCGGGGAAAACGACGGGTGGGGGTGGGTCCACTGTGGCCCGTAGACGGTGTCGGTGGCCACCTCCATCCAGCTCAGCGCAGCCGTGTCGGCGCTGCGGGCGGCGGCGAAATCTTCTGGAAGCGCATAGCGGGATGTCCTCCACTGGGAGCCTTGATTGCTCGATTCCGACAGGCAGATGCGGCGGCGCGCGCCGCTGGCCACGTCGACGAGAAAGAGACCTTCATCCGGGTGGTTGGTGTCGCAGACGAACGCGGTGCCGGCCAAGTTCGAGCGGAGATGCCAGGCGTTGAACCGGGTGATCAGCGTCCGTTCGTGGCTCTGCCAGTCGAAGCGCCAGACCGCCCGCGGCCATTCGCAATAGATGAGGTCGCCCGTCTGGCCGAGAAAGGTCTCGTGCACGACAAACTCGTCGTTGTCGTGATGATACAGGCACTCCAGGCCGGTTCCGTCGCGACGAACCCGGTGCATGCGCGGCGCAGGGTCGGCGGCGAATTCGATCCAGTCGGGCTCGAGGGGATGGAACTGAGGATGGATCACGGTGCGCGGGAAGTCGAGGAAGCGCCACCCGTCGCCGTCGGCTCGCCCCACCACCAAACCTCTCGCGCCGCCGACCTTGGCCGCCGCGGTCAGCCATTCCCCCTTCGGATCCAGGCTGACTTCGCCGAGCTGCGCGCCTTGGAACGCGACGATGACCCGTTCGGCGAGGGTTCGCCGGTCCAGCACCCAAACGGCGCCGCCGCGAACGAAAAAGATGCGCTCCCCCTCAGGGTGGATGGCAGGCGAGAACGGATGAATCGGCGAGCCGTCGGTAAGCTGGCGGATGTCCCCGCCGGGCAAGGGCGCGACTTCGTAGAGCTGCGCCCGGCCCGTGCGATAGGAAACGAAGATCAGGCCGCTTGCGTCGGGCAGAAACGAGCCGTTGAGGTAATAGGGCGTGTGGTGGATCGACGGGTGCGCCGTCATCCGGTGGATGAGGGCGCCCGTGGCACGGTCGCGAAACGTCGCATGTTCGGACGGCGAGAGCGATCCCTTACCCGGCCCCATTGGCTCCCAGTCTACCAGGGCGGCGGAGGCCGAAGGCGTACAATGGGGCTTTGCCCATATGCGTGGTTCGACGGCTCTCGCATTGCTGTTGGCGCTCCTCGGCGGATGCACGTCAGGCAAGCGCGGGGAAACGGTCTACCGGATGGGTGAGCCCGTCACGGTCGGCAAACTCACCTACACAGTGCTGGAGACCGAATGGCAGACCGAGATGGGCGAGGGTGTGGAGCAACGCATCCCGCGGCACCGCTTCCTGGTGATTCGGCTCTCGATCCGCAATGAATCCCCGCAAGAGGCGGCGGCCGTGCCGCTGCTCTTGCTCGAGGACCTGGCGGGCCAGGGCCATCGCGAGGTGACCGAGGTCCGCGGCGTCAAGGGCTGGCTCGGGCTGCTGAGGCAGCTCGAGCCGGGCGCAACCTTGCGAGGGGCCATCGTCTTCGACGTGCCGCCGGCCGAGTACCGGCTCCGCGTGGTCTCGGGCGGCGACCTGGAAACGGAAAGCTCGGCGCTGATCGGCATCCCGTTCACGATCGCTCCGCAGTCGTTGCCGCTGCCGGCGCCGAAGCCGCCGGGGCTAGAATAAGACCAGAAGATGCGAGTCGCCCTGGCAGTGGGCTTGCTCGGCGGGCTGGCCTCCGCGGCGCGCTTGGAGATCGTTCAACCTGCGCTGCACCAGTACGAGGGCGGACCTGCGCTGAGCGGCGCCGCGGAGTTTTTCCCCGGCGACACCGTCTTTCTCACCTTCAAAGTCAGCGGCTTTACGCTGGTCGAAAAAGCCAACGAAGAGTCCCTGTTGCTCAGCTATGAGATCGACGCTTTGGATCCGCAAGGCGTGCGCCTTCAGGAGACGGCGACGGGCAAGATCTCGGCGGTGGTCCGCCCGGAGGACAAGAAGGCCAAGTGGTTGCCGCTTGTCGACTACAGCGTCCTGGTGCCGCCGGCAGCGCCTCCGGGCGACTACCGCCTGGCGGTGTCGGTGAAAGATCTGCACGGCGGCGCCGAGGCCCGGCGGGAGGTGACCTTCCGGGTACGTGGCCGCTACGTCGAGCCAAGCGATACGCTTGTCGTGCGTAACTTCCGCTTTTACCGCAGCGAGGTGGACACGCGTCCGCTCGAAGTGCCTGCCTACCGGCCCGGCGATACGCTCTGGGCGCGATTCGACATCACCGGTTACAAGCTGGGTCCGAACAACCGCTTCTCGATCGACTACGGCCTCTCGGTGATGAGCGAGAGCGGGCGCCTGTTGTACACGCAAGAGGTGGCGGCTGCCGATGAACGAGAGTCGTTCTATCCGGAGCGCTACACGCAGGGAAGCCTCAGCCTAAGCTTGACCCCGGACCTGGCGAAAGGGACCTACACGATCCTGCTCACGGTCCGGGACCATCTCGGCAACCAGACCTACCAGACCCGGCAGGCCTTTCACGTCGACTGAGGGCAGGCCGCCGGGCACGCCGGGCCGGCGCGCGCTTGTGAATCGTTGAGAGATCCGCTTGCGCCGCGGCACTGTATCCATGGTGCTGTTTCGCACGCGCAGCGCAGCCGTCTACGGCATCGATGCCCACCCGATCGATGTCGAGGTGGACATGTACGCCTCCGGATCGGCCCGCGACTTCATTACCGTGGGCATGCCGGATACGGCCGTGCGCGAGAGTCGCGAGCGCATCAAGTCCGCGCTGATCAATTCCGGTTTCGGCTATCCCAACAAGTCGGTGACGATCAACCTGGCCCCGGCCAACGTGCGGAAGGAGGGCGCTGGTTTCGACTTGCCGATGGCGCTGGGAATCCTCGGGGCGATGGGCCTCATCCGGCGCTGTGACGACCATGTGCTGGTTGGCGAGCTGTCGCTCGACGGATCGATCCGGCCGGTTCGCGGCGTGCTTCCGATCGCCATCTGTGCGCGGGCGCAGGGTGCGCCGAACCTGGTGGTGCCTCGCGATAACGCCGCCGAGGCATGCGTGGTGGAGGGCATCCGCGTCTACGGGCTGGCGCACCTGTCCGAGGTGGTGTCGCTTCTGGCCGAACCGGAAAAGTTCCGGCCGGCGGAGCGAACGGGCTCCGAGGAGATCGCCTCGGAGGCCTTCGCGCTCGATTTTGCCGATGTGCGCGGCCAGGCGACCGCCAAGCGCGCGCTCGAGGTGGCCGCCGCCGGGGCGCACAACGTGCTGATGGTCGGCCCGCCCGGCTCGGGCAAGACGATGCTGGCGAAACGCCTGCCGGGCATCCTGCCGCCTTTGACCTTCGAGGAGGCGCTTGAAACCACAAAAATCTTGAGCGTCGCCGGGCAGTTGCCCAAGGGTTCGGGGCTGGTGCGGGAGCGGCCTTTCCGGGCGCCGCATCACACGGTTTCCGACGCCGGACTGATCGGCGGCGGCACCGGTACGCCCCGGCCGGGCGAGGTGAGTCTGGCGCACAACGGGGTCCTCTTTCTCGATGAGCTGCCCGAGTTCCCGCGCAACGTTCTCGAGCTTCTCCGCCAGCCGCTCGAGGACGGCTCGGTGACCATCGCCCGCTCGAACATGACACTCAAGTTCCCGTCCAGCTTCATGCTCGTGGCGGCGATGAATCCCTGTCCTTGCGGCTACTTCGGGGATCAGACGCACGAGTGCCGCTGTACGGGCGCCGTCATCCAGCGCTATCTGGCCAAGATCAGCGGACCGCTGCTCGACCGGATCGATCTGCACATCGAGGTGCCTGCCGTGGCCTACAAGGAGCTGCGTGCGCCGGCCGACGGGACCCGTTCGGCCGACATGCGTCGGCGAGTCGAGGCGGCACGGGCGGTGCAGCGGGCGCGCGGCTTCTACAATGCGCACATTCCTCATGCGCTATTGAGGAAGCTATGTGCGCTTGACGAGGCGGGCGAGCAAACACTGGAGTTGGCCGTGCGGCGCATGGGGCTGTCGGCGCGCGCTCATGACCGAGTCCTCAAGGTCGCCCGAACGATCGCCGACCTGGCGGGCTCGGAAACCGTGACGGCGCGCCACGTCGCCGAGGCGGTGCAATACCGCAGCCTGGATCGGCAGTATTGGGGCTAAAAAGGACGGCCGCCGCGCGTAGCGGCGGCCGCACCCCCTGAACAAACCTTCCACCGATCGCCGGGACCGGGGCGGCAAGGCCCCGGCTCCGGCGAAGGAAGGGCTCAGCGTTTCAGAAGGTAATCCGCAAACCCATCGTGATGATCCGCGGGCCGGACTGCGGCCCCGTGGGACGGCCGTAGCCGGGACTGCCGAGCGTGCCGATGACCCCGCCGAAGTTGGTCCGATTGAAGCAGTTGAAGCACTCGGCCCGGTATTCAAAGACCGTGCCCTCGCGGAACAGGCGCGTCCGCTTGATCAGCGCGATGTTTTCGGTCATCCGCATGGGGTTGCGCATGTCGGAGTGGTAACGGTTGGCGGTTCCGAGCTCATAGCGGCCGGGCGCGGCCACCGCCCCGGGATTGAGCCATCGCGTGTTGGGGTTGTTCGGATCGAGCTCCGTGCGCTCGATGCCGGTCTTGATCGGCTGGCCGGTCAAGACGGCTTTCCGGAACGGCAGGAACAGGCCGCCGGCTCCCAGCTCCGCCACCGGCGCCGACAGCGGAATCAGGATCCCGGAAGTGTACTGCTGCACGGAAGCGATCGTCCAGCCGGAGATGAGCCAGTCCACCGAAGAGGGAGCATCCGGGAGGAACCGCTTGCCGCGGCCGAAGGGCAGGTCGAAGCTCTGGATGATGTTGACCGTATGGGGAATGTCCCAGAACATCAGGCTCTTTTCGTCGGCGTAGTTATAGCTGTCCTGCGGCCAGTCCTGGAACGCCGTCTGGCTCCGGCTCAACGTGGAAAGAGTCTTCGACCAGGTGTAGTTCGCGTAGAGCTGGTAAGCGCCGAAACGCTTCTCGAACTTCACCTGAAGCGAGTCGTACCACGACTTGCCCTGCCCGCTGTAGTGGTCCGGGATGTCCAGGAACTGCGGGTAGGGACGCAGCGCCTGGGCCAGGGTGCCGCGGAAGGTGGAAAACGGCCGCCGCAAGCCGAGCGCTCGCACCGCCGGAGAGTCGAAGTCCTGCGTCAGCAGCTCCTTGTACACCAGGAAGCGCGGATGGACCTGGTTGAGCATAAGCGAGGAGTTCAGATTGTAGCCGCGGCTGCCGACGTAGGCGATGTCGAAGAGGAAGCCCCCGGGCAACTCCCGCTGAATGTTGAAGCTAAAGTTATGCTGGCGCGGCTGGATGCCCGAGCGCGGCGACAGGTACCAGGGCGACATGCCGTTGGCGAAGCTCGGATCGATGAACGGCGGCGGCACAAAGCCCGGCGGCGGCTTGACGCCGTCGTCCCAATTGAACGCGCCCGAAATACCGTCGGGCGAGATCTGCTCGATGCTCGCCGTGAAGCCGAAGGCGCAACCCAGGCAGAAGCCGCCGGTGGTGTGATTGCCCGGCGAGTAGGAGATGCCGTAGCCTCCACGGATCACCGTCTTCGGGCTCACCTGCCAGGCGAGGCCGAAGCGCGGGCCGAACTCGAACCAATCGATGTCCGCGAAACGCTTGCGATTGATTCGACCGGGACCGAAGCCGGCGTAGGCGAGCGCGCCGGGCAGGCCGTCGGCTTTCGGATTGGGCAGATTCGGGTCAAAGGAGGTGAAGTAGCCGAGCGGATTGTAGCGCGCCAGCGGTACGTCGTAGCGCAGGCCCAGATTGAGCGTCAGCTTCGGCCGAACCTTCCAGTTGTCCTGAATGTAGAAGGCCTGGTAGCCGTAGCGAGAGCGGTCGCGCGGGTCGATGGCGTTGATGGTGACATCGCCGCGATTGACCAGGCCGAGCAGCAGGCTGGCGAAGGAGTGGCCGGTGGTGCCCCGCCTCTGCGGATGCGCCGTCTGGTCCCGGGCAAAGTCGAAGGTTCCGTTCACCCAAGCCAGATCGAGCGGGTCGCTGAAAGTTTGCAGCCGGCGGAAATCCCAGCCGAACTTCAGCTCATGGCGCCCCCGGATCCAGGACAGTCCCTGGTTCAGGTGGAAGGTCTGGTTGATCTGGCTGCCGACCGTCTTGCCGTCGCGGCGGCCGATCTCGGTCAACCCGTCGAGGGGCGAGAATCGGATGCGGGGCATCGCGTCGCCCAGGCCGCGATCCGTGCCCGGGATGCCCAAACGGCTGCCCCAGCCTTTCTGATTCGGATTGTCCCAGCCGGTCGGCAGATCGGTGAATCCGACCACCGACTGGAGGATGAGATTCGGGCGGAAGATATAGTTATGGTTGACCCGCAGGTTCTTCGGACGGCGGTAAGATAGCAGCCCGTTGCCGAGCGGTCCCGGCAGGAACTCCACCGATGTGGATTCGTTCTTTTCATAGCTGAAATAGACGCTGACGCGGTTGTTGTCGGCAATCTGCTGGTCGCCCTTGATGCTCCACATGTAGCGATCGAGTACCGCAGTATTGACGAAGGGCAAGTTGGTGATGATGCCCGGAAGCGGCGGGTCCGGGAGCGTAGGCAGCAGGTTCCGCGACACGCGGCTGAAACGCGCTTCCGGGATGATGTTGTTGGGAAAAGGCAACCGCGTCGCCGTTGCCCCGCTGCCCGTGGTCGTCAGAGGATCGTAGATCGGGTAAGCCAGCTCACCGAAGTCCCCCCGCTTCATCCGCGCGGTGGGTACGGTGCTGGTCAGCGAGCTGACGGCGGCCGGCCTCGCATCCTCGACGTAGGTGAAGTAAAAGAAGCTCCGATTGCGGCCGTCGTAAATCTTCGGCAGATACACGGGTCCGCCCGCGGCCCCGCCGATCTCGTTGAAGCGCTCCTTCGGGCGGAAGCCCGGCGGATTGCGCGGATTCTGGTTGACGCTCCAGCCGGCGGCGTTGAAAATGTCGCGGCGGAGATGCCAATAGGCGGTGCCGTGAAAATCATTCGTTCCCGAGCGTGTAATGAAGATCTCGATGCCGCCTCCGGTTCGCCCGTACTCGGCCGAGAAGCTGTTCGTGATCAGGCGGAACTCTCCGAACTGCTCGGCCGAAGGGAAGTCGAACACCACGCCGCCGCTTTCGGGAATCGTGTGGCTGGCGCCGTCGATCAGCGACTCCTTGCCGCGGCGCGGGCTGCCGTTAATGCTCTGGTCGCCGATGGTGTTCACCCCCGGCATGTACATGACGAAAACCGAGGGATTGCGGATGCCCCCGGTGAACAGGGGCGCGTTGTTCATAAAGGTCGGCGAAAAATTGGTCGCGATTTCCGAAGTCTGCGAGGCCAATAGCGGCGGTGTCGCCGTCACCTCGACGGTCTCGACCACCTCGCCGAGCTCGAGCCGCAAGTCGAGCGGTTGTCGCTGCGCGATCCGGATCTCGATGCCGGTCCGCACCAGTTTCTTGAAGCCGGGATGCTCGACGGTAACCGTGTACCGGCCGACAGGCAGGTTGGGAAAGCTGTACAGGCCGGCTTCCGAGGTGACGGCCTCATACTCGATGCCCGTCGCCTCGTGGACCGCCTTCACTCTCACGCCGGGGATGGCTGCGTTTTGCGGGTCGGTGACGACGCCGCTCATGGAACCGGTCGTGAGCTGGGCTGTAAGCAAGAGCGGATTCCCCGTAAGCAGAAGTGTCAAGGCCAGGAAGGCTAGCAGCGAACGCATCTTTGTGACTCCTTGCTTGCGCCGCGCGGGCACCCCGCCGGCCGGCGCAGCGGCACGGGGCCTCCCTGCGGTCGGCTTTTCTAACTCTTATCCTCACCTGGTGCTCTCCGCGGGAACGGGAGAGCGACCCTGAGCTATCGCACCTATAGTAACACCGGTTGTCAGTCGAGTCAAGCCAAAGGCGGCAAGTGCGCCCGGCCGAGACACCGAGCGAACCTGGAAGGCACTAACTTCGGCTACGCGGGCGAGCCGTCGGCGCCGGCCCGGCGCCTTACTCCGGCCAGGCTTCGCCCCGATAGGCCATCTCCCAAAAGCGCAGCTCGTAGCGCGCAGTCAGAAGAAAGATCTCCGCCATCCGCTCACGCGCAGACGCGCCTGCCGCCGCCGCAAGTTCGTCGAGTGTCGCTTCCAGCCACGCCACCCAGCGGCTAAACTCCTCGCCGGCCCAGCGCTCGATGAACGGCTGCCACGGCGAGGGCGCGGCCAAGTTGTCGCGCACCCGTCGCCAGCTATCGAGGTAGGCCTTCTCGGCGGCATAAAGCAGCGTGAAGCCTTCCTCAAAGCTCGCCTGCCAGGCTGTGGCGTGCAGGAATTGGACGTAGGCGTGGCAGGTCGGCGCCATCCTCACGCCCTCGAGCTCGATCTGCTTCTCGCGCGCCATCCCGGCAAACAGATCCAGCTCGGCTTCCAGTGCGGGAATCGCCGAAGCAAGCGGCCGGCGCAAAGCGTGAGGCGCACGGGCGGCCAGCGCACAGATAAAGCGGATGCCTTCCTGGACGAACAGGTAGTCTTGCTTGAGCCAGTTGGCGAAAACCGCGTCCGGGATTCGGCAGGCGGCCGTCTCCTCGAGGAACGGGTGAGCCAGTATCGCCCGCCAGAGGCTTGCCGCGCGCTCCAAACACTCTTCATGAAAGCTTGCGACCATCCTGGTCCTCGCGTGGGTTCCTCAGCGATAGAACGGCTGGGCAAGCGCCGGCCGCGGCCCGTAGTGGGGCTCGGGACGACCCACTTCCAACGCGCCCAGGTCCGGCCCCTTCCCGGCGAAATCGTCGTTGACCGTCGGCAGGCGCACGCCCGCATCGACGACCTTGGCGGTTGCCTTGAGCCGGAAATTCAGGTCGACGGCGTGATAGACGGCGTGGCGCCGGGCGCCATCGGGGCCGCGCAGGTTTTCGAAGATGTCGTAGTCGACCTCGAGGCCGTGCCTTTCCTGCCCGGTGGCGGCGCGGAACTCCTCGAGCGTGGCGAAGCTCCGCCAGTCTGATGGCTGCGGCTCATACAACCGCTCGGCGGCCGAGCGGGGGGCGAGCCAGTGGAACTGCTCGCGCGTGCCGCGGTTGGGTCGGTAGGCGTTGTAGTCGTACGTCGAGTAAGCGGTGGCGTTGGCGAAGGTGGCGATACCGCGGTTCGGCGCGTCGCTGCCGAGAAACAGATTGTTGCGGAAGTGCACGTTCGAGTGCGGGTCGCGGATGACGTGTTCGGAGATCACGGTGTTGTGGTAGACGAGCAGGCCCGCCGGCTTGGCTGAGAACTTGAAGGAGACTCCGCTGGCGACGTGGTAGAGCAGATTACGAAGGAAATAGACCGGGCCGCCGAAGATCGGCTGCGCGCTCAGGCCCCCGTGGGCGGCGTTGACGCCGCGGTTGCGCAGGACGCGGATGTTGTGCACGCCGCCGTCGGTCTCAATGAAATCGTCGCCCACCATGTGAATGTCGTTGTTGTAAATGTCGATCGAGATGGCGCGACGCTCCGGCTCCGGCTCCGGCGTGCCGTACGTCGAGATGCAGATGCCGTCGTGAAAGTAGGCGATGGCGTTGTGCGCGATTACGTGCCCGGCCCCGTAGACCTTCACCGCGTAGTAACTCTTGAGCGGATGGGCGCCGTAGATGCCGGGATTGCTCCAGCCGATGAGACGGAAGCGGTCGTCGCGACCGAGAAAGACGTTGTCGGCGATGTAGAAGTCGCGCGAACCGGCGTATTCGGTCACCACGCCGACGCCGACGTCTTCGAAGCGACACCGTCGGATGGTGAGATTGGTCGCGCCGAGCATGTTCTTGTAGCCGGCAAAGAACGCCACATCGGTATTGCGGATGGTCAAGCCTTCAAAGATGTGGTGGGCGGTGGCCGAGACGTCAAACAGGCGATGGCTGCCGTTGCCGTCGAAGATCACCTCGCCGTCGCCGGCGGCGCGGATCGTGATCGGCTTTTCCGCCGTCCCTTTCAGCGTCAAATAGTAAATCCCGTCGAAGGGAGTCATCAGGGGATCCACATAGTCCAGCCGATCGGCTTTATAGAGGCCCGCGTGCACCAGGATCGTGTCGCCGGGCTGGACCCGGCGCTCCCAGACGGCGTTCCAATCGCCGAGTCCCGCTCCGTAGTAGGCCTGAAGCAGCCCGGTGAAGGCCGGCTCGAGACGCTCGCCCTTGTGGTCCGGCGGGTAGACGTGCAAGATGCGGCCGCCGGAGGCCGGTTGCGGCTCGCGCCGCGTGCGCACCCGGGCCGTCTGGACCGCCTGACCGGCGACGCCGTCCGGGTCCTTCATAGTGAAGCGGCACTCATATTCGGTGTCCGGCTCGAGCTCGAGGATGGAGCCGGCGAAGCCATCCGGCACCGTGTAGTCCAGATGTTCCCGTGCACGGAAGACGCGCTCGCCGC